>Ga0070738_10001866_pt1 | contig 37164 bp, 28 predicted proteins | sample Coa_R2_2_FD_66446 | JGI IMG/M metagenome (GOLD analysis project Ga0070738, IMG submission 66446) | Surface soil microbial communities from Centralia Pennsylvania, which are recovering from an underground coalmine fire - Coalmine... | ecosystem: Environmental > Terrestrial > Soil > Unclassified ...
ACCTTCGCCATCGCGGGAAGAATTTTCATATCCTATTTCGGTCTCGGTTATCGCACAAATCCGGATGAGTTGTCGTTACTGGAACACATTCGCGGCCACAAAGAAGAAGGGGATGTGTATTTGCTTCCCGTGGAGTTGCCCAAACTCACTGCCGGCAAAAAAGGTTCGCCCTCGCTCAATTTCATGCCGCCGCCGCGCCGAACCACACAGAAGCAGAACATTTCGGTCGATTTGCAGCAATTTCGGCTGTTCACTGGCGCGCCCATCTATATCGATTTCAAGTCCATCCCTTACAAGGATGTCGAGGTCCTGCACTGGTACCAGCGTCTTTCGTGGAACCATCAGCTCTTCGAAAGAAGCGACTGGAATGACGAGCAGATCAAGTCTGAACTGAGGAGCCGGAGAATCACGCATGTTGTGATGGCCGCGGATCGTGAGGTTCGTTCCGATGTGCTGGAGTTGGTGTACTCGGATAAGTATTATCGGCTCTATCGGGTGCGGTTATCCTAATCCGCAGCGGGAGGATTGGGAGGAGGAGGCCGGCGGATGCGCGTGTGATTGATGTCGGCGACCACGAAGCAACCCGCCAGGGTGTCCAGGGGATGTTCGAGCACCACGCGCTGGAGGATTTCCGAAACGGCGTCGCGGCTGCGGTTTCGAGGACGCAACTGAAGGATGCCCGGATGACTACCCGGCGGGAAACGGCGTACATCCGCAAAGTCCAGGTCGAGCGTGAGGAAGAAACGGCCCTCCGCAACTGCGCGTTGCCAAACCACGGCATCGTCGGCGCCGCTAAGCCCCTCGTCCGTCACGCGCTCGGCGGAATAGCCTGCTCCATTTAAAAAGTCCTTATGCGGCTGTGCGAGGTTCGCATCCAGCTTGAGGAGGAACGCACTCATCGCAAGGGCACCAATTCTTCCTCAGCGGCAAGGACGGCGGCATAGGCCAACGCCGCGCGAATGTCTTCCGGTGTCGATGGCGGATAATCGTGGACGATTTCCTCCGGCGTCGAACCTTCGGCCAGGTTATCGAGGATCACCGATACCATAACGCGCGTCCCGCGAATGCACGGCTTGCCGTGACAAACGTGAGGATTCGTCGTGATCCGGTCTTGCCAGTTGTTCATTGCACACCACCTGCCAAATGCGGTTATTCGATCTTCGATACGATCCCATTGTACGGAGCGGCCGTCACTTGCGAGAACCTGTCTTGAGCTGGTTCGTCTCTTGACGCTTCTCACGTTTTTCACCGATCTTGTCGTGCTCACCCAATCGTTTGGCCAATTCATCCACGTCGCGCCATAGCGCTTGCCAGGCGGCGCGTTCGTTATCGGGCAGTCGATCCAGCTCCTGCGGATCGCGGACGGAGGCGAGGTCGGCATCGCTCCGCCAGTGCGCCATCTGTATCTGGATGTTCTTATTCACATCGGGATTGGTGCGTTCAGCGAGCTTGGCGTAAGCCCTCAGATCATCGCGCAGCCATCCCAGCGCCCAGCGGCGAAACATGGCCACGGACTTATCGGGCAACGAGTGAGCATCCTCACCTTGTCCGGCTGCGGCGACAGCGGCGCTGCACGCGGCGTTGTAGCGATGTTGTTGGTTCAAATCTGCGGCCAATTTGGAATCGAGCGTGAACGCCTCGGCGTAGAGGCGAGCCGAGGCTGCGTAGTGTTTCTTGTAAGGCTGCTGACACATCGAGGCCAAGACAACAGCATCGCCAGGATTGGCTGGCGATTCTTCACCCGTGAGGATGAAGGGTAGTCTTCGGGCGAGGGCGGCCCTGCGCTTGGCGTCTTGCACCCATTCGGCGGAGGGATAGCGCCAACCCGGTTGTTTCGACCCCAACTCATGGTGGCGTTTATAATAGGCCACGGCCTCGTCGAAACGCCCCTGGCGTTGCAGGGTGGCGCCGAGGTTGCCGTGTGCTTTGGCGTGCTTGGGGTCGAGTGCAATGGTCTGGCGGTATTCAGCCTCGGCCTCGTCCAATTGCCCCTTGGCGTACAGTTTTAGGCCGAGGTTGAAATGGGCCGAGGCATACCTGGGGTCGAAAACGATAGACCGCCGGTACTCAGCCACCGCCTCATCCACCCGTCCCTTGTCACTCAGAGCGTTGCCAAGGTTGTAGCAGGCCAGCGCGAACTTGGGGTCGAGCGCGATGGCCTGCCGATGCTCGGCCATCGCCTCGTCCAATCGCCCTTGGAGTCGCAGAACCGCTCCGAGACCAGTGTGGGGGGATGAGTACTTGGGATCGAGTGCGATAGCCTGGCGGTACTCAACCATTGCTTCGTCCAACCGCCCTGTTTTTACCAAGGCGGCGCCGAGGTTGTTGTGGGCTGTGGCGTCCTTGGGATCGAGTGCGATAGCCTGGCGGTACTCAACCATTGCTTCGTCCAACCGTCCCTTGCCATCCAGGGCCCTGCCGAGATTACTGTGGGCCGGGGCGAACTTGGGATCGAGTACGATGGCCAGGCGGCACTCAGCCATCGCCTCGTCGAATCGTCCCTTCTTACTCAGGGTAGCGCCGAAGTTGCTGTGGGCCATGGCGTCCTTGGAGTCGAGTGCGATCGCCTGGCGGTATTTAGCCATCGCTTCGTCCAACCGCCCTTTGTGAGAGAGGGCGGCGCCGAGATTGTCATAGGCAGGAGCGTACTTGGGGTCGAGTGCGATGGCCAGGCGAAACTCAGCCATCGCCTCGTCCCATTGACCTTTTTCAACCAGGGTCCTGCCGAGATTGTTGTGGGCCGGGGCGAACTTGGGGTCGAGTGCGAGGGCCTGACGGAACTCAGCCATTGCTTCGTCCCATTGCCCTTTTTCAACCAGGGCGCTGCCGAGGTTGCTGTGGGCCAAGGCGTACTTGGAGTCGAGTTTGATGGCCTGGCGATACTCTGTAATTTTTTCGTCTAACCGCCCTTTGTCAGCCAGGGCGTAACCCATCTCCAGATGTAGATATGGGTTCGTGGGCGTCTGTCGCACCAACCACGCGAGCAAGTCCAGTCCTTCACTTTCGCGGTCACTTCTCAGCAAAGCCCGCGCCAAGCTCACACCCAGTTCCGAACGAACCGCCCGCGCCGCCCTGTAGCACTCCACCGCTTCGGCCCAACGCGGCGGTTGCTGAGCCCCTAGCAACTGGCCCAGCGTGTGGTGCAGCACAACCTCGCCCGGACGCGCCGCGATGGCCGCACGCATCAACTGCTCCGCCCTCCCCTCTTCCCCGGCCGCTCTCACTGCCCGAACTAGTGTCAGCAAACCCAAAATCGGCTCGGCGGCGGGGTCCGTCTGCTGGGCCAACTGCACAAGCCGCCTACGGTCTTGTCCCAGCGGAAGCTCAATCGAAAGCGGCACAGGGCGCAATGACGTAGACAGAATACCTAAGGCGCGCTCCAAGGGCAGCCGGCCGCGTACCACGATCTCACGCAGCTCGCGCTGCTTCGAGCCTGGATTGGAGTCCAAGACAGTTGCCAGATCGGACAGCGGTTGCCACTGCTGTTTCGCTTGTCCCTGCCGCCGCCGTTCGCTCGCCCATTCGTCCAGGGCTGCGATCACTTCGGTCACCACCGGCGCCGGACGCGCTTGCAGCAGCGTCGCCGCCTCGCTTGTGGGAATGCTGTTCACATCCAGCCCCCAGCGACGGAAGGCGGCCGTGAATTGTTCGTCCGCCGTTGGCTCCGTTAGGGCCATCATCATGTCCTTGCCAACGCTCTGGTATTTCGGTCCCTCGCGCGGGCCGCGTACATCCAGCAACGCCGCCAACAACTGCTGGTCTTTAATTGCCGCGTCCTTTTCCCTCTCCAGACGCGCGATCAATTCCGCCGCGCGCTGCCGTGCCGCCGCCGAGGCGTTGTCAGCCAGCTGCGCCGCCATCCGCGCTACCTCCAACGCCTGCCGATACCTGTCCGTCTGTAACGGGTCGGCCCACGCCTGCTCGGCAAGCAGTTCGGCCTGAGCCAGGCCGTTGCCCACCGTCATGTCCGCTTTTTCGATTTGCTGCTGCCGCCACCATAATGCTCCGCCCACGCCCGCCAGCAGAACTAGCACCAAGGCCGCCAAAGCCAGTGTCCGCCGTTTCGCGCGCCGTTCTGCTTTGGCCCGCTGCTGGGCCTCGCGCGCACGCTCCGCCTCCGCAGCCGCTCGCGCCAGCGCTTCCTTCGCCCGCTCTTGTTCCACGACGGATCGCGCTTGTTCTTCTCGCGCTCGGGTCTCCGCGGCGACGCGCTCCAATTCGGCTTGCCTCAAACGTTCTTGCACTTCCGCCTGATATGTCTTCACGCGATCCGCCACGACATTAGCGTCACGCGGCCGGTCGTCACGACTAAGGCTCAGACATTCGCGACAGAGCGCGACCAGCGCCGAGTCTGCGCCGCATTGCTGCAAGCACCCGAGCGCCTGCGTCACATCGCCGCGCTTGGCGCGGCGATGCACTTCGTCGCCATCCGTTCCGGAGTACGCCGGTTGTGTCGTCAGAATCTCACAGAGGATGGATCCCAGCGCGAATACATCGGCGCGCTCATCCACCATGTCCCATTCGCCCAAAGCTTGCTCCGGCGGCATGTAAGCCGGTGTGCCAAAGCCCGATCCCGCTCGCGATAAGTCCACCGGCGTATCGGCTTCCACGGGGATGCGCGTGCCGGCGGCGTCTGTTGTCGCTTCGTATTCGGCGGCAGCGTCGTCGGGTTTCAGCACTTTTGCCAAGCCCCAGTCCATCACTTGCACTTCGCCGAAGCGGCGGCCGACCATGACGTTGAGTGGTTTCAAATCGCGGTGGATAACGCGCTTGCTATGGGCATAAGCTACCGCCTGACAGATCTTCTCGAAGATGCTCAGCAGATACGGCAGACGCTCCGGTTTGCCGGCCTCTTCCTTGAGGATGTCGGCGAAGGTTGTGCCGCGCACCAACCGCATCGTGTAGTGCAAGAGTCCGCCGGACAATCGGCCCAGGTTGTGAACGGGCACGATGTTGGGGTGCTGCAACGAGCCGGCGATGCGCGCTTCGCGGAGAAAGCGGCGCTCCGCCACATCGATGCCGCGATATTCGGCCGTCATGACCTTGATGGCCAGATCGCGGCCCAGGGCCGGGTCGCAACAGCGATACACATCGCCCATGCCGCCCCCGCCCAGCTTCTCGATCAATTGGTAGCCGCGCAAATCGAATTCCGTCCGCGGAGTGGGATCGGCCACAAACGGCGGCGCGGCGGGAAGCAATGACGACTCGGCACCGCAATCGGGACAGACCCAGGTTTGGAGCGTCTCGTCAAGCTCAACGATCTTCTTGCACCGCCGACAGCTCGAGCGCGGCTTCATAGCGCGTAACGCTTCGCTGTGCCGAGGGAACGCGGCCTCGTATTCCGCTCGCCGTGGACGTTCGCCGTTCTTCAATCGCTGGAGGTATTCCCATTGGATCAATTCCACCTGTTGCACGTCGTCGAGTTGCGCGTCTTCGCGCTGCAATCGTGGAACTGCGAAATAATGTTCGCCCAAGAGCGCGGGAATCTTCGCCTTGATGCGATTCTGGATGTCCATTTGCAGGAGGACGAAGATCCGAACGGAGCTGCATGGCTCCTCGGTGGCCGGCAGATGTTGACGCCAGTCGGGAATGGGGTCGCCGGGGCGCCAGGCCAGCCAGGCAGCTTCAAAGCGATTGAGCCGAAATTCGGAAGCGTTCGTATCTAGTGTCTGTTGCGAGTTCGTGTCCGGCATGGGGCGTCTCCTTTGACTGAGCAATTATGCCGTGGCAGATCGAGAATAGCTCTTTTTCTTCTCCAGTAATATCAGGTTCCGGGAGCATTTCAATTCCAGTGCGGTCTCTGCCATTGCGAACGCAGCGCCTAGCCCAAAGCGTTAGCGACGGGCGCTTCCGCCCCTCGCTGACGCTTCGGGCGAGTGATTCACCAGCGCAGCTCCAATTTGGGCAACGGACGTTGTGTACCGCGCCGGTCGATCCACAACAGGAGAACCGCGCTGACGACGGCCACGAAGTGCAGCAGCACCACCGAGCGCAGCGCGGTGGTGTGGCGCAGCCTCATGAGGAGTTCTCCCCGATGCGCGTCCGCCAACTTCTTCTCTTGCGTGGTAGGATTTTCCTTGACCTCACTCCTCGTCTCCTGGTCTACCCAATCCGTATAGCGGCTGTCGAGGCTGAATCCCAGAAGTACTTGAAGTCCCAGAAAGAATAACAAAACGAGATTGACCGCGGCTACGATCCCCCATCGCCAGGGCATCAACTTATCGACCTGAGTAGATAGCTTAATATGGAGCAAGGGCAGGACCACGCTGGCGATCGATACGATAAGGGCGGGAAAGAACAGAATCAGGTAAAAGATCGTCAGGACGCTAACACCAGGTTTATGCTTCTCATCCCCGATGAAGCGAACAAGATCCTTCAAATCACCATCCACCGAATAGGTGCCGAAAGCAGCATACCAGGCGTTGCCCGTCACCGCCGGCACTCCGCCTGGATAAACCCCATCCCAGTCGAAGAATTGAAGGAAGAAGACCAACACCAAGCACACGGGAGCGATCCACGGCAGCACCTTGGGATTGAGGCTCATGGCCAAGGTATGTTGATGATCGAGAGGCAGCGGAGTGGTCGGAGGGGGCAGCGACGGCGTAATTGACGTCTGGGGTAGAGACGGCTCCAATTCCGGCAGAGGAGGTGGTGGGGGAGGCGGCGACGGCTCGTGGCGGATCGAGTAAATATCCGTCTCCGGCACTTCCGAAGGCGGTGAGGGCGGAGCGGAGCCGGGCAGACCCGGCACGGTGAAGTTGCCGCCGCAGAGCGGACATTTCATCAGTTGTCCGGCGAACTCCTCGGGAACTGTCAGCATTTTCTGACAATTGGGACAAAGAAGATTCATAAAGGTTCTATCCTCCTGCTTCCTGCTAAGTGGCGAACGCCTCCGCGTTCGTCATCGGATCCTTGCTAACGCCGAGCGGCGTGGCCCTGAAAAGCGCGCGGCAGAATATCGAGCAGGTCCGAAGCGATGAGCGATACCTCGCCGGTCTGCTCCCGCGCCAAATCGCCAGCTCGACCATGAAGATACACACCTAGTTGCGCCGCGGCAAATATTTCCAGCTTTTGGCCGATAAGCGCCGCGATCAGGCCGCCGAGTACGTCCCCGGTGCCGCCCGAGGCCATGCCGGGATTGCCCGTCGTATTGACGTAAACACGATGGCCGTCTGTCACAACGGTACCGTAACCCTTGAGCACTACAACGACGCCGTGCGTCCGCGCGAACTCGGCAGCCAGCTCCTGGCGATGGGCCTGCACCTTCGGGATGTCGCAGCCGAGCAGCCGGGCGAATTCGCCTGGGTGGGGCGTCAGAACGATCGGCCCCTGGTGTTTGCGAAGAGCATCCAGCTTCCCGACCAGCACATTGAGGGCGTCGGCATCGAGGACCAGCGGCGTTGTGGTTTGATCGAGGAGAGTGGCGAGCATGTCGCCAAGATCGTTGCTCTGACCAAGACCGGGACCGATCGCGGCGACACTGTTGCGATGCACCAGATCGATCAACTCGTTAAGAGCGGCTGAGCTGAGGCGGCCGTGCGCGTCCTGCGGCAGCGGCGCGGTCGTGTAACAGGGATTCGCGGCGGCAACAATGGGCAGAATGTCTTCGGGCACGGCTAAACGCACTAGCCCCGCGCCGCCCCGCAACGCCGCGCTGGCGCATAGCACCGCCGCTCCGGACATGCCGCGGCTGCCGGCCACGACCAGTACTCGGCCGTAGCTGCCCTTATTGCTATCCAAAGGCCGCGGTGCCAGTCGGGGCACGTCCGTGACCACGAGTAGAGACGTAGTAGACATGGGGTCGTTATACGGAGGCGAGCGGGGTCGCGTAAGCGCCCCGAGCGTATCCCGGCTCGCGTAAGCGCCCCGAGCGTATCCCGGCTCGCGTAAGCGCCCCGAGCGTATCCCGGCTCGCGTAAGCGCCCCAAGCGTATCCGGTCCTCGGGGCGCTTACGCGACCCCGCTCGCCGGATGATTGCTCTTTTCATGAGAAGCGACCCTAGAGTAAGATTCGTCCTCGTTGGCACGACTCGCCAACGAAAGGACTCGGGACGCCGGCGCATCGGAAACGCCGGCGTCGGGCCAGGAAGGCCAGCGGAGAAGAGGAACGCGGGACAGGAAAGACCCAAACCTGTCCGCTTGGGACGCACATCATCCAACTGCCTCCGTCCGAGAACCATCGCCGCGAACCCCCCGATGGAACCGTGTATCCATCGAGGAGGCCGCGGTTGCAGGGACCGGCCCGCCTCGCCGGTTCAGACACGATCCTTTTCCCACGGAACAGAAAAGATGATTCGCGCTCCCATTCTCTTCCGGGTCGATGCCGCGCCGCGCCTCGGCTGGGAACATCTGTCGCGCTGCCTGACATTGGCCGCCGCCATCCAACGGCGTCGCCGGCCAGCCTATTTCTTATCGCAGCTGGAACCCAGTTCGCTCGGACTGGCTATCAAGCGCGGCGGCAACGATTGGCTCGAAGCCGGCAGTCCGGCCGGTACGGCCAACGACCTGGAGGAGTTGGTGCAAGAGGTTCGCCGGCTGCGGCCCGCAGCCGTCATCGTCGATTCGCCGGATGTGAAGGAGGAATATCTGAACGTCCTTCGGGGCACCGGTGTTTTGGTCGTATCAATGGACAGTCTTGCACAGACTGCTTTCTCGTCGCAATTGATCGTCAATCCGCTGTTGGGTCCGGGTCGGGAATCCTATGAGTTCACGCGCGGCACTCAACTGCTGCTGGGTGCGCGTTTTGCCCTGGTGAGACCGGAAATTCGCCGGCAACGTCCGGCCCGAGCGCAGGAACCCGCTCAACCCTTCCGTGCCGTGGTCGCCCTAGGCGATGACGATCCCCACAATCAGTCCGCCGAGTTGGCCAAGTGCCTGCTCAATTGTCCCAAAGTCGGCCGAGTGGACGTGCTGGTTCGACCCTATCACCGCGATTTGGACAACCTGAAAGCGCTTGCGGAATCTTGTCCCGAACGTCTCGAAATCGTTCATGAGGCGGGCGAAGTGCCGTTCCGCATCGTCCGCAGCCATTTCGCTGTCAGTGCCGGAAACGCTTGGTCGCTGGAGCTGGCGTGCGTTGGCGTGCCGCAAATCATCATCGTGCAAGCCGAGACGCACTGGCCGACCGCGCAACGGCTCGAGGAGGAAGGAGCGGCCACCTGTCTGGGTTGGCAAGCGAACGTGTCCACGCAGACCATCCGCCAGGCCGTCGCCGACCTGCTTGGCGATCCGCTGGAGCGCCAGGCGATGGCCCGTTGCGGCCGCAAGCTAATCGATGGCCGCGGTCCGGATCGCTTGGTCACGGCCCTGGAGGTGTTGCTGCATCCCTCGCGGCAAGTTCAGATCGCGGCCGCCGCTTGAGGATGACAGGGTGACAAGGTGACACGGTGACAAGGTGAAGGGGAATTCGTATGTTCACTCTGTCACCTTGTCACCCTGTCACCCTCTCGCTCTGTCAGCTTCCATCACGGGATGAGTATCATGGACAAGCATCAGGTCGCCGCCATCCTCGATGAAATTGGCACAATGTTGGAACTCCAGGGCGAAACCCCCTTTCGCTCGAATGCCTACCACAACGGCGCCCGCGCTATCGAACAGCTAGAAGAAGACCTCGCGACGGTCGTTCGCGAAGGACGTCTTGCCGCAGTGCCCGGTATTGGCTCCACTCTGCGCGATAAAATCACGACGCTCGTCGCCACCGGTAGTCTCCCGTTCTATGAGGATCTTCGCAAGAAGATCCCGGCCGGGCTTTTCGATATTCTGCGCATCCAGGGATTGGGACCGAAGCGCGTGAAGCTGATGTACGATCAGCTCGGAATCGATACGCTCGACAAGTTAGCCGCCGCTTGTGAGAGCGGGCAAGTGGCGAAGCTAAAGGGAATGGGGGACAAGACGCAACAGAAAATCCTCGAAGGCATTCAATCGCTTCGTCAGATGGGTTCACGCGTGCGCATCGACCAGGCGCTAGCGCTGGCGAGCCGGTTGATTGAAGGACTCGAAAAAGCGCCGGGGATCATTCGCATGGAGCTTTGCGGCAGTTTGCGGCGCCGGCGTGAAACGATCAAAGATATCGACATTCTTATCAGTTCTGATGCGCCCGAGCCGATCATGGAGCGCTTTGTTTCTCTGCCCGGCGTCACGCAAGTGATCGCGCATGGAGCAACGAAATCGAGCGTAATCGTCCAGGGCGACGGGCGATTGTTTATGAACGCCGATCTACGGATCGTCAGCGATGAGCAGTTTCCGTTCGCTCTTCACTACTTCACCGGCAGCAAGGAACACAACATCGCCATGCGCCAACGCGCCCAGCAGTACGGACTCAAACTGAACGAATACGAGCTTGCCGGACCCGACCGCCGAGTGAACTGCCGTGACGAAGCCGATGTTTTCAAGGCGCTCGATCTTGCATACATCCCGCCCGAAATGCGTGAGAACACCGGCGAGATGGATGCCGCAGTCAATGGTGAGCTGCCGAACCTCATCGAGGTGGACGACATCCAGGGCGTTTTCCACTGCCACACTACCTACAGCGACGGCGGCAACAGCGTGGAGGAAATGGCGCTGGCAGCGAAGGCTATCGGTTTGAAATACCTCGGCCTGGCCGACCATTCGCAATCGCTGACCATTGCCAATGGGCTTACTCCCGAGCGCGTGCGCCAGCAACAAGCCGAGATCGACGCCGTCAATCAGCGCCTCAAGGGATTCAAGGTCCTCAAGGGCACGGAGTGCGATATTCTTGCCGATGGCCGGCTCGATTATAGCGATGACTTGCTGGCGACATTTGATTACGTGGTGGCCAGCGTCCATAGCCATTTCAAACAATCACGCGAGGAGATGACGGCGCGCATCATCAAGGCGATTCGCAATCCCCATGTGACCATGCTCGGCCACGCTACCGGTCGACTGCTGTTGCGGCGCGAAGGCTATCCGGTTGATCTGGAGGCTGTGTTGCACGCGGCGGCGGAGAGCGGAACAATGATTGAGATCAATGCTCATCCGCAACGGCTCGATCTCGACTGGATCCATTGCAAACGGGCAAAGGCGCTGGGTGTGAAAATCGTCATCAACCCCGATGCCCATAATGCCGGGGACATCGACCTTTACCGCTACGGCGTGGACGTGGCACGGCGCGGCTGGTTGGAAAAAGGCGATGTGTTCAACACGAAATCGCTGGCGGACGTGACGAAAGCGCTGGCGGCACGGAAACCAAGTTAATCTCCACAAAAGGAAGCATCAAGACAGAGCGATTAATTCATGCTCTCGGCTGATGCGTTCGCGAAACTGTAGATCGTTAATGAGACAAGGATGCTTGTATTGCTCCAGCGTTCCCCCGGTCTTGAGCAATCGCTGCCGGTCCCATTGGAGCCAGAAACCGGGACGAACCAATTCCAGCCGCACCGGACCCAGCCGCTGGCTGGCGCGCTTGCTGTCGTACTCGATGTTCACCTTTCGCAACCGAGCGTCCAGACGCTCGGAAAGCCGCTGGCCCACGGACGAGTCGGACATGTCGCCCTGCTCGACGAACAAACCATAATAGGGCTGCTCGAACTCCGTGCCTGTGCCGTTCGTGGCCTCGTTGTCCGGCCAGCACGGGGCGAGACTGTACGCGGTCAGCGTCAAATCCAGCTCGCGCTGCACTTCGGCCATCGCCTGGGTAACATGGTATTCAGACAGTTTTTCTCCGGTCAAATTGGCGAAGTGCGCTCCCTTGCTGAGAAATTCGATCAACGGGGTGCCGTTGTGGAAGCCGGCGACACGGACCAGGTCGTGAATGTGGTAGCGATAAAGACCGAACGCCGTCGTCAGCAGGATGAAGTAGGTCGCTCCTTCCTTTAGCTCGTGAGCGCCGAGGACGGTTGGATTCGGACTATCTCCCTCTGATTCGGGGATGAACTCGAAATAATGCGTCGTGACATCGAGGACCCCCGCAGGCGTGCCGTCGGCCAGCGGGATCGTCATGCGGCCCTCGCTGGCGATCAGTCCAACGTCGCGCACCGGCGTGGCGCCGAAATAGCGCGGATAGTGCCGCAAATACGAGCCAACGCTGCCGCCCATCCAATTGCCCAGGATGCAATCGCACGGCCAATAATCCTTGGGGTACAGCGTTCCCGTACGGTTCACGATCTCTTCCAGCTGACGGGCACGCTCCGGGTGGCGGCGGATACGACGAGTCAATTCGGCGCGGATGTCGGCGGGCAAATCGAGATGGCTCGACAGCGTCCCATCGTGGAGATCGCGGATCAGGGCTTCTTTATCCTGGTCGCCGGCGCGGGCCAGGTTGATGAGCGTGCTGGGATTGGCGGCGATAATCATGCCGACCTTGCGCGGGATGCTCAGGAGCAGGACGGCGTAATACTTGCTGCGCGGATCTTTGATACGGGCGATGCACGGCGGCACGCTATAGAGCCAGCGGATGATGCGTTTCTGCATCTGGGCGGTCAGGCCTGTGACGGCGCCGCAGGGGATGCCGGCCTCCGTACGAAATTCGTCGGGGTCGCCGGACATTTGCAGGATCGGCTGCATGCGGACCGCCGGATGATCGCGGAAAACCTTCAAACCCCAAATGTTCCAGCCGCGACGGTAATCGTCGAGGTATTGCTGGGTAACGGGGATGAATTTGCGTACCGCGGTGGTGCCGCTGGTTAAGGCGAACATGTGAATGCGTGAATCGGCGAGCAATGCGGACGTTTCGCCGTGTCGAAGGCGCGCGATATACGGCTCGAAGTATTCGTAGCCGGCCACCGGAACCTGATGGCGAAAGTCATCTACGCTTCGGACGGCGTCGAAGCGGTGGTCTCGTCCAAAACCGGTCGCGGATTGATGGGCGATGATGTCGCGCAGCAGGGCTTCCTGCACCTCGCGCGGGCTGTACGTGGCCGCCTCGAACTGAGCCAGTCGCCGACGAATGGGCCGGGCGATCGACTTGAGGACGACCTTGCGAAGCAGAAAACGAACCACGCTCTTGAGGCCGCGACGAATCGGATTGCTCATGATCGTCTCACGCTGAGCAAGCAGCGACGCAGTGCGTCGCAGACTTGCGTTCCCACGCGGAGCGGGAACCAGGAAGAGGAGAGTTTAACGCTGCCGACTAACTTTGACCGTTCGCCGACCCTCCTGGTTCCCACGCTCCGCGTGGGAACGTGCGTCTGGACGCTCCGCGTCCCGTCTCATGGTTATTTTTTTTTCCGCCAGGTGCATTTCAAAAAAACGCAAGACGCGCTGCCTGTATTCTTCGCCGGCGACCTGGAGGGCTTGATTGTGCTTGGCGTTCTCGACCAGCCATAATTCCTTCGGCTCGCGGACGAACTCGAAGAGGCGGCTGGTCATCTCCGCTTTGATGTACGTGTCGGCCTGGCCGTGAATCATCAAGAGCGGACGCGGCGCGAGGCGCGGCAGGTAGCGTTCCAGATGCGGAAAACGACAGCGGCGCTCGCGTTCGATTCGCCGAATACCGGCCAGGCCGATCAGTCCATAAAACCAGAGCGGGATCAATCCCTGGATGGTGTAGTGGTCGTTGTAAATGCGGAACCACTGCTTCATGTACGGCACCAACGTCGTATAGGTGGCAAAGGCGCCGTCGGTTACGCAACAACGGATGTAGGGATCGCGGGCGGCAACGAATAGTCCGGCCCCTGCTCCCTTGCTGATGCCAAAGAAGCCGATGCCGCGCGGGTCGGCATCGGGCCGGCCTTTGAGATAAGCCAATGCTGCTTCGACATCGCTCACTTCGTAAGTTGTGACCCACTGTAACGGTTCATAGCCCCGCATGGCGTCGCTCGTGCCCTGATTGCGGGATTCGAAAGCGAACACGTCGAAGCCTTTTTCCACCAAATGCTCGCAGTACGAGCGGCAGGCCCAGCAATTGGAGCCGAACTCCAGTCCGAAGAGAATAACGCCTCGGCGCGGGGATGCCGCGCGGAGGTAACAACCGGACAGCGTCAATCCGTCGCTGGTGGGGAAACGAACCTGCTCGGCTTCCGGCAGCGCCTGGCCGCGCGGGATCACAAACAGCGGTTTCTCCTGAAATATCCGTATGAGAAAATGGAGGTATCTCACACGGATATAGACGTGCAGGAGCACGAGAGTCAGGAACAAAAGAACCGACATGCTGCACAGAAGCGCCACACCTAGCCAGAACAACACAGCAGCAACCTCCAAGGCAATTAATGATTGATGATTGATGGTTGATGAATGAAGCAGAAATAAACCTCATGCATCAATCATCAATCATCAATCATCAATTGGAAAATCGGCTGACGATGAGCGAGATGTTTTGTCCCCCGAAACCGAAGCTATTGCTGAGCGCGTGCTGGATTCGCTTTTCGCGTGCCGTGCCGGGGATGTAATCGAGGTCGCAGTCGGGGTCGGGAGTCTCGTAATTGATGGTTGGCGGCAGTACGCCGCGCCGGATCGCTTCCACACAAGTGATCAATTCGACCGCGCCGGCGGCGGCGATGAGATGGCCCATCATGCTCTTGGTGCTGCTCACCGGGATGCGATACGCTTGTTCGCCGAAGACCTTCTTGATTGCCAAGGTCTCCACGCTGTCGTTGACCTTCGTACTCGTGCCGTGGGCGTTAATGTATCCGATATCGGAGCGGTTAAGTCCGCTATCTTTTAGCGCCCCCTCAATGCAGGCGATGGCGCCGCGCCCGTCCGGATGGCTATCGGTGACGCGGAAGGCGTCGGCCGTTGAGCCGTAGCCGGTCAACTCGGCCAGAATCTCGGCGCCGCGGCGCTTGGCGTGCTCTAGATCTTCGAGTACGAGCATGCCCGCTCCTTCGCCGAGGACGAAACCATCGCGTTGGAGATCAAACGGACGCGAAGCCCTCTCGGGAGCATCGTTTCGCGTGGACAAGGCCGTCAGCAGATTAAAGCCGGTCACGCCGAATGGATGAATCATGCTGTGGGCGCCGCCGACGAGCATAAGATCGGCGTCACCGTGGCGAATCAGTTCGGTCGCCTCGCCGACCGCCTGGCTGCTAGCGGCGCAGGCCGTCAAGCAGTTGTAATTCGGCCCGCGCAGGTCGAAGTGCGCGGCAAGATGCGCCGGGGTCGTGTGCAACTCTTGCTCGGACTCGCGTTCGGGATGAAACGCGGTCAACGTCCCGCGCTCGAAGGCGGCCGTATCGAACTGTCGCGTCTCGCGGCGGTAGGACTGGTAGATCCACGAGAGCAGATTGTGAAAATCCTGAATGCCCTCGCCGGAGCCGAGGTAAACGCCGAAGCGATTGCGATCCACGCGCGGATCGTTGAGCAGGCCGGCGTGCCGGAGCGCTTCCTGAGCGGCGACTGCGGCGAACTGGCTATTGATGCCCGAATGATCCCAGCGGCGGCAATCGAGAATGAAACGGTGCAGGTCGAAGTTTTTGACCTGGGCCGCGAACTTCGTGGGAAAACGGCTTGCGTTGAACGACTCGATCGGCCCGACACCGTTCTTGCCGTGCAGCTGTGCCTCAATGTTCTCGCGCACATTATGGCCGAGAGGTGTGATTACGCCCATCCCGGTGATGACAACTCGTCGTCGCATGGATGCCTCCGATCGTTTAGCCGCGACGCGTAGCCGACTGCTACCGCGCTCCGCTTCGCGTCTAAACGGGGACAGTTTATTTCGCCCCGTCGTTCCATTGCCGAACTACGATGGCAGCGGCCTGTCCCATCTGCGTGAAGCTCACTTTAAGCACGTAAGGGCGAGCCAAGGGCCGCGCTTGGCCGGTAAGGATTGTAATGGGACAATCGGGGTCGGGTTGTTCGTAATTGAGTGTGGGCGGCACTCGGCCGCTGCACATGGCCAACACGCTGCCCGCCAGTTCGGTCGTGCTTCCGCCGGCGCCAAGATTGCCAATATAACTCTTGGGAGCGAAGACCGGCACGGGAGGCGAGCAAGCGCCAAACACTTCGTGCAAACAGCGCGCCTCCCACGCATCGGATTCTAGCGTCGAGAGACCGTGGGCGTTGACATGATCGACCTCTTCCGGCCCAATTCCCGCCTCGTTCAAGGCGGCGCGGATGGCCCGCGCGAGTCCGTCTCCCTTAAGTCCTGGATCAAACGCCGCCCCAAAGCCTATGATTTCCGCATAGATGCGCGCGCCGCGTCGCCGAGCGTGTTCGAGATCCTCGACGACAAAGACGCCCGCTCCTTCGCCCAGCACCAAACCATCGCGGGAGCGATCGAAGGGACGACACGCCTTTTCCGGCTCGGCGTTCCGGCGAGACAAGTGCTCAAAGAGGCATTGTCGCACCAGGCTAAGGGGATTGAGCTTGCTCTCGGCCCCGCCCACCAGGAAGAAGTCGGCTTGGTCGCGCAGGAGGATGCGATACGCCTCCCCCATCGCCAACAGGCTGGCGACGTCACTTTCGGTGATGCTGTTATTGGGTCCGCGAGCATCGTGCAGGATCGAGACGTGGCAGGCCAGCATATTGGGCAGGTATTTGAGCATCCACAGCGGTTGAATCGCCGGCAGACCGTGCTCGCCCCATTTCTCGAGATCGACACGACCCGGTTGACAATTGGCACTAACGCAGGACGCCTCGATCAAATCGTGCAGTTCGGTCGCGATAAGGCCGGCACCGAACTCAACCCCGAAACGCGTTGGGTCCAGCTTACTCTTGTCCACCTTGCCGTCGTCGAGCGCACGCTGGGCACCTGCGACCGCGAGCTGGATCGTCCGCGCCATCACTCGAAGGCTCTTGCGGTTTTCCTTCTCCAGGAAATCCTTGGCGTTGAAATTGGGAATTTCGCCGGCGATTCGAACGGGCAAGCCGGAGGTATCGAACGACTGGATGGGGCGAATACCGCTCCGTCCGTCTTCGAGGGAACGCCAGAAAGAGGCCACATCGAGTCCGATGGGGCTAATAATGCCAATGCCGGTGATAACGGCCCGGCGCGATGGTGAAGACATGGGACACCTGTTAATCACTCAGCCCCCTGCCGTCCCGGCCGGGCCTCCCGTCCTATCTTTTCCGCCAGTCATCCGGCCCAGCAGATACTTCATCTCGCCGCTGAAAACGAAGTTATGATCGCCAAACAGTTGTTTCGAGCGCGACTGATCGAGGTGGGCGAAGAAAATCTCGGCCTCGACCGTCACCTGGCCGCCCACCAGGACGCGGCCTTGCACGGACGCGCCCTCGGGGCGAAGATGCTGGATCTCCGCTTCATAGACAAGCTGCTCCCCAGCGAGCATTTCGCGGTGGAAGACCGCCCGCGGAACCTTGGCGAGAACAACCTTTTCCTGAAAGTTGTTCACTTCGCCAACCAGGATGCCGCCCGTCTGGGCCAAACCTTCAAGGATGAGCGCGGCCGGCATTACCGGATAGTTGGGGAAATGATCGCGAAAGTGGTCCTCGGCGAGGCTGAGGTTCTTCACCGCCCGCGCCGATTTGCCACTTTGGAAATCCACAAAGCGATCAATCCAGATCCAGCGCATGTTGCTTCTTCATCCCCAGGCAGAGCCGCGACCGTAAGGGAGCGGTTGTCTCGGGGCGCTTACGCAACCCCGCTCTCCGCTCCCTTACGGTCGCGGCCGTGCTTTCCCGGCTGAGGTTAGTTGTTTCCGTTTTCCAGCTTGCCCTGGATATACCGCGTGATCAGATCCACGGTAAACAGGTTGCTGAGGTTGCCGACTTCCGGGTTCTCCTCGAACTTGGTCAGATCGGCGAACGGCATCTTGGCGCGCAATTCCTCAAGCCCCTTGGGGGTGACGCGGCCGTCCTGAACCAGCTCCGGATCGCCCTGGAAGATGGATTCGGGGAACAACTCGCCGCGCGGGATCTTGATCCCGAACTCGCGCTCGAGGCGGAAGACGATGTCCAGGAAATCGATGGACTCAGCGCCCAGATCTCCTTGCAACGTAGAGGTCGGTTTAATGTCCTCCTCATCCACGTTGAGCGCCTCGACCAGGGTCGCAGACACCTTGGAATAGATTTCGTCCTGCGTCGGCATCGGAGCAAACCTCCCACAAAAGAAAACACGATCACAAGCTAGTATCCACGGCCAGGCAGGCCATCCGCCTGGCGGCACTGCTATTCGGCGACTGCTCCCAAAGTCAGCCCGCCGTCCACCGTCAGCACCTGACCCGTGATGTAGGCGCTATCGGCGCTTGCCAGAAAAACCGCCACTTTTGCGATGTCTTCTGGCGTTCCGATGCGACGCATCGGAATGTATTTGGCGATCCGGTCGCCCGCCTTATTGCGGACGGCGGCGCTCATGTCCGTCTCGATGAAGCCCGGCGCGATGGCGTTGACCGTGACGCCCCGCTTGGCTAATTCCACCGCCAAAGCCCGCGTGAACGAATTGATCGCTCCCTTACTGGCTGAGTAGTTCGTCTGCCCCATGTTCACATGGTCGGCGGCGACGCTGGAGATATTAATGATCCGGCCGGCGCGGCGCTGCATCATGCCGAAGGCGACGGCGTGACAGAAATTAAAGACGCCGCCCAGGTTGGTCTGCACAACCTTGTTCCAGGCTTCGGGCTTCATGCGGACGAAGAGATCATCCTCGATCACTCCCGCGTTGTTGACGAGGATATTGATCGGCCCCAGCTCTTGCTCGACGCGCTGCACGCACGACTCCACGGCCGCGGCGTCGGCGACATCGGTCTGGAAGGCGACAGCCGTGCTGCCCTTGGCCTTGATCTCATCGACGAGTTTGCCGGCGGCTTCCTGACTGCCGCGATAGACAACGGCCACTTTTGCGCCCTCGGCGGCGAACGCCTGAGCAATGGCCCGGCCGATGCCGCGGCTTCCGCCCGTGACCAAGGCTATCTGATCCTTCAGCCGCATGAATGTCTTGTCCTTTCGGATTCATCGTTTTTGCGTGAATCGATGAATCCCTATCGTTGTTGCAGCAATCCGTACAGTTCCCGAAAATGCTGGATCAGCCGTTCGTCCGCCGTCCGCATTGCCGGGTCGCGGTCGCCCAAGTTGTAGTGGGCCAGCGCCAGACGGGCAGACACAGTGCTTTGTCCTTCCGTCTCACCTTTGCCCTTGAAGACCGCCAATCCGTTTCCCCGTTCGACCAACTCGACCGAGACCGCCATCTGTCGTCCCGGCTCCATGAAAGTGCCGTACTTGACGCCTTTCGCTTCTCGCAGCACGATGACGCTGGAAGCGAAGTTATCGGTCAACCTCAGCAGCCACGCTCCCGCCTCAACCAAGGTGTGGAGCATGAGAACGCCGGGCATCACCGGAAACGTCGGAAAATGGTCGGCCAGGTACTCCTCGCCCAAGGTGAGGTTTTTCAACGCTTGCAGGCTCTGGCCCGGCCGTACTTCCACGACCCGGTCGATCAAGTTGAATCGCATGAAGCACCGCCCGACGCTTAAGTATTCCCCGGCAAGCACTTCAGCCGATTTTGCCGGCCTAAAAAGGGGAAGTATATATATCCCTCCGTCCTCCGGCAACCCCGAAAGCTGCCTCGACGGTCCCTTCTCTTTCCCCTCTTGTCTCTCTCTCCTCTTTTTACTCCATCCTTTCGGTTCCTCTATGATGCGCGCCGCAGCATTGGTTTGGCAATTTGAAAAGTTTGCAAAGTCTGGATAACTTACGAAGGCTGCCTGTTCTAGATGATAGAGAACGAAAAGACGGACATTCCTGCCACTCCCGGCGAATTGTCCTCCGCGCACGCACGTTTATTTATCGTCAATCCGGCCGGGCGAGCACGTTCGTTTCTTCCCGCTTTTGGCTTCTTGAGCGAAAAAAGTTTTTTTGATTTTTTTTTGAAATTCCTCTTGCAAGTCGCCGACAAGCCGGTAGGATTATTTTTGTTCCGCCGTATGACTGCTTCGGTGACTGGGCGACGCCGAAGAAGCCAGCGGCGGAACTTTTTTTGCGCTCTACCTTTCCACACCTTCCTTTCGGCACGAAGCAATAGACTCTTTCTCCACAGAATCCTCCTTTCGCCACATTACGAGCGTGAGAAAAAGATAAAGCAAGCCGCATGCCCATTGCACGGTGCTGAGCCAGAGATACAGGCGATGGCGAGGGCGGAAGGCTTCGGGATCGCGGATGAGGAAGCCTTTACGAACCAGCAGTTCATCAAGTTGGCCGTGCAGCTGGAGAAGCCAGACGAGTACCAGCGCCATACTGAGCCACAACAGCCAGCGCATCCATCTCCGCCAGCGCGAGGGATCGCGCGCGGCAAACAAATCCCAGATCAGCAAGACGAGAGCAATGGCGCCCGCCAGGTTCATGTAAACGGTCACTTGTCGCGTGATAAAACCTTGGCGGAGATGTCCGAACACCTCCTGTCCGACCGGCACGACCACGCTGGCATAAAACGTGAACCCACCCTGCCAGAAAAACAGGGCGATCAGCACCAGAAAACGGCGGGTTAGGAGCATGCTCAGAAATCGGCGATGTTTCCCCGGAGGAAACCGCTGTCGGCAGGAGCGGTGTAGCGAACATCCAATTCCGGAGTTTCGACGCGAACGCCGCGGAGCTGATTGCTGCGCATGGCGGCATCGAGGATGCCCGTGGTAAGTAGCGTGCGCTCCACGGGGTAGGGAGATTTGCCCGTCTCGAAGAACTTCTCGAGATTGGCGACCTGACCATCGAAGAAACGCGCGCCCGGCGGGGGAGGCAGGTGGAACAGGCACGAGGCCGGCTTGCTCTCGCCGCGCAGTTTGCCGGCGAATGTGAAATCGAGAACGTGGCCGTTGAGCAGCAGCACGGTCCCGCGCGTGCCATCGCGATATTCAATCAGAAACGCCAGGGCGGGCGTCTCGCGGTAGTTGTAGACACTCATACTGCCGACGTTGTCGCGGATATCGCCGGGGTTGACTGTCTCGCTGCGGCTTAGGGCTGCTTCGAGAAGATCCCAACTCCAGCGACCGTCATCGCCCGCCTTCCACACGTCTTTGCCCCGCAAGCAGGTGACGGCCTTGACGCCACTCTCGCCGCACTTGCGGCGTTCCAACATGACGTGCAGCGATTCCAGCGCGTGAAAACCGTAGACCTCAATAGGACCGTAGCCGGCGACCAGGGCGTCCTCGATTGGCGATTCCAAGGGCAGCTCTAGACTCGGCGTGCGCCAGGTGACGGGCAGGCTGGAGCCGGCCATCATGGGGAACTTTAATTCTCGCGACCAGGCGAGCATTTTCTTTGCCCGATCAAAAGTAAATGACAGGTGTTTGTCATTGAAGACCGGAACGCTTTGGCCCGTCTTGCGGAAAACGTTGGCGATCTCCTCCATCAGCTCGAGACGCGGATAGAGGATCTGGCCTGCCTCATTGCGAGGATAATTGCCGTGCTCAGCGATGAGCAGGACGCCCTCGACGGCCAATTTCCCATCCGTGGTGAGGGCGTCCTCAACTCCGTGCGACATGGATGCTTTCGAACTGCGCCGTGAGACCCGAACGCCGAACTTGCGGGCCACGTCGCCAGACAGATCGTTCTCCGGCGTTTGATCGACGTAGAGCGAGTGGATATATTGCTTGGGCACATGGAGTTGTCCGCCGCGAGCGTAGCCGTGCATGAAGCGGCCGGCGATATGGTAAGCATGCGACAAGGGCCGATACACCGTGGTCAAAACGGCGAGCGGCTTGCGTCCCTGGTTCGAAGGCTTCGCCGGACGCGTGCGCGACAGCGGCAGGGATCCCTGTGGTTCAGCGGACTGAGCGGAGACCCCGCCGGCCAAAGTGAGAGCAGCCGCCGAAGCCAAAAACTTACGACGCGAACAGCGCTGTTGTCGATCTTCCATAGTGATGACTCAAGTGCGGGCGCTGGCGGGACCGTGAGTAAAGCGGATGGACTTCTACAGTGAAAGTATCAAGTTGGCGAGGAGATTGCCAATGGAATTCTTTCCGCTTGGGGAAAACGCAAACTGGCGACAGAGGGCATGGGACTTTACAATGAATCCAACCGTTCGGCGCTTGCGACTCCTTCGGGTAATTCAAGGTAGACCGCCATGAAAAAGCTCCTTCTCCTGTTCCTGGCAGTGGGACTGCTCGCGGCTAATGACGATACCGGGGAGAAAAAACGGCCCAAGCCGCGTTTTCCGCTCAGCAAAGAGACTACCTACGTAACGGAGCCAGTCGATGCCGACGGTTACATCGACTATGTCGCGGCTGTGAATAAGCACTGGAGCCGTGGCGTCACGCCAGCAAATAACGCACACGTGCTGCTCTGGAAGGCACTCGGCCCCCATCCCGAAGGGGCTACGATGCCGGACGAGTATTTCAAATGGCTGGGGATCAAGCCACCGCCGGAACAAGGAGACTACTTCATCCCCTCGTCGCGCTTCGCGCGGGAGCAGCTAAAGCTTGTTCTTGGCCCTCATCCGAATGCGTTCGATGACGAGCTAACGCAATGCTCACAAGGACCGTGGAAGGCTGAGGAACATCCGAACGCGGCTGCTTGGCTTAAGGCAAACGAAAAGCCGCTCTCGCTCGTCGTTGAGGCGACCAAACGCACTCACTATTACTCACCCTTGGTGCCGAAACGAACAATGGAGGGACCGGCGCCTTTGCTCAGCTCGCTCCTGCCTAGTGTGCAAAAATGCCGCGAGCTCGCCCAAATACTCACGGTTCGGGCCTTATTGCGCGTCAGCGAGGGGCGCTTCGATGATGCCTGGCAAGATCTACTCGCGAGCCATCGCCTCGGCCGTCTCGTCGCCCGAGGCGCCACCTTGATTGAGTTATTGGTCGGGATCGCCATTGATGCGGTTGCCGCCAAGGCCGACATAGCGTTCCTCGAGCATGGCAAGTTGAAGAGTGAACACATTGAGAACTGCTTGCGCGATTTGCAGAAGCTTCCTTCCATGCCTCGCGTGGCCGACAAAATCGACTTCGGCGAGCGACTCTCCACTCTGCAAATCGTCGTCTTGATGGATCGGTATGGTCCGGAGGCGTTGGAAAACCTTGACAAGGCTGTTCCGGCGAAACAGCCAAGCCCCTGGGCAAAAATGTTTCGGGCCAACGTCGATTACGAACCGGCGCTACGGAACATCAACCGTTGGTACGACCAAATAGCAAAAACTTTGCGCGTTGAGGACCGCTCCACACGCGAAAAGCAGCTGGCACAGCTCGATAAGGACTTGAGAAAACTAAAGGCAAGGACCCAAGAGTCGATGCCCGGCGCGTTGGAGCTTCTCTTTGCAAAGGACAGCGCCAAGATTCGAGGAGGAACGATTGGCAACATCTTGATTACGCTCCTGATGCCCGCGTTCAACAAAGTGCAATCGGCTGCCGACCGCTGCGAGCAGGTTCAAAGCAATCTCTATCTCGCTTTCGCTCTCGCCGCTTATCAGCGCGACCACGGGCGTTATCCGAAGGAACTTGACGCGCTGGCTCCCAAGTATCTCAAAAAGATCCCGAACGATCTGTTCTCCGGCAAACCACTCGTCTATCGTCCGAGCGAGAACGGGTACTTGCTGTATAGCGTCGGCGTCAATGGCCTCGACGAGCAAGGACAGAGTTACGACGATGATCCGCGAGGAGACGATTTGAGCGTCCGAATGCCGCTGCCGAAGTTGAGGCAAAAGTAAGATGCGATGGACGCAGCTGGCCGCGCTCAGCGTTTTGCGAGCGAGGATGTACCAAGGTTAACAGTCGTTGTTTTGTTGGCACGAACTTTTACTTCGATGCTTTCCTCCATCGGTTGGCCATCTTGTGTCCAGCGCGCCTTGACTTGATAAGCATAGGTTTGGCCCTTTTGCAGCTGCGGCGTGATGAAGTCTCGTTCCGCCCCGGCGCGTTTCATGCGTTGTCCGTTTAGCCACAACTCGGCATCGGCCGGAAGAGCGACGTGCAAGCGTGCCTTATCATCCTCTGCCGGACCAGATTTGTGAGCATAGTAGTCAACATAGCGCGTCTTCGAAGTGCCAGCAACGGCCGCGGCGGGAGCGGATGCGTTGGCATTGCGAGCGTAATAATCCACATAGCGCGAACGCGAACTTACGGCGTTGGGCATGGGAAGCGGTGCCTCTCCGCCATTGACGGGTGCATAACCGCCGTATCCAGGGGCGTTACCGGCAGGGTAGGAATAGGCGCTCAAACAACAGCAGTTGCAAGCGGGATAGAAGCCGCCATAGCCACCGTAGCCACCAAGGCCATAGCCTCCAAAACCCAATCCGCCATAACCGAGGCCGCCAAGACCCCATCCGCCATAGCCGAGGCCGCCAAAACCTAACCCACTAAAACCCAAACCACCAAACCCAAAACCGCTGAAACCTAAGCCGCCGAATCCGAAACCTGAAAAGCCGAAACCAGGATACCCAAACCCGCCGAAACCGAAGCCACGGAAGCCAAAACCAGGGCCGAAACCGTGGAAGCCACCGTGGACGAAACCGGCATGTCCGCCGAACCCGCCTCCGCCATGACCTCCCCCGCCGTGACCTCCTCCGCCGTGACCTCCCCCGTGGCCGCCGTACGCCGCAGGGTGCATCCCCCAAAGGAAGATCGTCAGAGCGAGAGCCGCCGATAACGAGAAGCGGAAACGTGACATGGGAGTCCCCTCCAGGCGAAGGGAGAGCGTTATGACCCGGAATGGGTCACTCCATTGTACAACATGAGCCGCCTGTGTATCCGGCAATCTTTCACAAAATTGCCCGGATTATCGTTTTGTTGGCATCGCTGCCATCATAACCGGATCTTTTCTGCATTGTCGCAATGATGTTCCCCACCGAGCCAGCCGTTAATCGCGAAGTCGCGCAAGCGTGCATTCGATATCGCAGCCAGTAAGCCCCCTAAAAAGAACAGAAGCCGGCGGCAAAAGCCACCGGCTCGCAAGGAAATGTTGGGGGATGTGGGTCGTCGGTGTGTCGGTGGGCCGCGGGATACAGCCCGAGGGGTCGTTGATTCCAACGGCAAATAAGAATTGCAAGTACCGTGCCAGAGATGGAGAATAAAACTCGTGCTCGTCCTAAGGTCTTTGCCATTCTTGGTTTGATGTTACTCCGTCATCTCCCGGCCGCTATACCCCCTGGGTTCGGTTGTGCAATTTTTACCGCGCGGCCCGTGTAACTACGTTACATTGTGGAACCAACGCCGCGATCCGAGCCGCAACCTGCTGCGAAGCGGATGAAGCGGCTCGGACGAACCTCGTCTATTCTCACAACACGATCGTCCGTAATGTTATTGCCTAAAGCTAGGATTGGTCCCCGACGATAACGAACTCCGTACATCTTCTTTTAAAGTTTTGGGCAGTTCTGGCCCCATCGCTCCTTGACCGAGGAGATCGTCTGTTGAAAAACCAACCTGAAACAATCGCTGTCCCGGAAGAATCCAAGTTCCAGAGTACTCGCTTCATCCTGCTCTTTGCCGGTGTATTGCTGCTCGCGCTTTGGGCGGTTATTTGGGCCATTAGTCTAAGCAAAAACCATCTGGTTATCGGGAAATACACCCAGATACCCTGCTGGCCGAACTTGAGTTGCGATTTCGACATCAACTATTGCGCCGCCCGCACTTGGCTCGCGGGAGGAGATCCGTACCAGAGTGTCATAAAAGGACTCGCGTTTAGGTACGACCATCCACCGTTGGTGCTCGTGTTGTTCTCCTGGTGCTTCCTTATTCCGCATCCTATCGCGATAATCCTGTGGTTTTCCGTGCAAACAGCGGTATTTGCCTTCGCGGTTCTCGCCTGCCGGCGGAGCCGACAGGAATTGAACCTTTTCAACGTTCCCTTGCCGCTGCTCTTGGCCGCAGTCCTGTTTAGTTTCCCCGTCCTGTTCGAAATGGAGCGAGGCAACTGGAACATACTGGTCCTTCTTTTCCTGTTATTGACCGTGACGGCTTTGCGAGGCCGGTCGCTCTTTTGTGACATTTTGGCCGGCGTCTGTGCAGGTGTTGCTGCCTGGATCAAGGTGTATCCGGCGCTCTTCTTGATAGGATTTCTTGCTCTCAGGCGCTGGCGCGCGGCAAGTTTCTTCGCGGTGGCAGTGATCCTCATCGGGTTGGCAAACATCCGAGGCGTGATGGAATTCGCCGCGAATATCAAGGAATCCGCAAGGACTTCGACACCCGATTACGAGGGGGGGTTTATTGCTTGGTCCCACACGGTGAGCGGCTCGTGGGCGCTATTCTGTAGAATTAATCGCTTGAGTTTGCTGGAGCGTTTGCCGGGAACCGCCGGCTGGGGAGTGTTGGTATTCCCCCTGGTTGTGTGGGTAAGCTATTGGATTGCGAGAGTCCCTAACCCATCGCGTCTGATCTATCCTTATTTTCTTTGGCTGATTGCCTCAGCCACCTATCTTCCGCCAATCGCGAATGATTACAGTCTTTTCTTCTTGCCGCTTGCCGCGTTGGCTGTGTGGGACCGTCGTGACAAAGTATATGTCCACGTCCTGATGGCGTTTATGCTCATGTGGTGGCAACCGATTTGGCCGCCGGTTTCCAGTAAGTTCCTTTTTTATTCCAAACTTGTCGGGCTTGGCAGCGTGGCCCTTATTCTGGTGATCCGGGCATGGGAGCAAATCAAGGTGGGATGCGAGGTCGAACGTATTCCCGCTGCAAGCCATATCTAGGCAAGGGCAAACAGGAATCATCGCTTAAGGAGGAGAGTGATCGCGGGAGCCGTAGCGAATGTTATCGCCGCGCCATTCGCGCATCGCCTCGTGCCATTGTCTCTTATCTTCGGAAGTGCAGCCCAGGGCCGCGAAGATAACAACAAACGGCACAAACGCAAGCAGCCATAGTCGCCTCATGGCTCCCGCCCTCAACCGTCCAATCGATTCCGTAGCTTGCGGCCCTGTATAAATACTTCCTCAGGCCGACACAAGGGAGAATCTGGCTTCCCGTGCTGCGCTCAAGGCTATCGGGAAGTGTCATTCGGCGCGGTAGATCGTAATGCCCTCTTTGATCGTCTCGACTACGCGAATATCCTTGATCTTCATTGGCTCGATCGTGAGTGGATCGTCCGACAGGATCACCAAGTCCGCCAGCTTGCCCGGCTTGATCGAGCCTTTTCGGTCCTCCTCAAAGTATTGCCATGCAGCGTGAATCGTGATTGCTTTCAAGGCATCTCGTACGGCAATCCGCTGGTCGGCGCCGAGCATTTTGCCGCTGCTGGTCACTCGGTTGACGGCGCACCAAACGATATGCAGCATGTCCTCGGGCACAACCGGAGCGTCGTGGTGGAGAGTGAAACGCATGCCGCGACGAATCGCCGAGGCAGCGGGGCTGATGCGAGCGGCTCGCTTTGGACCCAAAAAGATGTCGCGGTGGCGATCTCCCCAATAATAGACGTGGCCGGGAAAGAAAGAGGGCAGCATGTCGAGTTTCTTCGCCTCATCGAGCTGGTCCTCGCGCAGTGTCTGGGCGTGAATGATCGTGGTGCGATGGTCCGCGACGGGGTGGATCTTGAGGGCGGCCCGCACTGCGGTAATAAGCTGGTCTGTGGCGGCATCACCGTTGGTATGTGCGAGGATCGGCCAGCCCTTTCTGATCGCCGTGAAGATCAGGGCATTCAGTCCCGTTTGATCCTCGAATGCCGGATAGCCCCGATACTGGGATTTCGGTCCCTTGGGCATGCTTTTGCCATCATCCTGCTGAATCTCGGAGAGTACGAAACGCGCCGCCTTATCGGACGTGCAAGGACAGTTTGCAGGCGCCGTTTGGCCCGGTTGGATGTAATACGGCTGGCTCAAAAACCCCGTGTATCCCTGGATTGAGCCATCCAGGACGAATTTGATTCCTCCCAGACGAAAGCCGTTCGTGTAGCGCCGGTCGTTCTTGTAATCAGCCAGTTCCTTCTCCGCCGTCAAATAGAGCGGGTAGGCCACAACGTCGAGAGGTAATTTTCCCTTCTGAGCGAGAGTACGCAAAGCCTCGACGATGCCGGGGGTTGCCGCGCCTTCCTCAGCCGTGGTGATGCCGTGCGAGGCGTACGATCGGAAGGCGGCATGGATCATCTCCCCGGCTTGTTTCGGCGAGGGTTTGGGCAAGACGGCCGCGACTGGCAATAGGGCATGCTCTTCGAGAACGCCGTCCGGCTCGCGGGTGCCTTTCTGACGCCGAATCCTGCCGCCGACTGGGTCCGCGGTATCGGCGGTGATTTTCGCCAACGCCAATGCCCTGGAGTTCAGCGCGGCCATATGACAGGAGATGTGTAGGAGGAAAATCGGATTATCGGTGGAAACGTCGTCCAGATCGTACCGCGTCGGATGCCGTTTCTCTGGGAGGGCGGTATCGTCGTAGCCCATGCCGAGGATCCATTGGCCGGGCCGCAATCGTTTGTTCTTTTTGAATTCGCGCAGAGCCTCCTTGAGCCTGGCAATCGAATCGACCGGGCCGATCGGCGGCGGGCTGAGATTGGCTGTAGCGAGCTTGGCCGCGACCTGAATGATGTGGCTATGGGGATCGATGAAACCAGGGAGGAGCGCTTTGCCTTTCAGATCGATCACCAGGGTTAAGTCACCCCGATGCTTCATCACTTCGGCTGTGGTGCCGACGGCGAGAATCTTTCCAGCGTGAACCGCGACGGCTTGGGCCATCGGCTTGGCGTCATCCATCGTGACGATGTGGCCGCCGGTATAGATTCGATCCGCGGGTCCGTCGGCCCGGAGAGGCAGGAGTCCGAGAAACAAGCCGGCGAGGGCGGCCGCTGTAGGAGTGAAGTAGTGCATCATGGGATGTAGTTCCTTTCGCCATGCAACCCGCGCCGATTAATGCCGCGACGCGGTAAGGAGCACGATGCGGCCGGCGATCCGTAACGTGCAAACCATAGGCCGCGAGTACGGAGAAAGCAACCAGGATGGGTAAACCTCCGAGCGTCGGTGCGGTGTCCCTCGTTAATCGTCAAAATCCGATTTAAAGAAAATGTCCGCCACGGAACGATAGGAGATAGGAGAGTGCCACGAGATTTCTCATGCTGCGCAACGAGAAACCAAAGAAGCTGCGGCACGAGAAGAGGGGAGGGCAATGCTTTTTTGCTCCATTTCGTTCATGATGTTCTTCGCCGTGCTGCTGGGCGTCTACTGGTCGCTCCCCTGGCAGCGCGCGCGAGTTTGGCTCCTGGTCGCGGCCAGCTTCTATTTCTACGCCACCTGGAATAAATGGCTGGCCATCGTCCTGTGTATCTCCACGTTCATCGACTATATACTTGCCCTGGGTATTGAACAATCCATATCCAGCGGGCGACGCAAGATTTTGTTGTGCATCAGTCTATTCGCCAACCTGGGACTGTTGTGCTATTTCAAATATGCCAATTTCTTTTTGTTGTCACTCGATGAAGTGCTCATCGCGGCCGGCTCGCCGGGCTGGTTCCGCAGTCTCCAGGTGATTGTACCGGTTGGTATCTCGTTCTACACGTTCGAAGCAATCAATTACATGGTGGACGTGTATCGGGGGCGCATCCGAGCCGAGCGCAACCTGGGTGATTTCCTTTTGTTCATCTTGTTTTTCCCGCATCTCGTGGCCGGTCCGATTGTTCGCGCCCGCGATTTTTTACCCCAAATCAAACGGCCCAAGCACTGTGACTGGGTGCGCCTGCACCTGGGGCTGCAATACTTCCTCATGGGGTTGTTCAAGAAACTGGCCATCGCCGACCGCATGGCCCTGTTCGCCGATCCGGTTTATGACCATGCGTTGAATTATTCCACAGGGTCCGCGTGGATCGCCGTGTTCGCCTATGCCATGCAGGTTTACTGCGATTTCTCCGGCTACACGGACATGGCCATCGGCACAGCGCACATGCTTGGCTACAAATTGGCCGAGAATTTCAACATGCCATTTCTGGCGGCGAACATCAGCGAATTCTGGAACCGCTGGCACATTTCGCTGTCGAGCTGGCTGCGTGATTACTTATTCATTCCGCTGGGCGGCAGCCGCGGCGGCGAATTGAAAACGCGGCGCAATCTGCTCATCACCATGACGCTGTGCGGCCTTTGGCATGGAGCGGCTTGGCCGTTCGTCGGCTTCGGCTTTTTGCAGGGATGGATGCTGATAGCCCATCGCTCGTTTCATCGTTGGTGTAAGCATAAGCCGCGGCTCGATGCCGTCCTACGTTCGCATTTGGGCACTCTGTTTCGCATTGCCTTTACTTTTTTGTGTTTCTGTCTCAGCTTGGTCGTCTTCCGTTCGGGAAGTTTCAGCCATGCCTTCGAGATGTATACGCGACTGATGATAGCGGCGCCCAATGCAAGACCACCGGAGGTGCCTGAATTTGGTTTCTGGCTGACGGTGGGCATCATGTTAATCGCCCATGTGCTCGGACGCAGCGGCATATGGATTCGGCCCACACTCCGTCTGCCCGCGCCGGTGCTCGGTTTCAGCTATGCGATTTTGTTTGGATTGGCACTGTTGCTGGAGCCACAGGGAGCCAAGCCGTTTATTTATTTCAATTTCTGATTTGCCAGACCGAAGCGCAGCAAGGGGAAGGAGAGCCATGCCGAGCTTGTTTCTCACTTCCGCCGGCAAGGGCAAGCGCATTGTCCTTTGGACCTTGGCGGGCTTTGCCCTGAGCCAGTTGGCGCTGTCGATCTATCTCGACCAGCGACGACTGGAAACGCGCGATCCGCGGTACGGTCATCGTTTGCATTCTCTCCAGGCACGGTTGGCCGAATCGCCGAATTCTCCGCTGTTTCTCATTTTGGGTAGTTCACGCGTCAAATACAGCGTTTGCCCCAGTGCGATGAGCATTCATGCCGCGGATGGAACGCCGGCACCGATCGTCTATAACTTCGCCATGAATGGCATGGGAACCATTCGTGAGTTGATGTATTTTCATCGATTGATGGCGGACGGCATTCGGCCGAAATGGCTCCTCATCGAAGTATGGCCGCCGTTGTGGGCTGAGACGGGATTCTTCCGCGAATCGCGAATGGTCCAGGGTGAGGACGATCTACATTGGCGCGATCTGCCGCTGTTGTACCGCTACTTCCGTAACGACCGCGATCTTCTGCACTTGGCCGTGCGTAAATGCCTTTTGCCCATTCGCCCCTATCGAGACATTCTTTTGTCGTTATCTGCTCAGTCATTATTGTCTGCCGCGAACCTCGATGAAATGCAGAGGCGAGTGGAGGATTCGCTACCGGCCGATCGTAACGGCTGGTTTCCCTTGCCGTGGGAAACGATCACTCCAGAGGCGAAACAACGCGGCCTGCTCGACGGTATCGAGAAAATCAAGCCGCTATTGGAAGATTTGCACCCTGATCCACGCAGCGATCGCGCACTCCGCGAGCTTCTCGAAGGATGCCGCCGGCACGGAATCAGGACGGCATTGATCCTCATGCCCGAGCCGAGTTTCACGCGCGGCTGGTATTCGCCGCGTACCCGCACTCTCGTCCGCGAATATCTGACCCACATTCGGGAGCAAGAGCAGGTGCCCATCATCGACGCACGCGCCTGGCAGTCCGATGACGAATTCGCCGATGCCTCGCACATGGCCCGCGTCGGTGTTCCCGCTTTCTCGGCTCGGCTGGCCCGCGAGGTCGTGCAACCGTTGATCGAGGATCGAGCACTCGATACGAACATTCTTTTCGCCGCTGGCCGTGCGGATGGGCCGTAATCGGACCTTGGCCTCATTTGTAAGGGAAAGAGGTCGAGCATGCCGAAGTTATTCTTGATGCCCGCCGGCAAGGGCAAACGCGCGATCGTCTGGGCGGCCTTGGTTTTCGCCGGGATCGAACTAGCAGCAAGTCTCGTCCTGAACACCTGGCGGCCGGAGCTTCGCGATCCAGCGTTCGGCTTGCGGCTGCGCATGCTCCAGAAACGGCGAGCGGCGTATCCAGATGCTCCACTGGTGCTCGTGCTTGGCAGCTCACGCGCCTTGCATGCCCTGGCGCCGGCTTACCTCGCCGACTCGTTGAAGGGCCAGTCGCCGAGACCTGTGGTTTTCAATTTCAGCCTGAGCGGGTCAGGCAGCGTCCGCGAATTGATGACCTTCCGCCGTCTCCGTGCCGCCGGTATCAGGCCGAATTGGCTGCTCATCGAAACGTGGCCGGTGCAGTGGCCCGAAGAGGGCGCTTTCGCGGAACGACTGCTTGTCGTCGAGGACGAGCTGCGCTGGACGGACCTGACCGTGCTGTCCCGCTATCTGCCGGGAAAGCTCGAATTATTCGCTCGTGCCCTTAAGGGTAACCTTGTCCCGCTCGTGTCCTATCGCAGCCGATTGCTGCATGCGAGCGCGCGAATCCTCCTGCCGCGCGAACTGGATCGAAGTCTTGCCAAGGAGGACGATGACTGGACTTGCACGGATGGTACGGGTTGGCTGCCTTACCGGAAGATCCCGAAGGATCTCGCTGCCCTACGGCGGGAGGTGGAAAAGGGCCTCCTCGTTGCTGCACCCTTGTTGAACCCGTTGCGTATTTCACCCGACTACGACCGGGCCTTGCGGGAGTTGCTGGAAGAATGCCGCACAGAGGGCATCAAAACCGCGCTCGTTCTCATGCCCGAACACAGCACCTGTCGGGGTTGGTATGTACCGGAGACAAGCGCTCTGGTTCATCGCTATTTGGGGCTGATCAGCGCGGAATACGCTTGTCCGGTGATTGATGCGCGCACCTGGGCGCCGGATGAGCATTTCGCGGATTTCTGCCATATGACGCCGCAAGGAGCAGGGCCGTTCTCCGAACGTTTTGGTAGGAATGTGCTTCGACCTTGGCTCCAGGGAAAAATTCTCGACCGCGCCCCGCTCCTCAGTCAATCCGATAGATAGGGAACGCACTAACCTCCTCGTTCCCACGCGGAGCGTGGGAACGCAGGTTTGGCGACGCTCTGTGTCGCGGTCTCACGAAGGACCAAGGAGAGGAACATGTTCAGAAAGCTCCTCAGACATTTCCCACGGCTGTTGCGACTGTATGAGAAATGCCGGCCCCACGAGTTTGTGGACCGCTGGGAGGGGGAGCGCTTTGGCCTGTTCAACGAGGAGACGCACGAACTGCTCGGCAGTTTCCCGATCGGATCGGCCGACATCGTAGTCGATGTCGGCTGCGGGATGGGTTCCGCAAGCATCTTTGCCGCGGATTGCGGAGCGGAAGTTTACGCCGTGGACGTGGATCCGCGCGCCCTCGCGACGGTCGAGAGACGTTTGCGCGGACGGAAACCGGCCCGGTCATTTCAGACTTTGCTCAGCGACGCAAATCCGCTGCCGTTGCCGGATGGCCTGGCCACGCGCATTGTTGCCCAGGAGGTGTTGGAACATGTGGACGACCCGCGGCAATTTCTGGCTGAGTTGATTCGCATTGGGCAACCGGGGGCGCTTTATCTCCTGGCCGTGCCGGACCCCGCTGGCGAAAAGGTACACAAGAAACTAGCGCCGGAGTCCTACTGGCGAAAGCCCAATCACTTGCGGATTTTGGAACGCGAGGAATTCACTGACTTGGTGCGCGACTCCGGACTGACGATTGAGAAACGAATGTCGTACAGTTTTTTCTGGTCGATGTGGTGGATTCTGTTCTGGTCCGGAGAGGGCGAGCTTCCAGCCGGGGCGCCGGGCACGCCGGTATTGACTCATTGGAACAAAACCTGGGCCGAGTTACGGAAAACGCGGAACGGGCCGCGCATCATGCAAGCGCTCGACGAGCTCCTCCCGAAAACGCAGATACTTCTCGCTCGTAAGGCCGCATGATACTGACATGGGCTTGTCAGCATTTCAGATACTGACAGATGCGTTCGGCGAGCAACCCGGCTTGTTCGATGCAATCGTTGAGGGCCACGCCGCGATAGGCGTTGCCGCCAAGGAACAGACCGGCATGCCGCGCCAACCGATTGTCGATCCAAGCAACCCGTTCGAGATGGCCCAAATGATACTGTGGAATGGCGCGCCGCCATCGAACGATGTGATGGAAGACAGGCGGAGTCTCAATCCGCATGGCACGCCGCAATTCGCCGCGAACCGCATTAAGGAGCCGGTCATCGTCCCAATCGATCATCTCGGGACGATTCCAACCGCCGCACATGGCTCGTAGCAACACCAACCCCGGCGGCGCGCGATCAGGAAAGATCGAAGAGCACCACTGCACCCCAAGCACATCGCGCCGCTCGCGCTGCGGCGATAAATAACCGAATCCTTCCAATCGGCCCGGCAAGTCCGCGGCCCGATAGCCAAGGGCGACGACGGCAACGCGATTATAGGGGATGCCGTCGATCGCTTTTGCGAGGTCCGCATCTTCATCCGCGAGGATCAGGGCTTGCTGGAAAGCCGGGCAAGCGAGCACCACCACTTCCGCATCCCAGCCGTCGCGGCCGTCGCTCTGAACGCGCCACCCGTCGTTCGTTATCCGCCGTACCGTGCGAACATGCACACCCGCCAGTGGAGCAAAGGGCAGACGCCTTCCGAGCGTGTCAATTAACAGAGTTAAACCCTCTCGAAAAGACCACATTCGACCCGACGATGGGAGCGGCTCGCCGCGCGCGGCCGCTTCCGCGCGACGCCGGCGCGCGGATTGGCTCATGCCGCGGAGGATGCTGCCGTATTCGCGTTCAAATTCAGCAAGGCGTGGAAAAGTGGCCCGGACGCTAAGCAGCTTTGGATCGCCGGCGTGAATCCCGGTGACAAAAGCGTCGGCCAGCGTCTCAGCTGCTTCGCGGCCCACGCGGCGGCGGACAAAAGAGTCGATGGACTCATCGCCGACCTCTCGCCGCGGCGGTCGAAAACGCTCGGCCAGTAATAGAAATCGAGTTCGCCAACTAAAGACATCACTCGTAAGAAAAGTCGCCAGGCTCTTCGGCAAAAGATGCAGCCGCCCGCCGCGAAAAAGAAAACGGTTGCGCCGCGCAGCTTCGCTGGCCGGGATCAGCTGCTCGCCCAAGCCCAACTCGCGGCACAGCTCGTGCGCGAACGGCTTGTTGTCGAGAAACCCATTGGGACCGATTTCGATGCGGAAACCATCGCGGAACTCCGTGCCGATTGTGCCGCCAAGCCGCGCGGCTTGTTCCACAACAATCACATCCGCATCGGGGACGCGCTGTTCAAGCCGATAGGCAAGCGCCAATCCGGAGATTCCACCGCCAACGATAACGACTCTTGGCATAACATCTAAACAGAATGGGCCGGCAGCAATTTCAGGGAATGTTCCACGATTTCATAAGCAGCGCGCGGCCGAGCCAGACGAGCGACGTTCGCCTTCAATTGGGCCAACCGCGCCGGGTCTTCCAGCAAGGCATCCATCTTGTACGCCAGAGTGCCGATATTATTCACCTTAATCGCGGCGCCATTTTCCAAAAGATAATCGCTGTTTCGGCTCTCCTGCCCCGGTATCGGATTGACGATCGCCATCACGGCCCCGCGCGCCAACGTCTCCGATGTCGTGAGGCCGCCTGGCTTGGACACCACCACGTCGGCCGCAGCCATCAACTCGTCGATTTGATCGGTGAAACCAAGGATAGTCGTTCGATGGCGCGGCGGAACCTCAATCGATTCCAGCTCCTTCTTCACTACCTCGTTTCGGCCGGCGATCGTCACCAACTCAATGGGCCGCGACACCTCAAGCAGAGCGCGATACAGCTTGACAATCGGTCCAACACCGAAGCCGCCGGACAATTGCAGAAGGATCGGCCGATCGCCCGCCAAGCCGTGACGCGCCCGGCACTCGCCGCGCTCCTTCGATTTGGCAAAGACGGGGTGGATGGGAATGCCAGTGACAAACACATCGCTCGCCGGCACACCCCAATGACTCAGGTAACGGGCGCCTTCGTGAGTAGCCGTGAAGTAGCGATCGCAGGGCTGATTGACCCAGAGCCGATGCGTCTCGAAATCGGTGGTCGCTGTCGCCTGGGGCAAGGACAGCTCGCCTTTGCGGCGCAGGGAGGCGATGATTTCCGCTGGCAGAAAATGCGTGTTAATCACGAGATCCCACGGCTCGCCCTTGATCAGACGAATGAACTTTCGGAGATTGAGCTTCTCGACGGCGAGTCGCAGGCGATCGGTGCGGTGCTTGCCGGAACGGCTGGGCTGGTCCATCAGGTCGTAGAAATAGCCCAGAACATGCGGGGCCTTATTGACCAAATCGAGATAGAATTTGCCGTACATCTGGCGGAAGGCGGAATTGGTCAGCTCCAGAACATCGACACTGCGCACGGTCGCCGAGGGCACGACTTCGCGCAGGGCTAGCTCGACGGCCTGGGCCGCCCGCAAATGTCCCGCGCCAACCGACGCGGACAGAACAAGGATGCGAGGAGCCATATCAGGGACGTTCCTCTCATGGCGGAATCATCTATCGTCTGCCCAATTACTCTGCCAGCTCCTTGAGCAAGCGCGTGGCCGTCTCAACCAGTTTTTCGCCGCCGCCGGGTTGGACGCGCGAATTGACCGTCTCGTAGCTGCCTTCCTTGAACGCCTTGATGGTCGGCACGTAGCCGGGCGCGTCGTTGCAAAGCTCGATAACGAATGTCAGGGGGAACGGCGATGCTTTTTTGATCGCCATTCCCAACTCAACGAAGACCTCGCCGGGTAGGCCCACGATGGCCGCCTCATTACTCAATCGGAACACCTGCACTTCCATCGGCAGCGTATCCCGCGGCAGCATTTGCAGAGAGGCGATCTTGTATGCCTCAACTTGTTTCAAAAACGGCAGTTCGCGAGTGCCGATCTTGGCCAGATCCTTCCGCGCCTGCTCGATCGCCTCCGCACCGTATTTTTGCAAAGGCGCTTGGACGATAGCTTGGCGAACGCCTAGACGCGGAGAACGCAGAGATTTCAGCTTTGGCAGCGCTTCGCGGACGGTCTCGCCGAGCGTTGTGCCGATCCGCCCCGCTTCCATTTGCCCACTTTGAGGCTCTTTTTTGGACACATCGATATGGTTTATGTCGCCGCATGTGCCGGCGCCGAATAGCGAGACACCATCGGCACCGAGAATGGGGCGAAGTTTGCGTTCGAGATAGAAAGGATAATCCGCCGAGTATTCCGTGCCGCCAACCGTATCGAGATGCAAAGCGAAGACGGTCAGAAGCGCCAGATCCCTGTCGCCGGCACGGAGCCGCAGCAAACCCACGTCCGGATCGACGGGACCGACTGGATGCACGATGTTCGGATTGAGTTTGCCCGGATTGAACTGCACGGTGCCATCCTTCATGAGAAAGCGGCGGTTGAAGGACAATCCCTCTTGCCGTGCCGTGCCTGCGGAGAGGGCGACGGGGCGAACAGACCTGTGAGCGCTCTCGATCGCCTCGGAGATCTTCTCGGCGAGGACGGCGGGATAATCGACCTTCTCGTGTGGGTCCATTCCCTTGGCCGCGATGGCTCGATCGTGGAAATACTTACGCATCGCACCAGCGTAAAGCGGGCCGGTGT
>Ga0070738_10001868_pt1 | contig 37139 bp, 26 predicted proteins | sample Coa_R2_2_FD_66446 | JGI IMG/M metagenome (GOLD analysis project Ga0070738, IMG submission 66446) | Surface soil microbial communities from Centralia Pennsylvania, which are recovering from an underground coalmine fire - Coalmine... | ecosystem: Environmental > Terrestrial > Soil > Unclassified ...
TGAGCCACGGGAAACGTCGGCTGCGGGCCGATCCAATCCGAGCAATACCTGTCCGTAGGCATTGGCCCGCGCCATGTGACGCACCAGTTTGCTGGCAATATTGCCGGAATTGAGATCGGGAAAGATGAGCACGTTGGCATTTCCGATGATTTTGCCGTGAGGCGATTTGCGGACGGCGATTTCGGGCACCAGCGCGGTGTCGACCTGCAGTTCTCCGTCAAAATCGCCGTCTATTTCTTTTTCGAGCGCCTTCTTTTGTGCGAGGGCGGTGGCGGCCTGGATCCGGCCGAGTGAGGGATGGTTGGAGCTTCCCTTGGTGGAAAACGAGAGCAGCGCGACGCGAGGCCGGACGCCAAGCAAGTGCCGTGTGAGTTGCGCGGTCGACACGGCGATATCGGCCAATTGCTCGACCGTCGGTTCGGGAATAACTCCGCAGTCCGCCATGAAAAGCACACCCTTTTCGCCGTAACCGGAATCCTCCACCTCCATGATTTGGCAACTGGAAGCGGTGGTGGTTTGCGGGGCCACCTTGATGATCTGAAACAAAGGCCGCAGGACGCTTCCGACGTTCTGGTTGGTGCCTGAAACAAAGCCATCGGCCTGATGCATTGCCACCATCATCGCCCCAAAAAAGTTGGGCTGCAGCATGGCATCTCGCGCTTCCAGGCTTTTAAGTCCTTTGTAGCGGCGCAGGACCTCGAAGCGCCGCGCAAAATTATCCAGGTCGTCGCTCTCGGCCGGGTTGATGATGCGAATGCCTTCCAGAGAAATTCCAAGTGCGGCCGCAACGTCCTTGATGCGGGTGCGATCCCCTAACAGGATCGGCGCCCCCAATCGAAGCGAATGAAACTGCCGCGCCGCCTGCAGGACCCGGGGTTCCGTGCCCTCCGGAAAAACGATCCGCTTGGGATGGCGTTGCAGTTTCTCAATAACGCTGCCGATGAATCGCATGGAGCGTTAAGTAACCGAGCACCCGCGAAACTGCAACATCGCAATCTTGACCTTTGGGTGCCTACTCCGTCTTGAGAACTTCGAAGCGCGCAACGTTGCCGCTGATGAGAGTGACGATGACGCCCTTTTTGAGATCGCCTTTCTCCACGGCCGCCTGGAACTGCTTTAGGTTGGTCACCGGTTGCTGATCAATCGCGGTGACGACGTCGCCCGGTTTGAGGTTTACCCGGGCGGCGGGCGAGTTCTTGTCCACCGAGGCAATAAGGACGCCATCAGTCGAGGAGATCCCGAACTGAGCCGCAAGGGCCGGGGTCAAAGGCTTGACGGTGATCCCGAGCTCGGTTGCCACCGGTTTTTCTGCGGGCGAATTCTTGACCTTGGTCACTTCCGCCGCCGATTCCGGCCACTCGGCAAGGCTGACCTGGATGGGGATTGTTTTGCCTTGCCGAAACACCTGCATGGTGACCGGGACTCCGATCTTTTTGCCGCGGATCAGGCCGCGTAGTTGCTGTGGCGTGGCGACGGCTTCTCCATCGATGCCCGTGATGATATCCGTCGGCTTGAGGGAAGACTTCGCCGCCGGCCCGTCCGGGACAATTGCTTTTACGACCACGCCATCTTTGACCCCTTGAACCAGGTCACGAAGTTCGCTTTCGTCTCGAATCGAACGCATTGCGATACCGAGGTACGGCCGGCTGAACCTGCCCTTTTCAATCAGCTGGGCGGAGATCTCCCCCGCCAGGTTGCTTGGTATGGCAAAGCCGATTCCGGTGTGCAGACCCTGGATGAGCGTGTTAATCCCGATCACCTGGCCTTCCACATTCACCAGCGGTCCGCCACTGTTGCCCGGGTTGATTAACGCGTCGGTTTGAATGAAGTCCTGATCCATGATATTGCCTCCTTCAAACCCCTCGATGATGTTGCCGCGGCTCTTGGCGCTGACATGACCAAACGTGACGCTGAAGTCCAAACGGAACGGCGCCCCAATCGCAACCACAAATTCACCCACTTCGGTTCGCGCAGAGTCCCCGAGGGAAGCGGCGGGCAACCCCTTGGCGTCAATTTTGATCACCGCCACATCCGATTGGGCATCCACTCCGCGAAGCGTTCCCTGGTACGTCGTTCCGTCCTGGAGCCGGACCGAGATGGTTTCGGCATCCTCAACCACGTGGCCGTTGGTCAAAATATAACCATCCTCCCGGATGATGATCCCTGAGCCCTGGCCAACCGGTTTTTCCATCGGCCGCCGCCGGAGTTGCTCGTGATACTCTTTGAGGGCTCCCGGCGGGATCGAACCGAATTGGTCCTCGTCCGGATTGTTATCGATGTCCATGGACACGGGTTTCTGGACGACATTAATGACGACCACACTGGCGGAGACTTTGCGGGCAATCTCAACAAAAGCGCGATTGACTCGTCGCAGGTAGTCCTGGTCGGACTGCAGCGTATCGCCGCGGGCGCTGGACCATTTGCTGCCCACCACGACAAGGCATAGGTAGAGTCCCAATCTGAGTATCTTCATGTTACCAGATTAAATCGTGCCGGTTGACTTGCAAGGGAACACTCGATACCATCTGAAACGTTAGATTTTGATCAAATGCTCGAGACCATCGAAAAACTCCTCATTTTACAAGACCGCGACCGACGGATTCGCCGGGTGAATGGCGAGTTGGCGCATATCGAGCCGGAGCGCCAGATGTTCAAAACCCGCGCCGCCGGAGCGCAGTCCCAGCTGGAATCCGCAAAAAATCGGGTCAAGCAGATCGAATCGGACCGCAAGAATCTTGAATTGGAAGTTGAAGGCAAGAAACAGCTTATCGCCAAGTACGCCAATCAGCAGCTGCAGACCCGAAAAAACGAGGAATACCGGGCCCTCTCGCACGAGATTGAAATGTGCAAGGAGGAGATCTTCAAGATTGAGAACCGCGAAATTGAACTGATGGAGCAGGCCGAGGCTGCCCAAAAAGAAGTGGTTCGGGCCACGCAGGCGCTGGCGGAGGCAAAAAAATCGATGGAAGAGCAGTTGGCCCAGCTCGGGGCTCGTGAAGAGAATTTGAAGAAAGAACTCCAGGACCTCACGACTAACCGCGAGGAGTTGGCCGCGGCAGTGGATGAAGGCGCTCGCGCCAGGTATGAACGATTGGTTCGCAACAAGGGCGAAACCGTCGTGGTTGGAGTTCAACATGGCGTCTGCGGCGGTTGCCATATGCGTTTGCCTGCCCAGGTCATGGTCAGCTGCCAGGCGCAGCAGGAGTTGGTTACGTGCACCAATTGCGGCCGGATTCTTTACTACAGCCACGACATGGACCTGGCCGTCGCCGAGTAATGTCGTGTCGACCGGCGCCATGCGCCGCCAGGAAAGCTTGTTAGGCCTCCCTCTTTGGGTTATACTTCAGCCGATCTCGGAAAGGCGGAGAATCGCTTTCCTCGGGGCAACTCGGGGGAGGAGGAAAGTCCGAACACCATAGGGCGCGATGCCGCGTAACCACCGACTTCGGTCGGTGGATAGACACGGGAAGTGATGCCGCGAGGCATCCTGACGGAAAGTGCCACAGAAAACAAACCGCCCCGGCTCATGCTCGCATTAGCTCGGGTAAGGGTGAAAAGGTGGAGTAAGAGCCCACCGCTCCCGGCGCAAGCCTGGAGGCACGGAAAACCCCATCGGGTGCAAGGCCAAATAGGGGACCCCGGAGCTGCCCGCTCCGTGTTTCGCATTGCGAAACGGGTTCCGGGTATCGGCCGCTTAGACAAATGATTCTCTCCCTGGCCGTAAGGCTGGGAAGACAGAATTCGGCTTATAGCCTTTCCGGGATCATTCCACTCTCAACGAGGGATGGCCTTTACTCCCTATGCCACCTTACTTTTCGGTTCTTGCGTTGACTACTGGCGCGCTCGCGTTTCCATACCGGTCGACGCACGTCAGAGCAATGACCTCCGGTTGAGGGCTGCCGATCGAAATCGATCGCGTCGCCTCCGGCAGAATCCGGGTTGTCCACCGTCCTTGCGTTCTCGTTTGAACGACCCAAACGCGCGGCCTGGCGAGATCTCCCGTGTTCCAACTCAAGGCAAGCGGGTGGTTTTCTGTTTGCAGAAAGACGGTGGGGCGAGCCGGTGTGCTTCGCCCAACCCAAGGTGTTGCCGGAATCAATGCCGGCTCCGCGTAAGGTCCGCGCTGGAGCCCCCCGCGAAGAGGTCCGTTGCGAAGTAGTGCTCTCATGTCCCAGTGCGCATGTCCCGAGACACCCGGTTGATCGCGGCAGGCTCGAATCTGGTTGATGATCTCCTCCGGCTTCCAGTCACGCCCCACTGTGTAAAGGCCTGCGGCCAGCAACCGCGCACGCGCGTTCTGTTGGGCCCACCATTTTAAAAGTACAGGAAAACTCGTCTCCGGCGGAGCGAATCCCCAATAGAGCTGAGGTACCAGATAATCAACCCAGCCGTTCGCCAGCCACTTGCGTGAATCGGCATGCAGCACCGTGAAAGCATCGAGCCCCCTGATCTGAGGCGGATTGGCCGGCCGCCAAATTCCAAATGGACTGATCCCGAACTTCACCCATGGCTTTGCCGCTTTAACCGATTGATAAACCTCGTGCACGAACGCATCCACATTCTCTCTCCGCCAATCCTCGCGGCTCAATCGTCCGCCCGCGCCGTACTTTCGCCAGCTGGCTTCGTCGGGAAACTCCAGTTCCCTTTTGGACGCGTCCTGCTCCTTGTACGGATAGAAGTAATCATCCAGATGCACCCCGTCGATGTCATAGCGACGCACCACATCCATGATCACTTTGAGCGAATACTGCTGCACCCCTTTTTCGCCCGGATCCAGCCACAGGGATTTGCCGTAACGTCGCACCCATTCAGGATGGGTGCGCGAGATGTGATTGGGTGAAATGGGCGATTTCGCCGCAACGTGCCTTGCCCGGTACGGGTTGAACCAGGCGTGCAGTTCGAGGCCGCGGCGGTGCGCCTCCTGGATCGCGAATGCCAGCGGGTCGTAATAGGGCTCTGGCGCCCGCCCCATTGTGCCCGTCAAATATTCCGACCACGGTTCCAAGCTGGATGCATAAAGCGCATCGCACGCCGGACGGACCTGCAGAATAATCGTGTTGAGATTGAGCTTCTCGGCGGCATCCAGATAAGAAATCAATTCGGCCTTTTGTTGAGCGGTGTTCAGTCCGTTCGTCGACGGCCAATCGATATTGCCGACGCTCGCAAGCCAAACTCCGCGGATCTCCCGCGCAACGGATGGGGGCTGAATTGCCGAGGGAGAATACACCTCGGCTGCCAAGGCAAGCTGGACGGGAAGCCATGTGGCCAGCATGAACAGGGCTAAATAGCTTTGCATTTGTCCGCGCCTGATTTTTGCGTGAGCGCTTACTTTAGCACTCGACTCCGTTGAGCATTGGGCGTTCTGCTTAGGGAAGCAAGCCTGCCTTGCGGCTGAAAACCAATAGCTTCCAGGTTGGAACGCTTCGCAAGAAATCGCCTGTTCTTGACAGAAAAACCTTGAAAAATGAGGGAAAATGGGTGAAAAGGGGCATAGTAGTCGTAAAAATCAGCGGAAAAGCAGTACATCGGCACAATCAAACCTCGGTTCCTCACCTATTAGTTGTGCTCCGACGTAACGGATGTACTGCATATTGTGGTTTTTCACTTTACTAAATCGGCAGGCTCTGCTTGTCTTTTGTTACAACATGTATCTCAAGAATCTGACCGTTCTCGGGTTTAAGTCTTTTGCAGACAAAACCGCTCTGAACTTCCAGCCTGGGGTGACTGCGATTGTTGGCCCCAATGGGTGTGGTAAGTCGAATGTGTCCGACGCTATACGTTGGGTACTGGGCGAACAATCCGCCAAAGCCTTGCGCGGTGGGGAAATGGCGGATGTCATCTTCAACGGCACAGATGGGCGCAAGCCCTTGGGTATGGCCGAAGTTTCCCTCACAATAGGTGGTGTAGATGAGGACAACCTCCGGGCTGCCGGAGTCGAGATCGCTTACAATGAAGTGACCGTTACGCGGCGGGTTTTCCGGGACGGTGGGAGCGAATATTTCATTAATAAAACGCCGTGCCGTTTGAAAGACATCCAGCAGCTGTTCATGGGGACCGGCGTCGGCCGGACCAGCTACAGCATCATGGCGCAAGGCAATATTACCCAGATCCTGTCGAGCAAACCCGAGGACAGGCGGATGATTTTCGAAGAGGCCGCGGGCATCACCAAGTATAAGGCTCAAAAGAAAGAGGCCCTGCGGAAGCTGGAATACACGGAGCAGAACCTCGTGCGGGTGGAGGACCTGGTTCGTGAAGTGAAGCGCCAGATCGGGTCATTACAGCGTCAGGCGGGAAAGGCGCGGCGTTATAAGCAGATCTCGCAAGAGCTGCAGCACTTGGATACGCAGTTGGCGCGGCACCAATTCGACGTGCTTCAAAGCGAGATTCGCGAAAAACAGGAATCGGCCGAAGCATTGAGAAACCAGATTGAAGCGGGGTCGGCCAATGTGCTGCGGTGCGAAGACGAAATCGCGCTGCTGCGGGAAAGATTATCGGAACTGGAACACGAGATAGGAGCGCTGCAGCAAAGAGGGCTTGAACTCAAAGCCGAGACGGATCGGCACGACAGCCGGATCCAATTTAACGAGGAACGCCTCCGGGAATTAGACGCGCAGAACGCGCGCGCCCTGGCCGATATCAGCCAGGCCGAGGAGCGCCGGCACATTGCGCGCCAGGAACACGAAACGGTGTGCGCCAATTTGCAGGCTTCGGAGTCGGCGCTGGCGGGACACCGATCGACTCTCGAATCGAAAAAGGAAGCCCTGCGGTCGATTGAAGAATCTTTGCGCGCCCGGCAGGAAGCGTTGCGGCAGGCGCAATCCCAGGCATTTTCGGCGGCACAAGAGTTGACCCGGGTTCGAAACGAACTCACAGCGTTGGACCTGCAGAAGCAGGGGAACGTTGTGCGGCTTGAAAAACTCTCGGCGGAAAAGATCCAGCTCGAAGAGGAGCGCGTGCGGCTTGAGGCGCGGTTGCACGAGTTTGCGACCAATGTCCAGCAACAGAAAGTCAATGTTCAGACCCAGCGCGGGACCGTCGAAGAACGGCAGGCGAGGCTCAAGGAAATTCAGGAGCAACTCAACCAGGCGGCGCGCGAACAAGACGGGCTCTTGCAGCAGCAGGCCGAAAAGCGATCCCGGCTCAACGTGCTGGAACAACTGCAGGCGGGCCACGAAGGATTCAGCGAAGGATCCCTCGCGGCGCTCAAACAGTCGCAGCACGTCCTGGGTTCGCTCATCGACAAAATCCGGGTCCCCGATCCCTACGTCACGGCAATCGAAGCGGCCCTGGGTCATCATCTGCAACTCGTGTTGACCGAACAACCGGAAGCCGCGCAGGAAATTCTTTGTGACCTGAGTGCCAATAAAAAAGGCCGGGCGAGCGTTGCGCCGCTGGCTTTCGTCCGCAATGGTCACGCGGATGCTGCCTCGCCGGGCTCGATGGATTTATCCGCGCCGATGCCAAACGTGGAGCTGAACGGCTGCCCGCTCGAAGCGCTTTCCGTGGTTCAAAGCGAATCCTCGGTGCGGCCGCTGCTCGAGCGGATGCTTGGGGCGACCCGCATCGTGAGGGACCTGGGCACGGCTACGGAAGCGTGGCGCGCCAACCCGGGCGCGTTTCACTACGTCACGCTTGCGGGCGAACTGCTCAGCGGCGTCGGGATTTACACCGGCGGGCATAACAACGGAAACGGTCATTCAAAAGGCGCCGCGTCGATGCTTGGACGCAAGAACCAGATTGCGGATTTGAGCGTGGCGCTGTCGCAATTGAGCGAGCAAGTTGCCGAGGTGAGCCGTCGCAAAGGCGCGCTCCAGGCCGAACAGGCCGACCTGCAGGCCGGTTTGCTGGTGGCCCAGACGGAATTGCGCGCGCAGGAAGTCGCCATTGCCACGCACGAGGGCGAGTTTAACGCCCTTCAGAATTCGCAACGATTGCTCAACCAGAAGATCGAAACGGTCGTTTACGAGGTTCAGAGCCTTGCGGCGCAAGAGGAGGCAGGAGCGCAGAAGCGCGCCGGCCTGGCGCAGGGACTCGAAGAATTGGAGGGCCGCGAACGCTCCCGCCAGGAGCAGGTTTCGGCCCTGGGCGCGCAGTTGGAAGAATTGCGCCAGCAACGGGACATGGCGACGGCGGGATTGACTGAAAGCAAAGTCGCGCTTGCCACCGAGGAGCAAATGCGCAGCGCCTTTGACCAGCAGCGGACGGCATTGACTCAACGAATTGCCGAGCTGGACCAGTTGGTGGGGCAACGCCAGGGCGAGCTTTCTTCGTTTGTGAACCGGCGCTCGCAGGCTGAAGCGGAGATTGAGGATTCGCGGCGCCAGATTGAACGGCTGCAGCATGACCGCGAGCAGGTTAACCTGCAGGTGGCCGGGTTGTTGTCGCAAAAACAGGAGCAGGAGTCCGAAATCAATTCGCGTGAAGATTCCTTGCGCGCTGAAAGACAGTCGCTGACGCAATGCCAGGAACGGCGCGGTTCCCTCGAAATCGAGCTGGCCCAAAAGAACATGACGGTTCAGAACCTGCGGGAGCGAGTCCAGCAGAAATACCGGGTAAACCTGGATGAAATCCATAGCGAATGCATCACCATCACGTTCGCGGATGAAGGGCCGGCGCGGGTGCACGTGATGACGCCGGAAGAGATGGCAGCCGCGGGCGGCGCAACGGATTGGGTTGCGATCGAGCAACAAGTCGCCGCCCTCCAACAGCGCCTTGATGAGATGGGGCCGGTCAACCTCGTCGCCATCGAGGAGTACGAGGAAACCGAGCAGAGACATCAGTTCCTCAGCCAGCAGCACGCGGACCTTGTCCAGGCCAAAGCCCAGCTGCTCGAAGTGATAAACCGGATCAATACCCAGACCCGGGACATGTTCCGGTCCACCTTCGAGCAAATCCGGGATAATTTCCGGGCGATGTTCACCGAGGTATTCGGCGGCGGGAAAGCGGATTTGATCCTGCTGGACGAAAACGATGTGCTGGAAAGCGGGATTGATATCGTCGCCCGTCCCCCGGGGAAACAGCTTCAAACCATCTCGCTGCTTTCGGGCGGCGAGCAAACCATGACCGCTGTGTCGTTGCTGTTCTCGATTTACCAGGTCAAGCCCAGTCCCTTCTGCGTATTGGACGAACTGGACGCGCCGCTGGACGAATCGAATATCAACCGATTTATTCGAGTGTTACAGCGGTTCCTGGAACATTCGCAGTTCATCATCATCACGCACAACAAGCGGACCATCGGCATGGCTGACGTGTTGTACGGAGTAACGATGCAGGAGCACGGCGTGAGCAAGATCGTCAGCGTCAAGTTCCATAAGTCCGACGAGCAGGGTTCCGGCGCGGGTGTGCCCCTCGAAGGCCCGGCAATCGTTCGCGCTGTCGAGCCCGCGCAAGACTCGTCTCGCAATCGGGAGGAGCCAATCGAAGTGATGATGGCAAAGTGAGGAAGGCACGCCGTTTAAGCGCATCCTTCAGGCTGCAGAGATCCTTGTGGCGCCCGGCAGGGTTTGGGTCTTCTTTTCTGCCCGGCTTGGGTTAATTTCTGCAGCCTGCAGGCTGCGTTTGAGGGCGGGCTCCGGTCCCTGCGGATACGTTCGATAGCGCGCGTGTTCATCCTTTATGGCCGGTGGCGGGCCGATTCGGAACTCGCGATGGCGGATCTCCCCGCCCGCTTGCGCAATCAGAATCCCGGCTGCCAGGCTGGCGCCGGCAGCAAGCACCGAGGCAATCCCCAACGGCACAAGCGTCCGAGGCTTTTTCCAACCGAGTCCCAGGCCAAGAGCCGCAACTCCCGCTGAAACGTAGTAAAGAAACACCCAGCGATGCGCCAGCTCCGCATGGTACTTGAGGAAGGCTTCGCCTTTCTCATCCGACATGGACAACACGCGATCAAATCCCTGCTCACCGAAGGCGTAGACTGGCCAGATCGACAGCGAAAGAACACATACCAGCCCCATGCCCGTCATTGCCACAGCCCGGCTGCGCGAAACGAGGCCAATCACTAACGTGAGGATCGCCACGAGCAAGCCAATCAAAGGGAAATGATTGATCGCGGTATGAACATACTCAGGACGGTCCAGCAGGGAAGATAACGCGTTCATAAAAAAGCCGCGCTCACTTGAGCGCGGCGCAATTGCTTCGTCAAGGACCGGAACTATTCCACGAGTTCCGCGTTCTCGATCATCTTCATGCCGTGCTTTTCAACGACCTTGCCTTTCAGCGTGACTTCCTGGGCCGCTTTGTCGGCCAGTTGGTCGTTGATTGGTTTGTGGTCGCCGATCACCAGGTAAAGATCGTCCCCGCTGAGCAACCCCACCGGTCCGCCGCTCTTGATGCATTTGCCGGCGCAGCCTTTGTGCTTTTCCCCTTTGGCGCCATGGTCCAGGTAGCACATCAGGTCGACAATTTCGCCCTTGACGGTTTTGGTCGAAGCATCCGAATCGGCGCCGCGATTAACCGACGGCAGGCCGACGATCACGCCAAGCCCAATAGCCAGCGCTGAGATTTTAAGGATGAGTCTGCTTTTCATAATGTATGATTTGGATTTATCTGTGCTGTAGGCCTAGTCTACTCCATTTCCCCGAAAATGCGAATTTGGAGTTTTCTTTTCGACCGCTTGGCGCTAATTGTCCGTCCGGCGGTGTTGCCGCTGATTCCAAATTCAAAAATCCTAACCATATGAAACGACGCGAATTCCTGAAAACTTCATTGGCAGCTTCCGCGATTGCGGGATTGGGAGCCGCCGGCTCGAGCGGCTCCGCCGCGGAACCCGGCGCCGCCGAACGCGAGTATTACGAGTTGCGGATTTATCGATTCAAAAGCGGTTCCAAAACCGATTCTCTCGAGGGATACCTGGAAAAGGCCGCGATCCCGGCGCTGAATCGCCTGGGAAGCCAACCGGTTGGCGTTTTCACCGAACGCGATGCCAAGGACGCTCCGGCCATTTACGTGCTCATCCCGTATCCCTCCCTCACGGCCTTTTCGGAAGTCACCTCTCGGCTGCTGGCCGATCCCGAGCTCCAAAAGGCAGGCGCAAGCTACCTGGAAACGCCGGCAAATAATCCAGGTTTCGACCGAATCGAGAGTTGGCTCATGCTGGCCTTCGCGGGCATGCCCAAAATCGAACTGCCCGCTTATTCCCGCGAACGCAAGCCGCGGATGTTCGAGCTGCGCATTTATCCCAGCTACAGCGAAGTCAAAGCGCTCAAGAAGGTAGAAATGTTTAACAAGGGAGAAATGGACGTGATGCGCGAAACCGGGCTGGCGCCGGTCTTTTACGGCCAAACACTGATCGGCTCGGGGCTGCCCCAGCTGACTTACATGCTGTCAGCGGAAAATCAGGAGGCTCACAGCAAACATTGGCAGGCCTTCGGGAGCCACCCGACCTGGAAAAAAATGCGAAGCGACCCTGAATACGCCGACACGGTCATCGAGAAGGCAATCAAGAACCATTTCCTTTTGCCGACCGCATATTCGCAGATTTAGGGGGAATGCCCGCCTCGTCACGGGGTCAGCTCCCCATTGGCCATGGTTTTCAAGCCGCTTAGGTTCTAACCGGACTTGGTTGGAACCTTCGTTCTATTCATCATGGGTTGGAGGACCAGCCAGGACACGAGCGGCTTCTCAATGAAGTCGCTCTATTTTTTTTGCCGCTGTTGGCTGGGAGGTGCCAGGCTGCTCAGCCTGCGCGGCGCGGCAACTATTTCTTTTTTCGTTGATGAAGGCAAATTCGGTTCCCATCAGGGTCGGCTAGCACCACCATCCGGCACGAGGGGAAGTCGTGCGGTCCCATGACCACGGGAACATTCTTTGCCTTTATCATGGAGAGGGCCTCGTCAAAATCGTCTACCTCCAGGGCGGCTGAGGCCCCTTTGGTGGAGGGTTCGAACATGCCGGGCGCGCAACCAACGCCTACCGTGGTGGACCCAATGTCGTATTCCACCCAATGGGCATTGGCCGACCCGTCATAATCGGAGTTGGGTTTCAAGCCCAGGACGCCCTCGTAGAATGCGCGGGCCTTGGCCATGTCACTCACTGCGTATGCAAAAAATGCGACATCAACGATTTTCATGGAATAGTGTAAACAAGTTTTCGAACTGTCTTTGTTCGTTTCCGAAAGGTTTGCCCCTTAGCGCTGGATCCGGGCCGAGCCGCCTTTGGCCAGGGCACGCACCTGGTCCACTGTCGCCATCGTGGTATCGCCAGGAAAAGTAGTCAGGAGCGCCCCGTGGGCCCAGCCAAGGCGAACGGCTTCTTCCTCGGGAACGCCCGAAAGAAGGCCGAAGAAAAACCCCGCAGCAAAGCCGTCACCGCCTCCAACTCGATCATAAACGTCGAGATCGCACGTGGGAGCCGTGAACGTTTTTCCATTAATCCACGCCACAGCGCCCCAGGTATGACGATTCGTGGAATGGACTTCGCGCAAGGTGGTGGCGATTACTTTCACATTGGGATACTTGCGGGTGACTTTGTCGATCATCCCCAGAAAGGCAGTGGGATCCAGCTTGGACTTGGATGCGACTTCAGGCCCTGGAAAGCCCAAACCCATCTGGAGGTCTTCTTCGTTGCCGACGAGCACATCAACGTGCTGGACGATCCGGTCCAGAGTGCTCACCGCACGCTCGGCGCCCCCCGAAATGCTCCAGAGTTTCGCGCGGTAATTGAGGTCGAAAGAGGTGATCGCCCCGGCTTTTTTGGCGGCGCTCATCGCTTCGACGATGAGTTCAGCCGTGGTTTGCGAAAGGGCAGCGAAAATGCCGCCGCTGTGGAACCAGCGCACACCCGCCGAAAAGATCGCTTTCCAGTCGAAATCGCCGGGCTTAAGCTGCGCCGCCGCCTCATTGCACCGGTTATAAAACACGACCGGCGCCCGAACTCCCTGTCCGCGGTCGCTATAAACCGTTGCCATATTGGGGCCCTGCACCCCGTCGTGTTTAAAATGCTTGTAGAACGGCTGGACGCCCATTGCGCGGACCCGCTCGTGGATGAGATCGCCGATGGGATAATCCACAATCGCAGTCGCAATGGCCGTGCTCATGCCAAAGCAATCGGACAGATTCGCCGCAACGTTGAATTCTCCTCCGCTGACGTGGATCTTGCATTCTGTCGCTTTCCGGAACGGCACGATGCCAGGGTCAAGCCGGTGCACCATGGCTCCGAGTGAAAGAAAATCGAGGTTGGTTTTCGGGCTGATATTCAGGCCGTAGCTCATAATCGTTGATTTTAGATTTCCAGGAGCATCCGCGCGGGAGTTTCGATGGTTTCTTTGACTCGCTTGAGGAAAGAAACCGCCTCCCGGCCATCCACCAGGCGATGATCGTAGGTGAGCGCGACGTACATCATCGGCCGAATGACAACGTTGCCCTCGCGGGCGACCGGGCGCTCCTGAATTGCGTGCAATCCCAGCACCCCGCTCTGCGGCGGATTGACGATCGGGGTCGAAAGTAATGAACCGTAAACCCCGCCGTTGCTAATCGTGAAGGTTCCACCCTGCAACTCTTCCAGCTTGAGTTTGTTGTCCCGGGCGCGCCTGCCAAAATCGCCAATCGCCATCTCAATCTCTGCAAAGCTCATTCGTTCGGCGTTGCGCAAGACGGGGACGACCAGCCCCTTGCCGCTGCCGACCGCAATGCCGACGTCAAAAAAGTTATGATAAACGATCGCGTTTTCTCTCAGCTCGGCATTTAGAGCGGGGAATTGTTTGAGACCATCAATTGCGGCTTTGACGAAGAAAGACATGAACCCCAGTTTCACCTGGTATTTCTGTTGGAACGCTTCCGAGTGTGTTTTGCGCAACTCGATAACATTTCCCATGTCAATTTCGTTGAATGTGGTCAACAAGGCCGCATTATGCTGAGCGGCAACCAGTCGTTCGGCAACGGTCCGGCGCAACCTGCTCATCGGCACTACTTCTTCTTCACGGCCGGGTTCGCCCGTTTTTTGCGAGGAAGCTGCAACTGCGCCGGCCGCGGGAGCCGCGGGGGGCCGAACTCCCTCTTCCACTTTCCTGAGCACATCTTCCTTCAAAATCCTTCCGCCCGGCCCTGTTCCCTGAATTTCGGCGGGCTTTAGATTGTGCTCGGCAACCAGGACCTGGGCCGAGGGCATCACCCGTGGTTCCTCAGGCTTGGGCGTAGTGGCCACGTTTGAAGCGAAAGCAGCCGGCGCCTTTACGGGTTCTGATTTGGCCGCCCCGTCCTTTTCCAGGTATGCGATCACTTCGCCCACTTTAGCCGTGGCGCCTTTCTGTTTCAGCACCTGGCCAATCACCCCAGACTCGGGGGCGGTCAACTCCACGGTCGCCTTCTCACTTTCAAGTGTGACCACCGGTTCATCTTTGCGCACCGCCTGGCCGGCTGCCTTCAGCCACTCTCCAATCTCAACCTCAGTGATGGATTCCCCAACCTCAGGCACTTTTAGTTCAATAGGCATAGAGTTTCAGGAGGATGCTTTTTCGAGAAAAGCGCGCTGGATAATTTCAGCCTGCTCTTGTTTATGGCGTTTATGCGACCCGGTTGCAGGCGAAGCTGATGGTGGCCTGGTGATGCCCCCAAAAGGGTGGCCCATGATTGTATCGCAAAACTGAGTCCGAATCAGCATCCACGCGCCCATGTTGCCAGGTTCTTCCTGGACCCAAAACACGGGAGTGGATTGGAGGTAGGGCGCCAGGGCTTCCTTCAATAGGTCGAGCCGCAACGGATAGAGTTGTTCCAAACGGATGATGGCCACATCCTCACGGCCGTTCTGCTCCCGATACTCCGCCAATTCATAGTAGATTTTCCCCGTGCAGAGAATAATGCGGCGAACTTGATCGGGTGATTTGCTGAGCGTATCAGGAATAATCCTCCGAAACAAACCTTCGGCGCAATCCTCTAACGAGGAAACGACTTTGGGATGACGCAAGAGGCTTTTGGGAGTGATCACCACCAGCGGCTTGCGCCAGGCGCGCAATGCCTGGCGACGTAAACAATGATAGTATTGGGCGGGAGTAGTCGGATAAACGACTTGCAGATTATCTTCGACACCCAGCAGCAGAAATCTCTCGAGGCGTGCACTGGAATGTTCCGGGCCCTGGCCTTCAAAGCCATGAGGCAACAGCAACACCAATCCGCTCAGCCGCTGCCATTTTTCGTCCGCGCTGGCAATGAACTGATCGACCACGGGTTGGGCCACATTCCAAAAATCTCCAAACTGCGCCTCCCACAGGACGAGGCCGTCCGGGTATTCGAGGCTGTAGCCATATTCGAACCCAAGCACGCCCACTTCCGACAAAGGACTGTTATAGATTTCTATAGGAGCCTGGTTGCTGGAGAGGTGTTGGAGGGGGGTGTATTTATGGCCGTCCTGGTAATCGTGAAGCACGGCGTGCCGCTGGCTGAAAGTGCCTCGTTCACTGTCTTGCCCGGTTAAGCGCACGCGCAGTCCGGACGCTGCGATGCTTGCCAATGCCAGTGACTCAGCCGCCGACCAGTCCAGCGGTTCAGCACCCGCCGCCATCTGTTCACGTCCCTGGAGCAGTTTCTTTATTTTGGGATGGGGATGAAAGTCCGGCGGCAATTTCGTTTGGGCGGCGAGCCAGCTGGATAGGAGTGTTTTATCGACAGGAAAGGGAGTTTCCTCGACCGGTTCGGGCCCGCCCGAAAACCTGGCCCAGGTGCCGCGTCGTTGATCGGGTGGCAGCTGGGGTTTAGTTGATTGTGATTCAGACAATTCCCGCTCGAGCAATTCGCGGCGGCGCGCAGCGATTCCATCGGCTTCGTCGCGTGTGACTTCTTCAAGCCGCAGCAGGTGTTCGAGGTACCCTTCGCGCACCGACTTTCTTTTGGCTATGGCGCGATACATGACGGGTTGAGTAAAGGAAGGTTCGTCTCCCTCGTTGTGGCCAAGGCGGCGATACCCGTACATGTTGATCACGACGTCCCGCTTGAATTCAAAGCGGAAATCCATCGCCAGCCGCACAACCTGCGCCACGGCCTCCGGGTCTTCCCCATTCACATGGAAAATCGGGATTTGAAGCATTTTCGCGATGTCGGTGGCATACGGGCTGGAGCGGGCCTCCTCGGGGCTGGTCGTAAAACCGATTTGGTTGTTGACCACGACATGCAGCGTGCCACCAATCGAATAAGCGGGAAGTTGACTCAAGTTAAGAGTCTCCTGAACCACGCCTTCGCCTGCGAAAGCGGCATCCCCATGGATCAGCAGCGTCATTCCCAGTTTGTGTTCCAGGTCACCCACGCGGTCCTGTTTGGCTCGCGTCCGGCCTAGCGCGACCGGGTTCACAATCTCCAGGTGGCTGGGGTTAAAGCACAATGACAAATGGATTTTGGCCCCGGCCGACGTTGTCCAATCCGTGCTGTGACCGAGGTGATACTTCACGTCCCCGCGGCCTGAATGGACTTTCCAGTCCGTGTCGGCGTACTCCCGGAAAATCTGGCGCGCGCTTTTGCCCATGATGTTGGCCAGAACATTAAGGCGTCCGCGGTGAGCCATGCCGAAAACGATTTCCTGAATCCCCTGCCGGCCCGCTTTTTCGATCGCGAGATCCAACAATGGGATGAGGCTCTCGGACCCGTCGAGTGAAAATGTTTTTGCGCCTGGAAATTTGCGGCGAATAAATTCCTCGAAGGTCACCGCGTCCGTGAGCCGCGTCAGGATGCGCAGTTGTTCATCTCTGCTGAGTTGGAGACGGTTTTGGGTCGTCTCCATTCGCCGTTGGAGCCACCGCCGGACGCTGAGGTCCTCGATATGCATGTACTGCACCCCAATCGAGCGGCAATACGTGTTTCGTAACCGCTCCAGCAGTTTGCCCAGCGTGAGCGGCCCATCGTACTGAAAGGTCTCGCTATAGACCTGCGCGCCCATGTCCGCGTCTGTGAACCCGAAAAACTCGGGAGTCAATTCGGCGGGCACCGGCCTGGGCAACCCCAAGGGGTCAACCTGGGCAATGCGATGGCCTCGGACCCGGTACAGGCGGGTCAGGACATATACCCGATCTTGCAGCGCCGCGATTTCCGGATCAGCCAACCGCCCCGGCGGTCGCTGAGTTTTTGGCGCCGGCGGATTGAAAATGCTGAACGGTTGGAACGAGGAATGAAATCGAGGTTTGGGAAATCGAAACTCTCCCTCGGCCACCTGGGAAAAGAAGTGCTGCCAATCGGGCGCAACCGAGGACGGGTCGCGCAAATAATCCTCGTACAGAGCTTCGACAAATTCGAGATTTGCTGCGCCTGGCATGGCGCTCGACCCGTTATGGCCGTTGGTTTGTGGCATGTAATTCAGGGTTCGGTATGCGTCATTGGAGTGAACCGGAGACTCCCACAGGTGCGCTCGTTTTCGCGGCCTTACTTAACCTGAAGGGTTGAGATCACCTCTTTAACCCCTTCGGTGTCCATGGCTACGATCATGGCTTTGCTGACGGCCTCAGCGGACGGCACACTGCCCGAAAGCGTGACTACCCCGCCCGTGGTATTTACCGAAATGCTCAGGGCGGAAAGATCGCGATTGCCCAATAACTTGGCTTTGATCGCGCCGGTTATCCTCGCGTCCGCCGTGGCGTCGGCAATGGCGTTGCCGGTCTCTTTGGCTTTGCGCCGAACAACCTGGCCGCTCCGCGCCAGTTCGTCTTTGATGTCCTGCGGCCGAAGGTTCCAATCCTTGAGCTTGTCCTGGATTGCGTCCCCGGCGGATTTGGCAGCGCTTTGGACCTGGTCCGTTGCGGACTGAACCCGAGTATCGTGCTTGCCGACTTGGAGGTACCAAACGACAGCCGCACCGAGTATAAGTCCCAAAATGAGCGCCAGGAGAATTCTCACAACATCACCTGGTTTTTAACTTACCGGGCGCGGCCCCGAAGTCAACACAGCCCTCGACGCTACGCGGTTGACAATTACCGGCGATGATTGTGAACTGAACCCATCAGCAAGTTGTTCGAGCGCTCGTAATTCATTCATGCCCAAATTAGCCATTTTAGGCGGCGAACCTGCGCGTAAACGGCCCTTCGCGCCGTGGCCGCAATATACGAAGAGCGACATCGCTCGCCTGGTGGCGGTGGTCGAAAGCCGGCATTGGGGAGGCTTTCCTGTCCCATCCAAACATGGCGGAGAGTTTGCTGCCCGCTTCGCCGAGTTGCACGGAGCGCAATATGGTCTTTGCCTGACAAATGGGACGGTGGCTCTCTACGCGGCTTTGGTCGCTTTGGGAATCAGGTTTGGGGATGAAGTCATTGTCCCGGCGTACACCTGGGATGGCACAGCCATTGCCGTGCTGCAGACAGGAGCTGTTCCCGTTTTCGCAGACATCGATCCCGAAACCTATTGCCTGGATCCCGAGTCGGCTCGCGCTGCCGTTACTCCGCGAACACGCGCGATTCTGCCAGTCCACCTGGCCATGCGTTTTGCTGACATGGACGCCTTGCTGGCCCTTGCGCGGGAACACAACCTCGTGGTGATTGAGGATTGCGCGCACGCTCATGGCGGTGTTTTCCAGGGGCGCGGGGCCGGAGCGGCAGGCGATGCGGGCTGTTTCAGCTTCCAGGAAAGCAAACTCATGACCGCCGGTGAAGGAGGCATTGTGCTGACCAACCGCCTCGATTGTTATGAACGGCTTCAATCCATCATCAACTGCGGGCGGCCGGGACTCACCGACAAGTTCGAACGGAACGCGCTCGGCGCGAACTACAGGATGACCGAACTGCAAGCCGCGTTGTTACTGGGCCAATTGGAACTGTGGCCGGACTTTTGTCTCAAGCGCACCCGTCACGCAGAGGTGCTGTCTGCGGCCCTTGCCGGACTGCCCCATGTGCGGCCTCTTGCGCCCCAGGAGGGAATCAGTCGCCAAACGTTGTACCAGTTCGTTTTTCAATATCGCCCCTCGGGACCTGCCCCTGCGCGCGACTTGTTCGTTGCGGCGCTCGAAGCCGAAGGAATTCCGTGCGACGGCCGGTTTTACGAACCGGTCTATCGCAGCGACCTGTTCAATGCCACGCCGCAAAATGCTCCGCAACTTGTCGCCGGTCGCGATAGACCGATGGACTATTCCCTTTGCAAGTGTCCGGTGTCCGAACGGGCGGCGTACGAGGAATCCGTGTGGTTGCCTCATTTCCTGCTCCTGGGGGACGAACAAGATGCCCTCGACATAGCGCGCGCGGTCGAGAAAGTGGTTTCCAATTTAGGCGAATTGGCGAAAGCCGATCCCAAGCTCGCAGGGCTAAAAGCCTGCAGCCGCGCGCTCCGCGCCAAAATGGAACGGTTGAAAAATTATTAGGCCCTCTGGGAAATAGAGGAAAGCTTGAGATGCTGAGAGTTAGCTGGACCTCCAGTTCCGGCAAAACCGCGGGCGCCGCGGTTGCCCGTTTCTCGTGCTGGTGCGCATTTTTGTTGTGGTGGCTATCGGCTTTTCAAAATGCGTTTGCCGAGTCGTGGCGCGTTCGAGTCGAGGAACCAACCGGAATATATCCGCGCACGAATGAATTGGTCACGGTTCCTTACGCGAAGATCGGCGGGGAATTTGCCGGATGGGAAGTCGTGGATGAACAGGGCCGCGAACTCCCCTGGCAGGCTGTTCAGGAAGGACTGCTCTTTCCAGCGACGTTGATCCCTGGCGAGTTGCCGGAATTCGAAATTCGGCATTCAACCGCTGCTTCAAACTTCCTCAGCCAGGTTAAAATTCGAAAGCTCGGGTTGAGCCGAATTGAACTTGGCAACCGGTTCTTTCGGGCCCAAGTCGATTTGCAGGCCGCGGCTTTCATAGAGGTTTTGGACCTCGACGCCGGAGATCACAGAGTTGTTAACCTGGTCGAAACTACCCCGGAAGAACCCGAAGCGCTCAAAGACGACATCCACGCCGCGGAAGCCATGGGTATTCAGCCGGTGCCGGGCATGCCTCCGGGGAACGGCGGTTGGACAAGCACCGGGGGCACGGGCCCTTTCACCAATGTTGAAATCCTTGAGGATGGTCCTTTGCGGGGGAAGATAAGGCTCAGTCGCACAAACGAAACGTGGGAACTTTGCTGGGCGGGCGGCAGCCGCGCCTTAGAGTGGCGGGCCAACGGCGGGTTTCGCTTCACCGCCATTTCAGCCGCACCATATGTTCCGTTCGATCGGTTCGTCGGAGTTTCCGAATACGAATGGCCGAATGGCCCGGATGATTCAGAGCCGCCGGATCATGAGATTTCGCCGCGTTCATGGAAAAAACTGCCGGCTGGCTACGCCGTATACTACAACAACACTCAAAATTACGGCGCGCTCGGGATCGTCGCCCTGGACACAAACCTTGTCTGGACAGGCATTGGCTCGCGCCGTTTCGTTGGTCAGAGCGCGGGCGCTACGAGCATTTTGCTGACGTTTCCGGAGTGGGCAGGCTCGAACACGGTTTTGAATGCCCGCCGAGAGTTTCGCGTCCTGCGCCAACCTTTGCTCGTGATGGTGGAAAAAAGCTCGCAGCCGCGGCCCGCTCGCCGTGCGGCTTCTCGCGTTCAGCAGATCCAGACGGAAACCGTGTTGCAGGCACCGGCAACATTCAAGCCACTTGCTCTTTCGCTCGACGGCGCCTGGGAGTTGGCCTGGTGCGACAAAGGACAGGGGCCGCCGTCCAACACTTGGCGAACTGTGAAAGTGCCGGGCTCGGCACACACGCAGTGGCTTTCGCCAGACGAAATCTATGGCCATTCAGCAGAATGGATCAGCTCCAAGGAATGGTGGTATCGCAAGCGATTTCCCCTGCCGAAGGAATTTCGAGACAAACGATTGCGACTGCAGTTCGACGCCACCGATTACTATGCGGACGCCTGGCTCAATGACGTTAGCTTGGGCAGACACGAAGGGTACATCGACCCTTACGAATACGAGGTTTCGGGATTGGTTTCAGGCGGCGAGACCAACGAGCTTTTCGTCAGGACCTGGACACCCGTCAATTATTACTGGAAACATCGATCCTACACCGTCAAAGGCGCGTACGGCGCCGTGGATCAGAAACCGGACAACATCACCCCGCTGGGCGTGACTCGTTCTGTGCGCCTGGTGGCTTCCGATGGGCCGCAAATCCAGAATATCGCGGTTGACACCCGGCTCACCGGAACCAATGAAGCCGTCGTTGCGATTGACTTGGATTTAGAGAACCAATTCGCCCGGCCCGTGATTGTCGAACTGACCTTATCGCCCAGGAATTTTTCCTCGAGCTCAATTTATCGCGCTTCCTCAGTGATATCCAATACCACGGCGCACGCGGCAATTACCGTTCCCGATCCGCACCTTTGGTGGACCTGGGATCATGGGAGGCCCGATTTGTACAACCTTGATGTGCGGCTCAGGGATGTTGATGGAAAAGTCCTGGATGGCCGCACCCTCGCTGTCGGGATTCGTGAAATCGAACGGATCGGCTGGACCTTTTACTTGAACCGGCGGCGCATGTTCATTCGAGGCACCAATTATTACTATCATTTGTACCTGTCGGAAATGGACCGCGCCGCGTACGCGCGGGACCTTGGCTTAATCCAGAAAATGAACGTGAACCTCATCCGGTTGCACTGCCATTTTGACAACCCGGAGTTTTATGACATTGCCGATGAGTTGGGGCTCCTGGTCTGGCAGGACTACCTCGAAGCGTGGTATCCCGAGGATAGGGCCTTTTCTCTGCGGGCAGCCGAATTGTACGATCCGCTGATTCGCGCCGTTCGAAACCACGCCTGTGTAGCTTCCTGGACGGCTTGCGACGAAGAGAGCCTGGAGAATTATCGTGACCTGACCAAACATCTGGCGGCGCGCCCGGCTTTGCTCGATCCGCAGCGGAGACCGATTGTCCGATCGACCGGCCGCTTTGGAGACGCCCATGTCTATCATGGATGGTATGACGGTTCGATTTGGGAATACACCAACATGACCGAGCCATTCGTGTCCGAACTCGGCGCGACGTGCCTGCCCAATTACAGCACCCTCAGCAAATTCATGGCAGGCCAATGGCCAATCCGGGATCATCCCGACGAATGGTTTTTCAGGCGATTGCAAATCCCCGAAGCTATTCGAGCGTGGGGCGACCCCGGCGACGCAACTCTCGAGGATTATATTCCGCGCACCCAAGCGTATGTTTCCCGGTTGTTCCAAATCGCCCTTGAGCGCAGCCGCCGGCTCAAATATCGGCCGGCGGGTGGTATTTGCCACTTTCATGTGATCGATATTTGGCCCTCCGTCACCATGGCCGCCATTGACTTCGACCGCGCGCCTACCCAGGTGTTTTACACGGTCCAACGCAGCTTCGCCCCGGTCTGCGCGAGCCTGGAATATGACCGCGACGTCTGGAAAACAGGTCAAAAATTCCGGTGCGCCGTCTGGGTGATCAACGATCAATGGGTTGCCGTGCGAGGGGCATCCATCCGTTGGAGAATTGTTGACGCAGGCGGCGCTCAGTTCGCCGCTGGGCAATGGCACGGAGACATCGCGCAGGATTCCGTCTCCAAAATCGCGGATGCGGAATGGATCCCCTCAGCTCGCGGCGCGTTCGCGCTTCGGGCCCAGGTCCTGGACGCCAATGGAGCAAGCGTTTCGGAAAACGAGTATTCCTTTTCAGTGACCGAGTGACGCGCCGCCGATTTCCGGGTGCAGCTTGAGGTTCCCCACCGCCGGGTGGTCGACCACCCGTAAAGACCCCATAGTTTAACGGAACGCGCAAGTTGAGGTTGACTCCAGAAACGTTTGGAGGGTTATGAAAAAAAATCTCAAAAATCTCCTGTGGCTGGGGCTTCCGTTGTGCCTGGCGGTTGGTTGCGCCGAAAACCGCCGCGACGCCTCAGTCTCGTATAGTCCGGCGCTGACCGGGACCTATTCGCCGACTGGCGACCGTGATGCGTCACGCGTTTATACTGATACCCAGTCGGGCATCGATCTTCGCAACCCGCCTCCGGGCGCAAATGCGCAAGACTGGCAATTGGCTGAGGAAATCAGGAGTTTCCTGACCACGCACAACAAGTTAGGAAGAGCGCAGGTTGTTGCCGTGGTGAATAATGGCGTGGTCACGCTCAAGGGGGGTGTCCGGAATAACGAGGAGCGTCAACGGTTGCGCGAAGAAATAGCGCAACTGCCTGGCGTTCAGAGAGTCGATGATGAGATGGAGCGTAAAAACCCGACCGGCATCGGCGCAGGCGAAACAAAAGATTACTGAGTCCTTTGCCCCTTGTCGGCGGCGCGACACAGTGCCGCCCTAACAAACGCTAATTTCGGCTTCGTGGCCGCATTGTGAAGGCGCCCCTTTTGCGGGCGCCTGATCCTTGTACTTGGTGAGCCTTCAAAATTCACCAGCCGCATAGCTGGCCTCTGAATATCCTTGCCCGAACAGGAGGGGGGTGTAGTCTAAACGTCAACATTCCTTTCAGGCAAAACTATGCAAACTCTTCATCGGTATCTGGTGACTTGTCTTTTGGTTTTGGCTTTCAATTCAAGCGGGAAAGTCATCGTGGTCACAAGCGAGGATAACACCGCTTCGCATCCAGGCGTAACCAACCTCGTCGAGGCCATTCGGGCGCTTAAGGATGGCGATTCGATCCAGTTCAATTTGCCCGGGAACGGGGTTCATTATTTGAACACACCCGTGGATGGGTATCCGCTGATTACCGCCAACAATGTTACCATTGACGGTTACACGCAGAAAGGCGCGGCGCCGAATACCAACGCGCTTCATGCGCCAAACAGCGCGCAGCTGATGGTTGTCCTCACCTCGACGAACGGCAACGGGTTGTCGATGCAAACGGCGATCACCAATTACACGGGCATTGTTAACGACAATCTCGGGTTCGGCCCGGATGAACTTGCGATTCTGGGGTTTTTCCGCGGGTCTAACGTCACGGTTCGTGGGTTGGCTTTTCTCAGCACGCCTACCGCTACCGGGTCCGGCTTTACTGGCTATATGAAATCAATTGCGATTTGCCCCGACTCCGCCGGGCAATGTCCCAATTGGCATGTGAGCGGATGCTGGTTTGGGATTGACCCGGCGACGCGTCAGGTCGCGTACTTACTCGACGGAACAAACATCGCCATGCCGGGCATTTCAATCGCGGCCTACCGCAGTCGCGATCCCGATGGCACCAACCCGACCTACGCTCAACCGGGCACGATCGGTGTTGCCGCAGGCTCAACCAATCCGCCGGCGGAATTCAACGTGTTCGTCACCGGGTATGGATTTGATTCCGAGGGGCTGAATTACCGGATCTCCGGCAATTTCTGGAATGTATTGCCCGACGGCATGCACAATTTTGATCCGTCCATGGCCAACGCCGGCCAGCAGCAGGGGGATGGTTATATCGAGGTTGGGCGCGTCTGCGATAACCTTGTCATCGGAACCGACGGCGATGGTGTCAATGATGACAGCGAAGGCAACCTTTTCGGAGGGGTGGCCAGCACTTCATGGGCGAACCTGGACTTGTGGAGCCCACATGCAACCAATGTCGTCATTGCCGGCAACTGGTACGGCCTTGCAGTCGACGGGGTTACCCGATTTACCAACAGTTCCGTCATCGTCCATAGCTTTCCCGGAACGGCCCAGGTGCGGTTTGGTTCGGATTTCGATGGCAAGAGCGACGCATTGGAAGCCAACCGTCTCTATAACAACAACCCGTTTTCTTACGCCTTCTTTTCGATCACCAACCAGGCGCTGCTCAGCCCGGTTTCCTCTTTTGACGGGCCCAATCCGTCTCATTTCAGCGGTTTGAACCCTGGCGCGCGCCTCTCGTTTCGCGGTAATTCAACCGTGAACAACAACCTGCTTCCCTGCAACTACGCCGACGGAAGTGGTACGTTGATCACTCCTTTCATTAACTACGAAGCACCTTTCATGGATACCTCAACGGCGAGTCAGCCGTCGGATGTGATCCCCAGTTTAAACTTAACCAACAGCACCGTGGGCCATTTGCGAGGCACTTTCCCCACCGGCCTAGCCCCGTACACCAACATTTTTATCGATGTCTACCAATTGGACCCCGAAGGCTGGGAAAACGGAAAGCAATATGCCGAAATGGAACTCACCGACAGCCTCACCTACACTAACGGCTTCGCTCAAGGGTCCAAATACTTGAAATCGTTCACAGTCGCCAACACTGGCACATTTGACGTTGATTTGACCGGCCTGGACCTGGGATCCGGCGCAGTGACAATGACCGCCAACTATTCCGCCGACCCTGCCGGCACACGGAATGGCCGCGTGCATACAAGCAATTTCGCGAATCCAATAACATTCCAGCCAAGCTCGCTGCCTGCCCTAACCGTTTCTTTGGCCGCTTCACTCAACCTGTCCTGGCCGACTAACTCGGGCGGAGCAAAGGTTCAATTCTCGCCCAAACTCAATTCCGCCTCGTGGTCCAACCTCACTGTAACCGCGACTGTCGTCGGCACTCAGTACCAGGTAAGTTTACCAAGGTCCGGGTCGGCCGGTTTCTACAGGCTCGCCAGGTAATAAATAACAGGTCACGTCGCCTATTCCGATTCCTTGCTGGGCGTGGTGCGCCGCACCAACGCTGCTGTCTTAATCGTTTTGGTCGTTACCGCGTGAATCCCATCAAGTCGTTCTCCCAAAAGGGTTCTCAATTGCTCCGGATCGCTTACTTTCGACGGATCCGGCGGTGTCGACAGCAGGTCAACCGCCTCAATCACTTTTTCGTAAAGCTCGAGCAGATCCTGGCACTGGTCTTTATGCTGTTCGAGCGCTTTGCGCACGACCTTCGCGATCTGTTCGGGGCTGACAGTGCATCCCTGGTAATCGTCCCCGTAAATCGCTCGAAGCACTTCTTCAGCCACATAGGAGGAGAGCTTGTCAGGATCGCTGTTACCGCTCATTTGCTCAATTTGCACCTTTTTGTGCGGTTTTCCCAATCAAAAGAGGTTCTTACACTGACTTTAAGGGTTTATCCCTCCCTTGTTTGGTCTCATTTTATCGGCATGACATGGCGTGTTCTTTTGCTGGGTGGGGTTTGCCTCGGGTTGGCGCACCCGTTCTGCTCGCGAGCGGACGACGCTGCCTCCAGGTATTTCGGAATTGAAGTAGTCGATCAGGACACCAGGCGGGGGGTCCCGATGGTGGAACTGCTTACGACCAGCGGCGTGCGTCTCTACACCGATTCGGCGGGCTTGATTGCATTTTATGAGCCTGGGTTGATGAACCAGAAGGTCTGGTTTGCCGTTTCGGCTCACGGATATGAGTTTGCCGCAGACGGCTTCGGGCTGCGCGGCGTGTCGTTGATAACAACGCCCGGGAAAGTCGAGACGATCCGGGTCAAGCGGATCAACATCGCCGAGCGGCTTTACCGGATCACAGGCGCGGGAATTTACCGTGACAGCATTTTGCTGGGACGGAAGCCACCGATTGCGGAGCCCCTGCTCAACGCCGGGGTAACGGGACAGGACGGAATCCTCACCGCGCTTTACAAAGGAAAGCTTTATTGGCTTTACGGAGATACGTCGCGACTGTCGTACGGATTGGGAAACTTTGCCATGAGCGGCGCGAGGACACCCGGGCCTGGCGCTCTGGATCCGGGGCGTGGATTTGATCTAACCTATTTTACGAACCGCGATGGTTTCGTGCGGGCCATGGCGCCGCTCAAAGGGGAAGGTGTCGTCTGGCTTTCCGGCCTGGTAACCCTGAATGACAGCACAAACGGGGAAAAGATGGTCGCGTGGTATCAAAGGCGACATGGCCTGGGAGAGATCTTCGAAAACGGGTTCATGGTGTATAACGATCAAAGGGAGGAGTTTGAGAAGATAAAGTCGGAGCCCCTAGATACGCCGCACTTCCCAACGGGGTATCCTTCGCGCATTCGTGGTGAGGACGGAGTCGAGCGCATTTACTTCACCACTCCTTACCCGGCGCTGAGGGTGAGGGCCGTGTACTCGTCCTATTTGGACCTGGCGCAATATGAAGGCTACACCTGTCTCAAAGCCGGCACACGCTTTGGCGGGAAATCACATACGGTTATTGAGCGTGACGCGAGCGGAAAACCCGTTTGGTCATGGAAACCCGGCACGCCTTCCCTGGATGGCCGGCAATTGAACGAGTTGGTGGACGCGGGAATTCTCAAGCGAGAGGAATGCCCGTTCCGCTTAGCGGATGCGGCCACCGGCAAACCAATTCTTTTAAGCAACTGCTCCTGTTTCTGGAACGAGTTCCGTCGGCGCTATGTTATGATCGCGTCGGAGGCCCTGGGAGAGACCGTGCTCGGCGAAGTCTGGTATGCAGAAGCTGAGCGGCCGGAAGGACCGTGGGATCGGGCCCGCAAAATCATCACCCATGCCAACAAAAAAGGGGATGCGCACGATTTTTATAATCCGACCCAGCACCCTTTCTTTGATGAACAGGGAGGCCGGGTAATTTACCTCGAAGGGTCCTATGTGAATACGTTCTCGGGCAACCCCAGCCAAACCCCGTATTACGAATACAACCAGATCATGTACCGGCTCGATCTCTCCGACCCACGCCTCCGGTAGGGACATGGTTTAAAGATTCAAAAGAGCAACCACGGATGCGCACAGATGGACACAGATATGAAGGGAGCAGAGACACGAATTACCACGAAAAGAACCGGAAGACCCGGAAGGACCAGATGGGAGAAACCGATTTCACGGTTGGCTCCGTTCCTTTCGTGCCAATTAGTGCGCTTCGTATCTGTTTTTCTCCCCGGTTGCGCGGGGCCTCGATTATCGGTTCTCAGCCGGCGACGGGATTTCAGGCCGGCGCGCTAAGCCGATAGCCTACTCCCGGTTCGGTGGTAATCAGCCTGGGTTTTCCCGGATCGTTTTCGAGCTTTTCACGAAGATGGGCGATGTAGACTCGCAAATAATGGGTCTGATCAACGTAAGTCGGTCCCCAAACCTCTTTGAGAATTTGGGCGTGAGTCAGCACTTTCCCGGCATGCTGGACAAACAGGCGCAGCAACGAGTATTCGGTGACGGTGAGCTTGATATCCTGGCCTTTGCGTTTGACGGTGCGCGCTGTCAGGTCCACTTCAAGGTCCCCTAAACGGAAAACGGGATTTTCGGCGGTTGAAATGGTGTGGCGTTGCGCGACCCGAAGCCGGGCCAGCAGTTCGCCTGCCCCAAACGGTTTGGTTACATAATCATCCGCACCGCTGTCCAGCGCCGCCACTTTGTCTTCTTCCCGATCGCGCACGGAAAGCACTACGACCGGAACGTGACTCCACTCGCGAAGCCTCCTCAGAACCGTCACGCCATCCATGTCGGGCAACCCAAGGTCCAGAACAATCAGGTCGGGCGGATGCTGGGCTGCATGGGTGATGCCTTCCTGGCCTGTGGCTGCCTCTTCCACGTTGTAACCTTCGCCTTCAAGGCACGCTCGGAGAAGTCTCCGCAACTGTAGTTCGTCGTCAACGATCAGGACGTTCGGTTTGGGTCCGATTGTTTCACTCATAAGGCCGGTTCGGCGTTAACTGGGGGTGGTTTGAAAAGCGGCAACAAGATTGTGAACTTTGCACCTCCAGTCGGTTGATTTTCTGCTTTAACATTCCCGCCCTGGGCTTCGACAAACCCTTTCACAATGGCCAGGCCAAGCCCGGTGCCCCCGGCCGGCGCCGACGGTGCGCGGTAAAACTTGTCAAAGATATACGGGAGCGCTTCCGTCGGGAGGCCGGGGCCGTTGTCGCTGACGACCAGTTCCAGGGCATTGTTGTTGGCGTGGGCCTCAAGTTTCACAGAGGTGCCCGGCGGCGTATGAACGGCTGCGTTGAAAAGGAGGTTGGTCAGGACTTGTTGCATCAAGACGAAATCCATCCGCACCAGGGGCAGACCAGGTTCAATTTCAGCGCTGACCGGATGCCGGGCCAGGTCTTTTTCGATGTCTTTGACCGTGACCTGGACCAGGTCGGCCACGTCGCACCAATCGAGTTTGGGTTTCACGTGGCCGGTTTCGAGCCGGGTCATGTTCAGGAGATTTCCGACCAGGATATTCAACCTGCGCGTGGCCTCCTGTATTTCATCGATCATCTTCCAGGGCGGGGTGGCTGCGGGCGAGTTCCGGGCGGCGCTGAGCGCGCTGGCGGCGGTGTTGATGGCAGCAATCGGCGTGCGGATCTCGTGTGAGATTGAGTTAAGCAGAGTCTTGCTGAGGCGCTCGGATTCCTCGACCATTTTGGCCCGTTGCTCAGCGTCGCGCAGGCGCTGACGATCAATAACGATGGCGATTTGCCGCACAAAGGCTTCGAGCAGGTCGCGGTCGCCGGAGGCAAGTTGGGCTCCCCCGTGGGGTTTGACGCTTAAAATGCCGACGGTGCGTTCGGCGGCAATCAGCGGAAGGTGCACGCCTTCCGCTGAGGGCAGGGTGTCGGTGGAACGGCCGGCGGGTTGCCGGTGGCGGTACGCCCAGGCGGCGACGCTTTGTTCCTTTTCGCTGAGGGCCCAGGTGCTGGCGAAGTACGGGGTTAATGAGCCGCCCTGAAATTCATCCGGCATTGAAAGCGCGACTTCGGCTTGCGCGGCTTTGCCCACCTCGCGAATGCTAATGGCGAGGAGATCGGCAAAATCGGTGGCCTGGGCCAACTCGCGCGTGAGCAAGTACATTGCGGTGGCGTGCTGCTCGCGGCGCCGTTCAGCGGCTTGTTGAGCACGCAACCGGGCGGCAAGCTGGCCCATGGCGAGGGCGATCACGAAGTAGGTCAAAAAGAACAGTAAATCAGTGCTGCTCTCGATTCGAAATGTGAACACCGGCGGGACGAACAGAAAATCCCACACGAACGCGGTCAACGTCGCGGCCAGCAGGGTCGGGCCGCGCGCCACAAACATGGCGAGCATCACGACGCTCAGCAGGTATACCAGGGCCAGGGTTTGATAACCGGTCCAGCGCTGGAGCAACACGTTCACTCCGGTCACGCCGGCCACAACGGCCAGGGCGATGCCATAGCTCTTGGCCATGGCGGGAGTGAACTGCAGCGGGGGCGGCGTCCGCAGCATGGGGGCTTCTCCTTCAGCCCGAACCGCGTGAATATCGATGTTGCCGCTTTCACGGATCAGGCGGTTGAGCAACGAGCCGCCTCGAATCATTTCTATCGCTCGCCACCCGGTGGGCTTGCCGACGATGATCTGCGTGGCGTTTTGTTCGCGAGCCACCCGCAGGATTGCCCGGGTAACATCGTCATCGGTCGTATGAATGACCTGCGCTCCGAGTTCGCGCGCCAAAGCAACATGGCGGTTCAATCGCTCCTGTTCGGGCCCGCTCAGCGGCCGGGGCAGTTCCACGTAAACGGCCAGCCAGGGTGCCTGCAACTCGCTGGCCAGGCGCCGCGCCCAACGCAGGAGTGAGGCCGAGGTCGGGCTCGAACTCAGCCCCACCAGCAATCTCTGGCCGGATTTCCACGGGTCGGCTATCCCCTGCGCCTGGCGGTACGCCAGCACGTCGTGGCCCACGTGCTCCGCCGCGAATCGCAACGCAATTTCGCGCAGCGCCGAAAGGTTGCCCGGTCGAAAGAAATTGGATTGCGCGGCTTGGGCCGAATCCGGGATGTATACCTTTCCCGCCGCCAGCCTCGCGCGCAACTCCTCTGGCGGCAAGTCCACCAGCTCGAATTCCGCCCCGTCCAGCGCCGTGTCCGGAATCGTCTCCCGGATGGTAGCGCCCGTAATCTGGCGCACCGACTCAGCGCGACTCTCGACATGCTGAACGTTGAGGGTTGTGAACACGTCAATCCCGGCGTCCAGCAACTCCAGCACGTCCTGGTACCGCTTGGGGTGGCGCATCCCGGGCGCATTCGTATGGGCAAATTCATCAACCAGCACCAGCGACGGTCGTCGCGCCAGGATTGCGTCCAGGTCCATCTCCGAGAGGGTCATGCCCCGATATTCGACCGTGAGGCGGGGAATCGACGGTAGTCCTTCAGCCAGGGCGTCGGTCTCTTTTCTTCCATGAGTTTGGAGATAGCCGATGGTCACTTGTCTCCCGGCGGCGATCTCGCGTCGTGCGGCTTCCAGCATGGCGTAAGTCTTGCCCACGCCCGGGGCCATGCCGAAAAACACCTTTAATTTGCCCCTGGTTTGTCTTTGTTCCTCCTTCTGAAGGGCCGCCAGTAAGACGTCGGGATTAGGTCGTTCCGGGTCCGTCATGGCAGGATGATAGAGCCTCTCGGGACACGAGCCACCGAAAAACAATCAGTCGAAATCTCAGACAAGGACCGACTGCGAAGCACTCGTTCGGGCTCCGGTGCGAGCCGGCTGAAGCAAGCGATGGCTTCGATTTGACTCACAGTGCGGACGGTTTGGCGTGGCAAGGTTCTGGTACTTTGGCTGACTCCACCGGCTACCGCGAGGCGTGACCATGGAGCAGAAGCACCAGCAGAATGGCTATTCCAACGACTACGGGCCCAATCATGGCCAGGGCAAGCACCCATGGCCGCTGGAGCAATCCCGGCTGCCATGGAGCAGGGGATATCAGCCGATCAGCAAGCCCGGTTACACGGACGTGAGCGACTGTGTCCAACTCGGCCTTCATCGCCGCCGCGCTTGGGTAACGTTCATCACAATCGCGTTGCATCGCCCTCAACACAACCTCCTCGGCCTGTGCCGAGATATCCGGATTGAGCTTCCGAGGCGCCACCGGGTCGCCTGTGACTCTCGCGTTCAAGGCGGCCCAGGGGTTCTCGTCTTGAAATGGAACCACGCCGGTGAGCATTTCATAAAGGACCGCCCCGAGGTTGTAGATGTCAGTCCGTTTGTCGGCCCGCTTTCCCTTGACCTGTTCCGGGGCCATGTAATCAGGGGTGCCCATCGAACTCGTGTTGCCAACATGAGTGATTCGGCGCGAAGCCACATCCCGCGCGATCCCGAAGTCCATGATCCGAATAGTCCCATCGCAGCAGATCATGACGTTTTGCGGTTTCAAATCCCGGTGAATCACCCCGTTATCGTGCATGTACCCGAGCGCTTCGCAAATCAGGCTGCTGATCTTAATCGCATCCTTTTCGGGCAGCGGCCGCATCGCCTTGAGCAAATGTTCCAGCGTGCAGCCTTTCAGATATTCCGTGACCAAGTACGGCCTGCTTTTGTTTTCAACTGGAATAAACTTGAGAACGAAACGGTGGCTCAGCTCCAACCCGATCTTTTCTTCCCGTTGAAACCGCGAGAAAAAGTTTGGGTCGCTCTCATATTCCAGGTGCGGCACTTTGATGGCAACCAGTTGATTGGAATTTTCCAAGTCCTCGGCTTTGAAGATTGTGCCCATGCCGCTGCGGCTCAGGACTTCAAGGATCTTGAATCGGCCGTCCAGGATGTGACCGGGCTGAAACGGAGCCCCGGCCGTGTCCACCGGTTCGTGGTGCTCCGGGACGTTTTTGCAGCTGGCGACCTGCTCCAGCGGGCAGGTGTCGTTCGTTTTCATGCCGAAAGCTTGGCTCCAAAGGGTGGTTGCGGGTAATTAAATGCGCCGCCAAGGCCGTAAAAAAAACGTTAATAGAAGCCAGGAACCTAAGTGAACAAAGCCTTCCCCCTTCGCTGAGGAAATTGAGACTTCAGAGCTGCGGCTGAACCACCATGACGGGACAAACGGAGTGTTCAACGACTCTCTGAGCCGTGTCCTGGGAAAAGAAACTCCCAAAAGCCCGGGAACGATGCCGCGCGACCACGACGAGGTCGAAATCGCAGCTCTTTTCGACAATCACCTCCCACGGCAATCCTTCAGCCAGCATCATCTGGGCGTCAGCGCCTCCCGAGATCCTGCAAGCCAGGCGCCCTATTCTCGCGGAGCCTTGTTGCCAAAGCTCATTCATAAAATCACCTGCTTCGCCCATTGGGCTTGGCGTGCTCACGTCAATCACATGCAGGAGCGTTAAGGATGCATTGAATTGATTTGCCAGGGTCAGGGCTTGCGAAACAGCTTCGTCCGACTCCGCAGAAAAATCCGTAGGAACCAGGATACGGCGAATCGGCCGGTTGGCATTCGGTTGGACCGCGGACAAGGCGCCGATTTGGGTCTGGGAGGCCTCTGGGCGGTACGTTCTGCATGGCTCTCCCGGGCGGCTCGATGCCGGCACGCCACTTGCCACCCCATGCTCCTGCACAACGGAAGCTGATTCACTCATACGAACAACATTGAGTCATTCACCCGCGGACCGGTAATAAAAAGGGCGGCCAAAGCCGTTAAATTCATGTCAAGACCGAGCCAGGCGCTGCTTCGTTGTCCGGTTGCGCGGCGGAGTTGAGGGACGCTTCCGGCCCCTGGCACAGTGCCAGAGAATAGCCCAGACTGCCTTCGGTCCGGACCAGCAATTCGCCACCGTACGGCTCCAGTTTTCTTCGCAAATGCCAAACCAACACCCGAAGGTCATGAAGCTTTTCATGGGAGTGCGCGCCCCAAATGGATCGCACCAGGTGGTCGCATGTGACAATTTTTCCCGCGTAACGCGCCAAGGTGTAGAACAGCGCCTGTTCTTTCGGGGTCAAGCTTACCTTCGAGCCGTTCAGAAGGGTTTCGTGGGTCCCAAGATTGATGAGCAGATTCCCATCGGTCAAAAGCGGCCCGTCCGGCACATTGGGCACCGGTCTTTGAGCCACACGCAGCCGCGCGAGCAGTTCTGCGCTGCTGAACGGTTTGGTCAGGTAATCGGTGGCGCCCGCATCGAAAGCGGCCACTTTTGTTTCGTCATCTTTGCGTTCGGACAGGACCAGGACCGGGACGTGGCTCCATTCGCGAAGACGCTGCAACAGAACCAGGCCTTGTTCTTCAGGAAGGGCGATTTCGAGGATGACGACGTCAGGTTCGCAATCGACTGCCCGGACCAGGCCATCGGCCGCATTGTCGGTTTCGACAATGCGATATCCATGAGGTTCCAATACTGCCCGCAAAAGGCGGCGCGACGCCTTTTGGTGGTCCACTATCAGAAGTGTCGGGTTTGGTTTCAAATCCAGAACAAAGAACCCGCCGCGCGGCCAGGTCGTTCTATTTCGGTAATCCGGCCGGTTGAGCGGGTGCAGAAGCGATTTGATCCAGCGCAAGATTTAGATCCAGGACATTTACCCCGGGTTCCCCCAGCACGCCAAGGTCGGGCGCGGTGGTGAACTGGGCGACCAGGGCCTTAACGCGCTCGATGGGAAGGTTGCGCGCCTTGGCGACGCGCGGCGCTTGCAGGCTTGCGTTTTCCGGGCTGATATGCGGGTCCAGGCCGCTGGCAGAGGCTGTCACGGCATCGGCCGGCACCGGCGCATTGGTGGACAACCCATTCTGGGCGCGATAATCGGATATATTTTGGGCGATTGAGTCGCGAAGTTTCTGGGAGGTCGGCCCGAGGTTGCTGCCGCCGGAACTGCTCGAGTCATAGCCGTTGCCGGCAGCCGAGGGGCGGCCGTGGAAATATTTTTCGCCTGCGAACTGTTGCCCGATCAAATGCGAACCACGCACCGTTCCATCGGGGGCCACGATCAGGCTGCCGTTGGCTTTTTGAGGGAACAGCGCCTGGCCAATTCCATAAACGACCAGCGGGTACAACCCACAGCAGACCAGCGCCAACATCAGAGTCGCAGCCACCGAGCTGCGAATTTCGGATAAGAACATTTTCATAGGATTAAACGAGTTTCAAAGCGGTGATCAGGATGTCGATGAGCTTGATTCCAAAAAATGGAACGATGATGCCCCCAAAGCCGTAAATGAGGAGATTGCGTTGCAGGATCGCCAGCGCGCCAATGGGTTTGTAAGCAACCCCGCGCAAGGCCAGCGGAATGAGCGCGATAATGATTAAAGCGTTAAAGATAACCGCGCTGAGGATCGCGCTGGTGGGGCTGTGCAGCCGCATGATGTTCAACGGCGCAATCGCCTGAAAGGTGGCCATCAACATGGCGGGCACGATGGCAAAGTATTTCGCGACGTCATTGGCAATGCTGAAGGTGGTCAGCGAGCCGCGGGTGATGAGCAACTGTTTGCCGATCTCCACAATCTCGATGAGCTTCGTTGGATTGCTGTCCAGGTCTACCATGTTTCCCGCTTCGCGGGCTGCCTGTGTGCCGGTGTTCATTGCCACCCCGACATCCGCCTGGGCCAGCGCCGGCGCGTCGTTTGTTCCGTCGCCGGTCATTGCCACGAGGTGTCCGTCGGCTTGTTCCGTGCGAATGCGTTTGAGCTTGGCCTCGGGGGTTGCCTGGGCAATGAAGTCATCCACACCCGCTTCCGCTGCAATGGCGGCCGCGGTTTGGGGATTGTCCCCCGTAATCATGATGGTTCGGATGCCCATTTTGCGAAGCTGGGCGAAACGTTCTTTGATTCCCCCTTTGACGACGTCCTTAAGGTAGATAACGCCCAGCGCTTCGTTGCCCTCGGCGACGACCAGCGGGGTGCCGCCGGCGCGGGAAATCTCTTCAACGGTTTGATCCATCCGCTCGGGAAACCTGCCGCCTTTTTGCGTGATGTAAGCGCGCATGGCTTCGGCAGCTCCTTTGCGGATCGAGCGAACCGGTGTCAATTCCGGCAAGACCTTCAGCGGCGCTGGTGACGTAATTGCGACTACACCAGTGCCGCCGGCGGTTGCGGCGAGCGAGGCTCCGACCGGCATTTCGGGCGCTGCGACGGGTGTGTAAAAATCGACTCCGCTCATTCGGGTTTGCGCCGTAAAGGGGACGAACGTAGCCGCGGGTTCCGCCACCTCTCTCGCGCGGAGATTGAACCGCTGTTTTGCCAGGACGACAACCGAGCGGCCTTCAGGCGTTTCATCGGCCAGCGACGCCAGTTGGGCGGCGTCCGCCAGACGTTCCGGGGTGACTCCCGGCGCCGGGATGAACTCGGTTGCCATGCGGTTGCCCAGGGTGATTGTGCCCGTTTTGTCGAGCAACAGCACATCGACGTCGCCCGCCGCTTCGACGGCCCGGCCGCTGGTGGCCATCACATTGCGTCGGATCAAACGGTCGATCCCGCTGATGCCGATCGCGCTTAACAATCCGCCAATGGTTGTCGGAATCAGGCATACGAGCAGCGCCACCAATACCGGCACCGAGAACTCGACCTTTGAGTAGATGCCAAAGGGTTTTAACGTGACGCAGACAAGCAGGAAAATGAAGGTCAGGGCCGCCAACAGGATCGTCAGCGCGATTTCATTCGGCGTTTTTTGACGCCGCGCCCCCTCCACCATTGCAATCATCCGGTCCAGGAACGCCTGGCCTTTTTCCTGCGTGACCCGGATTACAATGCGGTCGGAAATAACGCGGGTCCCGCCGGTGACCGCGCTTCGGTCGCCGCCGCTCTCCCGGATGACCGGCGCCGATTCGCCCGTGATCGCCGATTCATCCACGCTTGCGATCCCCTGAGTGACATCTCCGTCGGCCGGAATGGTGTCACCGGCTTCACATACGACCAGGTCGCCTTTCTGGAGTTCCTGGGCCGGAATCCGTTCTTCACGGCCGTCTTTGAGTCGCCGGGCGATCGTGTCTTTGCGCGCTTTCCTGAGGCTTTCAGCCTGCGCTTTGCCGCGGCCTTCAGCCACCGCTTCCGCGAAGTTCGCGAACAAAACCGTGAACCACAACCAAACGGCAAGTTGCGTGATGAACCCTTTGTCGGTGGGCGAAGTGAAGATGCCGGCGGTGGTCAAAACCGCTCCGACCATGGTGACGAACATCACCGGGTTTTTGACCATGACTCGCGGGCTCAGCTTCCGGAAGGAGTCGCCGATCGCGGGCCCGACAATGGCCCAATCAAAAAGTGAAGGTGCTTTATGTGTCATAGGTATTAGAAGGTGATTTCAAATTAGTACACTTTGCCTTGAGCAGTGAGGAAGTGCTCGACGACGGGTCCCAGGGTGAGGCCGGGCAGAAAATTCAATGCCCCGACCAGCAGCACGGTTCCGAGCAGCAGCACTACAAATGTCAGGCCTGCCACCGGGAAGGTGCCGGCCGTAGGCGGCGCAATTTTCTTCTGGGCCAGCGATCCGGCCATTGCCAGGATGGGGATAATCATAAGGAAGCGCCCAATCAGCATCGCCAGTCCCAGCGTGTTGTTGTACCAGGGTGTGTTGGCGCTAAGGCCTGCGAACGCGCTCCCGTTGTTGCCGTTGGCCGAGCTGAACGCGTAAAGGATTTCGCTTAACCCGTGCGGGCCGTTGTTGTTCAGGCCCGCCAGCCCCCACCCGCTAACCGAGGCCCACGCGGCGAAGCCCAGGATCGAAACGGCCAGCACCAGGAGCGCAAGCATCGCCATTT
>Ga0070738_10001869_pt1 | contig 37134 bp, 35 predicted proteins | sample Coa_R2_2_FD_66446 | JGI IMG/M metagenome (GOLD analysis project Ga0070738, IMG submission 66446) | Surface soil microbial communities from Centralia Pennsylvania, which are recovering from an underground coalmine fire - Coalmine... | ecosystem: Environmental > Terrestrial > Soil > Unclassified ...
TCGATGCCGCTGAGCCGTTAGGAGCCCAGGTTGCGGATACCATCTTGGTGTGCGGTCGTGTGGGACCGCACGGTCAAACCGGACATACGACCGCACTCGCCTGTCTCACCTACTCGAAAAAGCTCTTGCGGCTAGGGGGCCGTCCACATACGCGCTCCCAGCAAAAGACGATCATTCTTTGGTTGTCTCTACGCGTTAAATTTCGTCGGATTTTTCACCGCCTGTTGCCGAACTACCTGCAGTCAACCGTCCAGTCGGTGTCCACCCCGAGTCCTGCCGAGGGGTGGCGCAGGATTCCAGGATTCGGGGTCAAAACCCTTATGGATTCGGCATCGGAGCCGTCCACCTCTCGGGTGGACTCCGATGGACGCGTGGACATCGCGGCCACTTGCGAGGAACGGGATGACACGGTGGGCGTTGCTACGCTCCGACGGAGGGGGTGAACGCCGCGATCTTCGACAGGAAGGCGCGTTCGGTGGCAACCGGGGAAAGGCCTGCGTCGGCAGCCCAGGCATCCAGGCTGCCGTTGGCGTACTCGGCATAGTAGGGCTCGTGGAAATAGTGCGGGAAGAGGTCGATCAGGCCGTCCCACCTCGGCTGGTCGCCGCGCTGGATCGAATCGACGATTACCACGAGACCGCCAGGCTTCAGCACGCGGGCCATCTCCTTCAGCACGGCGAGGCGCACGTCAGGCGGCAGCTCGTGGAAGAGGAAGGACGAGACGACCAGGTCGAGGTTCGCGTCCTCGAACGGCAGCTTCTCGGCCGCGCCCTCGATCAGCTTGACGCGCGCGGTGCGTCCGATCAGGCGGCGGGCCTCGGCGAGGTAGGGCGGGCTGAGGTCGAGGCCGGTCCAGCGAATGCCAGGCCAGGCGTCGTGCAGGAAGGCCAGCATGCGGCCGGTGCCGCAGCCCACGTCGAGGCCACGCAATTGGCGCTGGTTGCGGCCGGCCAGCCACTCGGCGATCGGCTTCATCGCCCGGCGGCGCATGACGTCGGCGGCGCCGGTGAACAGCACCTCGACCTGGGTGTCGTAGATCGCGGCCGAGTGCTCGCTGAGCCAGCCGTCGCTCTGGAAGTGGAAATGCTGCCGGTAGTAGTCGGGCAGGCCGTCGGCCTGGGTGCCGGGCGGCAGCTCGTCCTCGAGCTGGCCGTGGCGGCGGGCATCGACGCTGGGCAGGTCGCGGAAATAGAGCAGGCTGCGGCGCAGGATCTCGGTGGGCTCGGTGCCGATCGGACGCGGGGCGGGGAAGAGGCCGGCTTCGACGTCGTCCCATTCGCGCGCGAAGAGCGCGCGGATGTCGGCCGTCATCTCGGCCCGGCTGGGCGTCGGTCCGACCGGGAAGTCGGGCTTGGGCATCGGCTTGAGGAGTCGCCGGCCCGCCGCATAGTGGCCGGCATACCAGGCCACCCGTGCGGTCTGGCGGGCCGCATAGCTGAGGCGATCTAGGGCTGAAACCATGGCTCTTCGGACCAGTATAGCGCGCTTGCCCACAGAAGACCGGTGGCTATAGTCCCGCGCTTTCCGGAAGCCACATCAAACGCCCGAGGGGCCATCATGAGCATGAGTTATACCGGGCCCTACAAAAAGGGCGATATCAAGAAGGTCGTGCTGGCCTACTCGGGCGGGCTCGACACGTCGGTGATCCTGAAGTGGCTGCAGACGGCCTGTGGCTGCGAGGTCGTGACCTTCACCGCCGATCTCGGCCAGGGCGAGGAGCTGTCGCCCGCGCGCAAGAAGGCGGAGATGGCCGGCGTGAAGCCGGAGAACATCTTCATCGACGATGTGCGCGAGGAGTTCGTGCGCGACTTCGTCTTCCCGATGTTCCGCGCCAACGCCCTTTATGAAGGCCAGTACCTGCTCGGCACGTCGATCGCCCGGCCTCTCATTGCCAAGCGCCAGATCGAAATAGCCAGGCAGACCGGCGCCGATGCGGTCGCGCATGGCGCCACCGGCAAGGGCAACGACCAGGTCCGCTTCGAGCTCACCTATTATGCGCTGAAGCCCGACATCAAGGTGATCGCGCCGTGGCGCGAATGGGAGCTGACCTCGCGCACCAAGCTGCTGGAGTTCGCCGAGAAGCACCAGATCCCGATCGCCAAGGACAAGCGCGGCGAGGCGCCGTTCTCGGTCGACGCCAACCTCCTGCACTCCTCCAGCGAAGGCAAGATCCTGGAGGATCCCTGGCAGGAAGCCGACGAGATGGTCTACCAGCGCACGATCTCGCCCGAGGCCGCGCCCGACAAGGCGACCTATATCGAGATCGAGTTCGAGCGCGGCGATGCGGTCGCGATCGACGGCGTGAAGATGTCGCCGGCCACGCTGCTCACCAAGTTGAACGAGCTCGGCAAGGCCAACGGCATCGGCCGGCTCGACCTGGTCGAGAACCGCTTCGTCGGCATGAAGAGCCGCGGCATCTACGAGACGCCGGGCGGTACGATCCTGTACGCCGCTCATCGGGGCATCGAATCGATTACGCTCGATCGCGGGGCGGCGCACCTCAAGGACGAGCTGATGCCGAAATACGCGGAGCTGGTGTACTTCGGCTTCTGGTACTCGCCCGAGCGCGAGATGCTCCAGGCGCTGATCGACAAGAGCCAGGAGAACGTCACTGGGGCCGTCCGGCTGAAGCTCTACAAGGGCAACACCACGGTGGTCGGCCGCAAGTCGCCCAAGTCGCTCTACTCCATGAAGCACGTCACCTTCGAGGAGGACCAGGGCGCCTACGACCAGCGCGACGCCGAGGGCTTCATCAAGCTCAACGCGCTGCGCCTGCGGCTGCGTGCCATGGGTCAGGGGGGTGGCCAAGGGACTGGCCAAGGGACTGGCAAGAGCGGCAAGAAAAGCGGATAGGGTCGGGGCCTTGGGAGTCTCCGATGCCCTTCGATGACGTAAGGCGCCAGGGCCCGGGCCGCGGCTCGTACGAGCGGGCGATCAATCTGCCGCCGGCACTGCTGTGGCTGATCATCGTCAACGTGCTGGTGCATGTGGCGCGCCAGGCGCTGAGCGACGCGGCGGACGATGGTCTGGTGATGGCGCTCGGCCTGGTCCCGGCCGCCTATACCGGCGAGCCGGCCGGCGCATGGTGGTCACTGATCCTGGCGCCGATCACCTACCAGTTCATCCATGGCGGATGGGTCCATCTCGGCGTCAACATGCTCACGCTGGCCGCGTTCGGCGCGCCGGTGGAGCGGCTGCTGGGCGTACGCCGCTTCCTGCTCTTCTATCTATCGGCCGGCGTGTTCGCCGGTTTCATCCATGTGCTGTTCTCTCCCGAGTCGATCAATCCGGTGGTCGGGGCCTCGGGCGCGATCAGCGGCGTGTTCGGCGCGGTGCTGATGGCGATGCGCCAGGCCGGGCGGCTGTCCTCGCTGCTGCCGGTGGCGGGCATCTGGATCGCGCTCAACGTCTTCTTCGGGGTGTTCGGCGGCACGCCCGGCGCCGGTGGCGAGCCGGTTGCCTGGACCGCCCATATCGGCGGCTTCGTGTACGGCCTAGTGGTGCTGCGCTTCTTCGTGCCGAAAGCGCCGCCGCCCCCGACCGAAGCGGGCGGCGAGAACGACAGCCACGACAGAAGCGACGGCACTGGCTAACGTCGCGGCATGGCCGACCAGCCGCTTCCGTTCAGCCGATACGTCTCTGCAAACCTCGTCGTACTGGCGCCATCGGCGGCAGCGCTCGCCGTCCTGTACTGGACGGATTCCGTCGCTGGCCATCCGGCGCTGCTGGCGTTCCTCGGCATCGCTGCCGTGACCATGATCCTGGTGCAGCGCTATCTCGGCTCGCTGGCGCGCTTCGCGCGGTTCGTGAGCGAGCTCTCGGGCGAGCAGGAACCGGTGATGCCGCGGCTCTCCTTCGCGCCCGCGACCGAGGAGCTGGCGACCGCGGCGGCGACGCTCGCCGCGGCCTGGCGCCGCCAGCGTGCATCGATCGACAATCTCGCCGCCTCGGCGCAGGCGGTGGTCGACGGCCTGCCCGATCCGCTGATCGCCGTCGACCGCCAGCGCCGCATCGTGCGCACCAATCGCGCGGCGCTGATCCTGCTCGGTCCGACCGTACCCGACCGCGACCTCTCGACGGCGCTGCGCCATCCCGAGCTGCTGGCCGCGATCGATTCGCTGCTGGCGATGGCCGACGGCAACTACATCGGGCCCGACCAGGTCGCCGTCGATCTCACGCTGACCGGCACGCCCGAGCGCGACGTCACCGCCCACGCCCGCCGCCTGCCGCGCGCAGCAGCAGACGGCTCGCTGGCGCTGATCGTGCTGCACGACACGACGGCGCTGCGGCGGGCCGAGCGCATGCGTGCCGACTTCGTCGCCAACGCCAGCCACGAGCTCAAGACACCGATCGCCGGCATCATGGGCTTCATCGAGACCTTGCGCGGGCCGGCGCGCGAGGACGCCAACGCGCGGGAGCGCTTCCTCGGCATCATGGCCGAGCAGGCCGATCGCATGCGCCGGCTGGTCGACGATCTCCTGATGCTGTCGCGCATCGAGCAGCACGAGCACGCCCGGCCCGATTCGGAAGTCGACGTGAAGCGGGTGCTCGAGGGCGTGCGCGACCTGCTGCAGCTCAAGGCCTCGTCGCGCAAGGTGACGCTCGAGCTCACGATCGATCCTGCGCTGCCCAAGGCGGTCGGCGACCATGACGAGCTGATCGTCGTGTTCCAGAACCTGATCGACAACGCGATCAAGTACACGCGGCCCTCGACGGTGGTGAAGGTCTCGGCGTGGCCGATCGGCCAGGACCGGCTGGCGGTCGCGGTCAGCGACGAGGGCGACGGCATTCCGGCGGCCCATCTGCCGCGTCTGACCGAGCGCTTCTACCGGGTCGACAATGCGCGCTCCCGCCAGCTCGGCGGCACGGGCCTCGGCCTCGCCATCGTGAAGCACGTGCTCAACCGCCATCGCGGCCGGCTCGACATCCAGAGTTCGCCCGGCAAGGGCTCGACCTTTACCGTGACGCTGCCCGTCGTCAGCGGATAGTCCGTTTCCAGTTGCAACTGCAGACCGGATAGAACTTTTCCGCTGCCTCCCCCTGCGACAGGCTGACCTCGTAACCGAACTGTCATCTATTCTTCATAGAAGAGATATGTCGACCTTCTACGCACGGCGTGGCTTCAGAAGGAGGGCAACCCCGTGAATTTCATCAAGACCATGCTGGCTTCGGCCGCGATGGTGGCGGTCTCGTGGACGGCGTCCGCGGCCGACATCTCCGGCGCCGGCGCGACCTTCCCGTATCCCGTCTACGCGAAGTGGGCGGATGCGTACAAGAAAGAGACCGGCGTCGGGCTGAACTACCAGTCGATCGGCTCGGGTGGCGGCATCAAGCAGATCAAGGCCAAGACCGTGACCTTCGGCGCCTCCGACGCGCCGCTGCCGGGCAAGGAGCTCGACGAGGCCGGCCTGGCGCAGTTCCCGATGGTGATGGGCGGCATCGTCCCCGTCGTGAACCTCGAGGGCGTGAAGCCGGGCGATCTGGTGCTCGACGGCCCGACGCTGGCGGCCATCTATCTCGGCACGATCAAGAAGTGGAATGATCCGGCGATCGCCAAGCTCAACCCCGGCCTGAAGCTGCCGTCGACGGCGATCGCGCTGGTCCATCGCTCCGACGGATCGGGCACGACCTTCAACTTCACCACCTACCTGTCCGACGTGAGCCCGGACTGGAAGAGCAAGGTCGGCACCAACACGGCCGTGCAGTGGCCGGCCGGCATCGGCGCCAAGGGCAACGAGGGCGTCGCCAACAACGTGGCGCAGACGAAGGGCTCGATCGGCTACGTCGAATACGCCTACGCCAAGCAGAACAAGCTCACCTACACCAAGATGGTCAACAAGGCCGGCAAGACCGTGTCTCCGACCTCGGAGGCCTTCCAGGCCGCCGCCGCCAATGCCGACTGGAAGAGCCAGCCGGGCTACGGCGTGATCCTCGCCAACCAGCCGGGCGATGCCTCGTGGCCGATGACCGCCGCGACCTGGATCCTGATCTACAAGAAGCCGGGCGACGCGGCCGCGACCGGCGAGGCGCTGAAGTTCTTCGCCTGGTCGTATGCCAAGGGCCAGGACATGGCGAAGGCGCTCGACTACGTGCCGATGCCGGGCAACGTCGTGGCCGACATCGAGAAGATGTGGAGCGCTGACATAAAGGACTCGAGCGGCAAGCCGCTCTACTCCATGACGCATTGAGTAAGGCTCCCTGCTGCCGCGCGAACGTCGCGCGGCAGCCCAACGGACCTTTGTTCATCGGACGCAATGGGGGCTAGAGTGTCCGAAGTGGCTATCAAAGAGACGTCCTTGCCGGTGGGGCATTCGGCATCGCGCATCGCGGTCCTGCGACGGCTGCGCGCCAGCGACGTCTCCTTCAAGTTCCTCACCCGGGCTGCGGCCATCGCCGTGCTGGTGCTGCTAAGCGGCACGCTGTTGTCCCTGGTCATCGGGTCGGTGCCGGCCTTCCGCGCCTTCGGCTTCTCGTTCGTCACCACCGAGGTGTGGAACCCGGTCACCGAGCAGTTCGGCGCGCTGGCGCCGATCTACGGTACCCTCGTCACCTCGTTCATCGCCATGCTGATCGCCGTGCCGATCGGCATCATGATCGCGTTCTTCCTGACCGAGCTCTGCCCGAAATTCCTGCGGCGGCCGATCGCCATCGCCATCGAGCTACTGGCCGGCATCCCCTCGATCATCTACGGCATCTGGGGCCTATTCGTGTTCGCGCCGTTCGTGCAGAAGCACATCCAGCCGGCGCTGATCGACACGTTCGATGGCTGGCCGGTTCTGGGCTCGCTGTTCGAGGGCCCGCCCTACGGCATCGGCATGCTGACCGCGGGCTTCATCCTGGCCATCATGGTGCTGCCGTTCGTGACGGCGATCTCGCGCGACGTGTTCGACGCGGTTCCTGCGGTGCTCAAGGAAGCGACCTACGGGCTCGGCTGCACCACCTGGGAAGTCTTCAAGTTCGTGATCCTGCCCTATACCCGCGTCGGCGTGATCGGCGGTGTCATGCTCGGCCTGGGGCGCGCACTCGGCGAGACCATGGCGGTCACCTTCGTGATCGGCAACGCGCACACCGTGTCGGCCTCGATCCTGGCGCCCGGCACCACCATCTCCGCCTCGATCGCCAACGAATTCACCGAGGCGGTCGGCGACCTCTACACCTCGTCGCTGATCGCCCTCGGCCTGATCCTGTTCTTCATCACCTTCATCGTCCTCGCCGCCGCGCGCTACATGCTGCTGCGGATCGAGCAGAAGGGCCGCTGACATGGCCATGAACGCCCTCTACGCCCGTCGCCGGGTGAGCGACCGCATCGCTACCGGTCTCGCCTACGCCGCCGCCGCTTTCGGCCTGGGCTGGCTGGTGCTGATCCTGGGGGTGCTGATCTACCAGGGCATTGGAGGACTCTCGCTCGAGGTCTTCACGCAGAACACGCCGCCGCCGGGCTCGGCAGGCGGCCTGCTGAACGCCATCGTCGGCAGCATCGCCATGACCGTCTTGGCGATCCTGATCGGCACGCCGATCGGCGTCCTGGCCGGGACCTACCTCGCCGAATACGGCCGGCACGACAGGCTTGCGATGATCGTGCGCTTCATCAACGACATCCTGCTGAGCGCGCCGTCGGTCGTGGTCGGCTTGTTCGTCTACGAGGTGCTGGTCGCGCCGATGGGCCACTTCTCCGGCTATGCCGGCTCAGTGGCGCTGGCCGTCATCGTCATCCCGGTGGTGGTGCGCACCACCGAGGACATGCTCCGCCTGGTGCCCGACACGCTGCGCGAGGCGGCGGCCTCGATCGGCCTGCCGCGCTCGAAGATGATCATGCGCATCGCCTATCGCGCGGCGCGCGCCGGCATCATCACCGGCATCCTGCTGGCCGTGGCACGCATCAGCGGCGAGACCGCACCGCTCCTGTTCACCGCGCTCAACAACCAGTTCTTCAGCCTCAACATGAACGCGCCGATGCCGAGCCTGCCGGTCGTCATCTTCCAGTTCGCGCTGTCGCCCTACGAGGAGTGGCAGAAGCTGGCCTGGACCGGCGCGCTCCTGATCACGGCGACGGTGCTGGCCCTCAGCATCTTCGCCCGTTCTCTCACCGCGAGAAAATAGATGAGCACCGCCCCGAGCCAAGACGCTTCCGTCGCCACGCCGACGGTCCTCCACCAGGCCGTCGACACCGCCGGCCTCAAGGAGAAGGTCTCGCTCAAGAACCTTGAGTTCTTCTACGGCGATTCGCGGGCGCTCAAGGGCATCAACCTGCCGCTGTACGCCAACAAGACGACCGCCTTCATCGGTCCGTCGGGCTGCGGCAAATCCACCCTGCTGCGCGTGCTGAACCGCATGTACGACCTCTATCCCGGCCAGCGCGCGACGGGCCAGGTGCTGTTCGACGGCGAGAACCTACTCGACGCCTCGGTCGACATCAACCTGTTGCGCGCCCGCATCGGCATGGTGTTCCAGAAGCCGACGCCGTTCCCGATGTCGATCTACGAGAACATCGCCTTCGGCATCCGCCTCTACGAGAAGCTGCCGCGCGCCGAGATCGACGCCCGGGTGGAAACAGCGCTGCGCCGCGCCGCGCTGTGGGACGAGGTCAAGGACAAGCTCGGCTCGAGCGGCCTTGGCCTGTCGGGCGGCCAGCAGCAGCGCCTGTGCATTGCACGCACGGTCGCGGTGAAGCCCGAGGTGATCCTGTTCGACGAGCCGTGTTCGGCGCTCGATCCGATCTCGACCGCCAAGATCGAGGAGCTGATCGACGAGCTGAAGCAGGACTACACGATCGTGATCGTCACGCACAACATGCAGCAGGCGGCGCGCGTGTCGGACTTCACGGCCTTCATGTATCTCGGCGAGCTGATCGAGTTCGGGCCGACCGCGACCTTGTTCACCACCCCCAGGGACAAGCGCACCCAGGCTTACATCACGGGCCGCTTCGGCTGAGCCCCAAGGAGTCATCCGTCATGGCGAGTGACCACATCCTCAAGCGCTTCGACCAGGAGCTGGAGCGCCTCAATGCGACGATCAACGAGATGGGCGGCCTGACCGAGAGTCAGTTCGCCAAGGCCCTGACGGCCGTGCGCGAGGGCGACACGCAGACCGCCGAGGAGGTGATCGCCGCCGACGCCCGCGTCGACGCGCTCGACCAGGCGGTGCAGGAGCAGACGGTCCAGCTGCTGGCGCTGCGCCAGCCGATGGCGGTCGACCTGCGCGTCGTGCTGTCGTCGATCAAGATCGCGGCGGCGCTCGAGCGCATCGCCGACTACGCCAAGAACACCGCCAAGCGCGGCATCGTGCTGTCGCAGGGCACGCCGCCGGCGGCAGCCGTCGCCGGCATCGATCGCCTTGGCCGCCTGGTGCGCGCCGCGCTCAAGGACGTGCTCGACGCCTTTGCCGACGACGACGTCGAGAAGGCGCACGATGTGTGGAACCGCGACGAGGAGATCGACCAGGTCTACACCGGCCTGTTCCGCGAGCTCCTGACCTACATGATGGAAGACCCGCGCACGATCACCGCCTGCACGCACCTGCTGTTCATGGCCAAGAACATCGAGCGCGCCGGTGACCACGTCACTAACATCGCCGAGCTGGTGAGCTTCCGCTCGACCGGCCAGAGCTTCGCCGAGGCAAGGCGCAAGGGCAGCGGCGCGCTTTACAGCACGGATACCGCGTCATGAGCATGACGAGCACCGCCCCCTCCCGCCGCGAGGCGCACGGCGCCGCCATCAAGCCGCGCGTGCTGGTCGTCGAGGACGAGACCGCGCTGGTTGAGCTGCTGCGCTACAATCTCGAGCAGGCGGGCTTCCGCGTCTCGGTCGCCTATGACGGCGAGGAGGCACTGGCCTCAGTCCACGAGGACACGCCCGACCTGGTGCTGCTTGACTGGATGCTGCCGCTGATGTCGGGCATCGAGGTCTGCCGGCAGCTGCGCCGCCAGACCGCGACCGCCAACCTGCCGATCATCATGCTGACGGCGCGCGGCGAGGAGGGCGATCGCGTGCGCGGCCTCGACGCCGGGGCCGACGACTATGTCTCCAAGCCGTTCTCGCCGACCGAGCTGGTGGCGCGCATCCGCGCCGTGCTGCGCCGCATCCGGCCGGCGCTGGCCGAGGAGGCGCTGAACTACGCCGATATCGTCATGGATCTCGTCGCCCACCGCGTGACCCGAGGGGGCAAGCCGGTCCATCTCGGCCCGACCGAATTCCGCCTGCTGCGCCATTTCATGGAGCATCCGGGCCGCGTCTTCTCGCGCGAGCAGCTGCTCGACGCGGTGTGGGGCAAGGACGTCTATGTCGAGGCGCGAACCGTCGACGTGCATATCCGCCGCCTGCGCATTGCGCTGAACGGCGAGGAGCAGGCCGACGTGATCCGCACCGTCCGCGCCGCTGGCTACGCCCTCGACGCCCAAGCTTAGAGCTCCGGGCCAGAAATCTTTTTCCACAGCCCCCGTCACGGTTTCTTAACCGCATGCCGGTACACGGACGCTGCTCGTTCCGTGCCGGCTGTACCCACGCCCCGCCCTGAATGAGCAGGTTCCCCGGCGGGGCTATTGCCCGCCGATCTTCCTACCCCTCCTTCGTGCCCGGAGGAGGGGTTTCTTTTTGCGCCCGCTGCTCGGCGATGTGCCACAGCCAGAGCAGGAGCAGCAGGCCCGGAACCGCAAGCAGCGTGGTCAGCATCCAGAACACCGTCCAGCCGGTGTGGGCGGCCAGCCAGCCGCCGCCGGCGGACAAGGCGGTGCGGCCGAAGGCCATCAGCGAGGTCAGCAGGGCGTACTGCGTGCCCGCCATGCCGGCGGTGCACAGGCTCGACAGGTAGGCGATGAAGGCGACGCCCCCCAGCGCGCCGGTGAAATTGTCGGCGCTGATCGCGACAGTGAGCACGACGATGTCGTGGCCGGCCTGGGCCTGCCAGGAGAACAACAGATTTGTGACGGCCTGCAGGATGCCGGCGATGAGCAGCGACTTGAAGATGCCGTAGCGCGCGACCAGCACGCCGCCGACCAAACCGCCCAGCAGGGTCGCGGCGACGCCGAAGCTTTTGGTGACACCGAAGATCTCCGGGCCCGAGAAGCCCATCTGCACGTAGAACGGCCGCGCCATGCTGCCGCCCAGCGCGTCGCCGTACTTGTAGAGCAGCGCGAACAGCAGGATCACGACCCAGCCGCGATAGGCGAGGAACTCCGCGAAGGGGCGGATGACCGCCTCCTTCAGCCAGCTTTCGGCGGTCGTCGCGGTTGGCAGCGCCGATTTCGGCTCCTCGGCGACGAAGGTCGTGACGATACCGACCACCGCGAGGGCGGCGATCACCGCGAGCGTCACCGGCCACGGCACGATCGAGGGCAGCAGCAATGCCAGCGCATCGACGATCCAGAGCGCGATGCGGTAGCCGAGCTGCGTCGCGGCGGCGCCTGCCCCCTGCTCGTCGTCGTTCAGGATCTCGATGCGATAGGCGTCGATCGCGATGTCCTGCGTCGCCGAGAAGAACGCGACCAGCACGGCGGCCAGGGCGGTGAGCCACGGACTCGAGACCGGATCGCTCAGCGCCAGCAGCAGGACCGATAGCAGGATTCCCGCCTGCGTCACCAGCATCCAGCTGCGTCGCCGGCCCAGCCAGCCGTCGAGCGCGGGCAGGGGCATGCGGTCGACCAGCGGCGCCCAGATGAACTTCAGCGCATAGGGCACGCCGACGAGGCCGAAGATGCCGATGGTCGTGAGGTCGACCTTCTCGGTCGCCATCCAGTAGGTCAGCACCGATCCGGACAGCAGGAACGGCATGCCGCTGGAGAAGCCCTGCAGCAGGATGACCAGCTGGCGGCGGTCGCGATAGACCTCGAGCGCGCGGCGCCAGCGCTGCCAGGCCGTCAGGGCGGCCGGCTGTTCGAGGCTCACATCAGGTCCTTGAGCGGCGTCTCCGGCCGCGCGCCGACGTGGGAGATGATCTCGGACGCCGCAATGCCGCCCAGCCGCGCGCATTCGGCCAGCGGCTTGCCGCGGGTGAAGCCGTAGAGGAAGCCCGAGGCGTAGAGATCGCCCGCGCCCGTGGTGTCGACCACCTTGGCGACCGGCGCGGCCGGCACCTCCCAGGTCTCGCTGCCCTTGATCACGACCGAGCCCTTTTCGCTGCGGGTCAGCGCGGCGATCTTGGCTTCCTTGCGGGCCGCCTCCATTGCCTTGTCGAACGAATCGACCTGGTAGAGCGATTTGATCTCGGCCTCGTTGCCGAACAGGATGTCGATCTTGTCGCGCACCAGAGCGCGGAACTCGTCGCGGTAGCGATCGACGCAGAACGAGTCCGACAAGGTGATCGAGACCAGCCTGCCGGCGGCATGCGCGGTGTCGAATGCCTTCAGCACGGCCTTCTTGGCCTCCGGCTCGTCCCACAGATAGCCTTCGACGTAGGTCACCTGCGCGGCCGCGACGACCTTGGTATCGATGTCGTTCGGACCCAAGCCGGTGCAGGCGCCGAGATAGGTGTTCATGGTGCGCTGCGCGTCGGGCGTCACCAGGATCAGGCAGCGCGCCGTCGAGGGCCCGCTGGTCGCGGCGGCGGTGTCGAACGAGACGCCGATCGAGCGCAGGTCGTGCCCGAACACGCCGCCGAGCTGGTCGTTGCGCACCTTGCCGATATAGGCGCCCTTGCCGCCGAACGAGGCCACTCCTGCCATAGTGTTGCCGCAGGAGCCGCCGGAGACCTCGATGCCCGGACCCATCGCTCCATACAGCGTCTCGGCGCGGGCCTCGTCGATCAGCATCATACTGCCCTTGGTCAGCGTGTGCTTGGCGAGGAAGGCGTCGTCGGCGCGGGCGATCACGTCGACGATCGCGTTGCCGATCCCGAGCACGTCAAAGGCAGAAGTCATGAAATCTCCAACAGATGCATGCCGGGCCGGGTCTCTTCCAGGAGCGTCACGATGCCGGCCACGGTGAAGGGGACGTCGCTGCGCAGCGACGCACGATCGAGGCTGAGGGATCGCAATCCCATCTCGCACACGATGAAGCGCGCGCCAAGCTCGATGCAGGCCTGCAGCAGCGTCTCGAAGTCGCCCACCCCCCGCGCGCGGTTCGTCGCATCGCGGCTCCAGTCCTGGAGCTGCGGCGGTTTCATCAGCGCCCGCAGGCCGCCCATGGTGAAGAACAGAACGGCGCTCTGATTCACCGCCAGCGCCGCGCTCGCCATAGCCAGCGCATAGTGCGCGTCCTCGTACCTGTCCGAGCGCAGGATGATCGACAAGCCGCTCATGATGGAAGGCAGCTCATGCGGGGTGGCTGCAGGTCGGGCAGTCGGGGCGCTTGGCGATCGCCATCTCCTCCCACGAACCGTCGAGCGCGTCGTAGGTCAGGAGCCGGCCGGAGAGCGAGCGGCCGACGCCGAGGATCTCCTTCACCACCTCCGTCGCCTGCATCGCGCCGAGCGTACCGGCCAGCGCGCCCAGCACGCCGGCCTGCGCACAGCTCGGCACGGCGTCCTCCGACGGCGCCTCGGGGAAGACGCAGCGCAGACAGGGATGGCCCGGGCCGTGCCATGCCTTGTAGGTCGAGATCTGGCCGTCGAAGCGCAGGATCGCCGCGGCGACCAACGGCTTTCTCAGCCGAAAGCAGGTGTCGTTGAGTAAGTAGCGGGTGGCGAAGTTATCGCTGCCGTCCGCCACGAGATCGTAGTCCGCCACCAGGCGCTCGGCATTCGCCGCGGTCAGCCGCTCCCGGTGCGCGCGCACCGTCACCTCGGGGTTGATGTCCGTCAGCGCGCGCTCGGCACTCGCGACCTTGGCCACGCCGATATCACTGGTGCGATGGATCACCTGCCGCTGCAGGTTCGAGAGATCGACCGTGTCGTCATCGACCACGCCGAGCGTGCCGATGCCCGCAGCGGCGAGATATTGCAGCAGGGGCGCGCCAAGTCCACCCGCGCCCAGCACCAGCACGCGGGCGGCAATCAGCTTCGACTGGCCGATGCCGCCAATCTCCGGCAGCACGATATGCCGGGCGTACCGCCTGATCTGCATTTCCGTCATGTCGGGCAGAGTCATGGTCCGCTTATAGCATGGGTGCTAGAGACCCCGACCCCGATGACCACGACGATCTCCCCTCCGCCAACCATAAAGACCCGACCGACCCTCACCCCCGTGCTGCTGGCGCTGCTTGCGCTGCTGTCGGCATTCACGCCGCTGTCGATCGACCTCTATCTGCCGGCGCTGCCGATGATCACCGTCGACCTGCACGGCTCGGTCGGCGACATCCAGCTCACGCTCTCGGCCTTCATGATCGCGTTCGGCGCCGGCCAGGTCTTCTACGGCCCGGCGGGAGACCGGTTCGGCCGCCGGCCGGTGATCCTGAGCGGCCTGTTCGTCTATGTGCTGGCCAGCATCGGCTGCGCGTTCGCGGGCGAAGCCTTGCAACTGGTCGGGCTGCGGCTGATGCAGGGGCTGGCGGCCTGCGGCAGCGTCGTGCTCGCCCGCACCATGGTGCGCGACCTCGCCGAGAAGGACCACGCCGCGCGGGCCATGTCGCTGATGATGGCCTGCACCTCGATCGCGCCCATGCTGGCGCCGCTGATCGGCGGGCAGATCCTGTGGTTCTTCGGCTGGCGCGCGATCTTCTGGGCGCTGGCCGGCATTGGCACCCTGGCACTGGCGGTTTCATGGTTTCGCCTGCCCGAGACGCTGCGGCCGGAATACCGCCAGCCGCTGGTCCTGTCGTCGATCCTCGCCCGCTTCGGCGAGCTGGTGCGGCATCGCGCGTTCATGGGCTACGCCTCCACCAGCTCGTTCATGTTCTCCGCGCTGCTGTCGTTCCTGTCCGGCTCGCCGTTCGTATTCATCGAGAAATACGGCATCCCGCCGCGCAGCTACGGCCTGATCTTCGGCGGCATGGTCGTGTTCATGACCATCGGCAGCCTGTTCAACGCCCGCTTCGTGCGCGTGTTCGGCGCCGACCGCATCCTGCGCTATGCCGTGATCGTGCCGGGCGTGTGCGGCGTCCTCTCCCTCGTGCTGGGCCAGGTCGAGGCGCGCTTCGGCACCATCGGCATGTGGCCGATCGTGGCCTGCTTCGCGCCGCAGATCGCCGCCATCAGCCTGATCGGCCCCAACTCCATGGCGCTCGCCCTGCAGCGCTACCCGCACATGGCGGGCACCGCGTCCTCGCTGATGGGCGTGATGCAGTTCGGCATCGGCGCGCTGTTCGGCGCCGCGGTCGGCCAGACCTACGACGGCACGATCGGTCCGATGACGGTCGCCATGGGCGTGGCCGGCATCCTGTGCTTCGTCGGCAACTGGCTGCTGGTCGGTCGCCGGAGCTGATGTCGACTGCTTCGATGCCGAGACTGACACCGCTCTTGCTGGGCCTCCTCGCCCTGCTGTCCTCCTTCACGCCGCTCAGCATCGACATGTACCTGCCGGCGCTGCCGGTGATCTCGAGCGAGCTGCACGCGAGCGCAGGCGACATCCAGCTCACCCTGTCGGCCTTCCTGCTGGCCTTCGGCTTCGGCCAGATCTTTTACGGCCCGGCGGGCGACCGGTTCGGCCGGCGGCCGGTGATCCTGACCGGGCTAGCGATCTATCTGCTGGTGAGCGTCGGCTGCGCCTTCGCTGCCGAATCGGGCCAGCTCGTCGCGCTGCGCTTCCTGCAGGGGCTGGCGGCCTGCGGCGGCGTGGTGCTGGCCCGCACGATGGTGCGCGACCTCGCCGAGAAGGATCAGGCGGCGCGGGCGATGTCCCTGATGCATGCCTGCTCATCGATCGCGCCGATGCTGGCGCCGCTGATCGGCGGCCAGGTGCTGTGGTATCTGGGCTGGCGGGCGATCTTCTGGCTGCTGGCGGGCATCGGCGTGATTGCCTGGAGCTTCGCCTTCCTGCGGCTGCCCGAGACGCTGCGGCCCGAGTATCGCCAGCCGCTGCATCTCGGCTCGGTGATCCGCCGCTACGGCGAGCTGGTGCGGCATCGGGCGTTCATGGGCTATGCCCTGACCGGCGCGTTCCAGTTCAGCGCGCTGTTCTCCTTCCTGTCGGGCTCGCCGTTCGTCTTCATCGAGCGCTACGGCGTGGCGCCGCGCCTCTATGGCGTGATCTTCGGCGCGCAGGTCGTGTTCCTGACGCTGGGCAGCCTGACCAACGCGCGCTTCGTGCCGCGCGTCGGCGCCCATCGCATGCTGCGCACCGTCGTCATCGTGCCGGCGATCGTCGGACCGGCGGCGCTGGTGCTGGGCCTGGTCGAAGCGCATACCGGCTCGGTCGGCCTGTGGCCCTTCCTGCCCTTGTTCGTGCTGCAGATCGCGTCCAACAGCTTCGTCGGCGCCAACGCCATCGCGATGGCGCTGCAGCGCTATCCGCACATGGCGGGCACGGCGTCGTCGTTGATGGGTGTGATGCAATTCGGCCTGGGCGCCCTGTTCGGCGCCATCGTCGGCCAGACCTTCGCCGGCAGCATCGTGCCCATGACTACTGCCATGGGCATCGCCGGTCTCTGCGCCTTCCTCAGCAACCGCCTGCTGGTCGGACGCGTCGGATAGAGTGATTTCCGCTCAGGCATCGCCCGCGGTCTCGGGCGCCAGGAAACGCGCCAGTTCATTGGCCTGAGCCTCCAGTTCCTCGGCAAGCTGCAGGGCGTTGCTTCGGTCCGTTTCCGACCAGAAGGTTACCGCCAACCGTCTCGCGCGCACCGCTGCCTCGCGCTTCGTCCTGATCTGCTCGGCCTTGATCTGCCGAAGCTCCTCTTGCGGTGTCATCCAGCTCTCCCGGCGCGCCTTCGGCCCGAGGCAGCGGATGAAGGCACAAAACCGATGCGCATCCTCCAGGACTGCATCCGATCTGGCCAAGGTCATTCGTGACCGAGCGAGGGACCGACGACTCTGCTCTTCAAGTGTGTTCATGGGCTGAGCGCTCCCGGCGCGGGCCGCACCTTCGCAGGTTCCAAGCCTATGACAATGTTGAGTTCGCTAGCGTACTTAGCGGCGATCGCGAGCTCGACGGCCACATCCGCAAGACCAAGCCCGTGACCGGCGACGAGCCGAAATGGAGAGGGGCGTCGTAACGCCTGCTACCGCCTGAGGTCGATCACCAGCAGGTCGCCGCTATCGTTGCCGGCGGCGAGTTGCAGGCCGTCGGGCGACCAAGCGAGCGCGCTGATCGGCGAGCCGTCGGACAGCTTCAGCACCACCGAGCGGCGGGTCTTGATGTCGCCGAGCTGCAGCTCGCCCGAATCGTAACCCCCGGCGACGAATTCGGCCGCCGGATGGGCGGCGACGACGGTGATCAGGCCCGCGCCTTCGTCGCCGAACTGCAGCGGCGGCTTGCCTTCGGGGCCCTTGCCCGCGAACGGCCACGCGGTGAACACCGGCTGCGACGAGGTGTAGAGCCAGCGCGCATCGGCCGACCATGACAGTGACTTCACCTTGGCGGGATAGCCCTGCATGCGCATGTCGCTCGCCTGGGCGATGCGCCACACATGGATGTCGTTCTCCTGCGTGCCGGTGGCGATGAACTTGCCGTCGGTGCTCCACTTCAGCGCGACATGGCTGCCGGCCCAACCGAACTTGCGCGGCGGCAGCGTCACCTGGCCGATGCTCCAGATCGTGATGCCGCCATAGTGCGCGGCGGCGATCCGGCTGCCGTCTTTGCTGAAGTCGACCGCCGCCACCGTGCTCGGATGCGGCCCGAACGCGCGTTGCTCGCCGGACTTGTTGATCACCAGCGCCATCTTGCCGACCGAGGCGGCGAAGGTGCCGTTGCTGCGATGAGCGGCGAGCTTGTCGATCCACTTGCCCTTGTGGCTCGCGACTTCGGTCGCGCTGCCGTCCGGCGCGATCCGCAGCAGCCGGCCGTCGTCGCCGCCGCTCAGGAAGCCGTCGCCATTGGGATCGGCGATGAGCGACAGCACCGCTCCCTCGTGCAAAGGCGCCGATGCGGCGCCTTCAGCCGCCTTCACGTCCGCCGGCAGCAGCCGAACCCGGCCGTCGCCCAGCGCGAACGCCACAGTCTTGCCGTCGCGGCTGAAAGCGCAGGCGGCGACCGGCGCGTCGGTCGCGACCGAGCGAGAGGGCGGGAGGGTGGTGCGCCAGTCGGGGTTAGCAAGATCGAGTTTCAAGGTCGCACCGAATCCAATTCAACACAGCTGTCATCCCGAGCGCCCGTGTCATCCCGAGCGCAGCGAGGGATCTAGAGGGCCACGAGCATAGATCCCTCGCTGCGCTCGGGATGACACGGGCGCTCGGGACACGCGGTCTGCGTGTCACTTCAAGCAGTCTTCGAAGCCGCGCTTCAGGTTCTCGCCGTCGAGGTTGCGGCCGATGAAGACCAGCTTGCTCGCGCGCTTCTCGCCATCTTTCCACGGCGTGCCCCAGTCGGCATCCATCATCATGTGCACGCCCTGATAGACGTAGCGCCGGGGCGCGCCGTCAATCGCCAGGATGCCCTTGCTGCGCAGGATGTCCTGCCCCTTGAGCTGCAGCAGCGCGCCCATCCACTTCTGGAACTTGTCGGGATCGACCGGCCGCTCGCTGGAGAAGCTGAGGCTCGCGACCTCGTCGCCGTGATCGTGGCTGTGGCCGGCATGCAGGAAGTCGGGCTCGAACTCGAGGATGCGCTTCAGGTCGAACGCGCCCTTGTCGAGGATGGCGTCGAGCTCGATCTTGCTCTTCTGCGTGCGATGGATGCGTGCGTAGCGGTTGATCGAGTGGATCTTGTCCTCGACCTTCTTGAGCTCGTCCTCGCTCACCAGGTCGGTCTTGTTGAGCAGGATCACGTCGGCGAACGCCACCTGCTCTTCCGCCTCGTCGCCCTGCTCGAGCTGGGCGAGGAAATGCTTGGCGTCGACCACGGTCACGATCGCATCGAGCTTGGTGCGCGCCTTGACGTCGTCGTCGGTGAAGAAGGTCTGCGCGACCGGGCCGGGATCGGCCAAACCGGTCGTCTCGACCAGGATGCCGTCGAACTTGTCCTTGCGCTTCATCAGGCCTTCGATGATGCGGATCAGGTCGCCGCGCACGGTGCAGCAGATGCAGCCGTTGTTCATCTCGAACACTTCCTCGTCGGCGTTCACCACGAGGTCGTTGTCGACGCCGAGCTCGCCGAACTCGTTGACGATCACGGCGTACTTCTTGCCGTGCTGCTCGCTCAAAATCCGGTTGAGCAGGGTGGTCTTTCCGGCGCCGAGATAGCCGGTCAGCACCGTGACAGGAACTTGGGACACAGCCATGGGAATCCTCGAAATTTGGCTCCTGAAATAGGGTGGGCGGGCCGCCGAGTCCAGCCATCGCGCTCCTTCCTTCGGTCCCGGCCGAACAGTTCCGGCCGCGCTCCATGGTAGCAGGGACCATGTCCCGGCTCTTCTATGGTTGGCGGATCGTCGGCGTGTGCCTGATCGCCGCCGTGTTCGCCAATGCGCTCGGCCTGTTCGGGGCCGGTGTCTATCTGCATGCGCTGGTCGACTCCCGCGGCTGGCCCACCGGTCTGGTCTCGGGTGCGATCACGCTGTTCTACGTCACCAGCGCGCTGCTGCTGATTCCGGTCGGCGGCGTGATCGCCCGCGCCGGGCCCAAGCCGATCTTTGCGCTGGGCGGAACGGCGCTCGCCCTGGGTGTCGCGGCGATCGGACACATAACGGCGCCTTGGCAGGCCTATGCGGTGTTCCTGGTGATGGGCATCGGCTGGGCGTGCCTGTCGACCACCGCGGTGGCGACCACGCTCGCGCCGTGGTTCGAGCGCTTCCAGGGTCGCGCCGTGTCGATCGCCTCGCTCGGCGCCAGCGTCGGCGGCATGGCGGGCACGCCGATCCTGCTGTTCGGCATCGGACGCGCGGGATTCCCGGCGACGACTGCGATTGCCGCCGTGTTGTCGTTCGTCGTGCTGGTGCCACTTGCGCTGTTCGTGATGAAGTGCCGGCCGCAGGATCTCGGCTTGCACCCCGACGGTGCCGTTGCGGCGCGCGCGGCGTCGGCGGGAGCAGCGCCCCTCTGGAACCGCCGCGGCGCCTTGCGCACCGCCGCGTTGCGCAGCGTCACGCTCGGCTTCGGCATCGGCATGATGGTGCAGGTGGGCTTCGTCACCCATCAGGTGACGTTGCTGTCGCCGGTGCTCGGCGCCGCCGGCACGTCGATCACCGCCTCGGCGACGGCGATCACGGCGCTCGGCAGCCGCCTGATGCTGGCGCGCTTCGCCGACCAGATCAGCGCGCGCCTCACGGCTTCGGTGATGATGGCCATCGCCGCGTGCTCGCTGGCAATGCAGGCGCTCGTCCCGGGACCGGTCGTGCTGGTTGCCGGCAGTGTGTTGATGGGCCTCACCATCGGTAACGTCACCACGCTCTCGCCGATCATCGTCCGCCGCGAGTTCGGCGCTGCATCATTCGGCGCGGTCTACGGCATCGCTTCCTGCCTCATCCAGCTCGCGACCGGCCTCGGCCCGAGCTTCTACGGGCTGCTGCACGATGCGTTCGGCGGCTACCGCGTGCCGCTGCTGATGGCCGCGGCCGTCGATCTCATCGCTGCCGCGGTCGTCGTTTTCGGCGGATATTCGAGAACGATAGCCGCGTCTGGCTCGCCAGACAGAAAGCCCGCCTCCTGAAATGATTGACGAAATTGCGCGGCGTGACGGTCACGAGGCAGTCACGTGACTCATGACAGGGACAAGACAGGGACAGGGACAAGAAGAAGCTGCCGCTTCTTCAGGGTCGCTCGCCGCGGATCAGCTTGGGCAGGTCGCCGACCATGCCCATGGCATGGCGCACGAAGAAGCGGCGCAACGGCGGAACGCGATGCACCGCGGCGAGGCCGATGTCGCGTGCGAGGCGCAGCGGCTTGATGTCGTTGGAGAACAGGCGGTTCAGCAGGTCGGTCGCGGCGACCATGGTGAGGTTGTCGGCGCGGCGCCAGCGCGCGTAGCGCTCGAGCGTGTCGGCCGAACCGATGTCGAGGCCGAGGCGCTTGGCATCGACCAGCGTCTCGATCAGCGCGGCAATGTCGCGGACGCCGAGATTGTAGCCCTGGCCCGCGATCGGATGGATGCCGTGCGCGGCGTCGCCCACCAGCACCATGCGCTCGTCGACATAGCGCTCGGCATGGACCAGGCCGAGCGGAAACGACCAGCGCGGGCCGGTCGCTTCGACATGGCCGAGATAGTCGCCGAAGCGGCGCGCGAACTCGGCCTGGAAGCGCGGCGGGTCGAGCTCGAGGATGCGCTTGGCGATGTCGGCTTTCTCGGTCCAGACGATCGAGGAGCGATGCTCTCCGCTCTCGCTGTCGGTCATGGGCAGGATGGCGAACGGCCCGCCGGGCAGGAACTTCTCCTGCGCCACGCCGCGATGGGGCCGCTCGTGGCGCGCCACCAGCACGATGGCGATCTGGTGGTACGACCAGGCGCGCGCGCCGATGCCGGCATCCTCGCGCATGGTGCCGAAGCGGCCTTCGGCCGATGCCACGAGTCGCGCGGCGAGAGTCCGCCCGCTCTTCAGCTTGATGTTCACCTTGTCGGGCCGGCGCTCGGTGTCGAGCGCCTCGTCGGGCGCCACCAGCTCGACCGCGGGGCACGCCTGCAACCGGCGCAGCAGCGCGGCGCGCAGGAATCGATTCTCGATGATCCAGCCCATCGGCGGAGCCTCGTGCCCGTCCTGATGCTCGTCTTCGGCGGCCTCGCGGTGATCGAAGTGCACGAAGAGCGGACTGGCGCGGCCGTCGTGGCCCGCGTCGGAGATGCGGATGTCGAGGATCGGCTCGGCCTTGTCCGCGAGCTCGTCCCATACGCCGATCGCCTTGAACAGGCGTTGGCTGGTGTAAGCGATCGCCGTCGTGCGGCCGTCGAAGGCCGCCTCGGTCAGCGACTTCAGCGGCACGCGGTCGATCAGGGCGGTCTCCAGCCTCGCCTCGCCCGCCGCCAGAGCCAGCAGGCTTCCGTTGAGGCCCGCGCCGACGACGGCCAGATCGAACCGCTTGTCACTCATGGTCTGAAAATGACAGGGCCGGTCGCGCTTCGCCAGTGCCCGCGATTTGGGCAGGCATTTCGCCACTCAAGCCATAGATTCAAAAGGCTTTTTGGATTGGTACGGCCTTTGCATTCGATGGCCTGACGGCGGCTCGACCGCCAGGGGGATGCAATGAAGTTGGTCATGGCGATCTTCAAGCCCTTCAAGCTCGACGAGGTGCGCGATGCCCTTACTGGCCTCGGCATCCAGGGTCTGACCGTCAGCGAGGTGAAGGGCTTCGGCCGGCAGAAGGGCCAGACCGAGATCTATCGCGGCGCCGAGTACGCCGTGAGCTTTCTGCCGAAGGTGAAGATCGAGGTGGTGGTCGAGGACGCGCAGGTCGAGAGCGTGGTCGAGGCCGTCCGCAAGAGCGCCGGCACCGGCAAGATCGGCGACGGCAAGATTTTCGTGACACCGGTCGAGCAGGCCGTCCGCATCCGCACCGGCGAGTCCGGCGCGGAGGCGCTGTGATGAAGATGAGGAAAAGACCGATGATCCGTTCGTTTCGTTTGCTCCTGCCCGCGGCGGCCGGGTTGCTGATGCCGGCGCTGGCGCTCGCCGCCGAGGACAAGCCCAGGATCGATTCCGGCGACACCGCGTGGATGCTCACCTCGACCGCGCTGGTGCTGATGATGACGATCCCCGGCCTGGCGCTGTTCTACGGCGGCATGGTGCGCAAGAAGAACGTGCTGGCGACGATCGCGCAGAGCTTCGCCGTGGTCTGCCTGGTGAGCGTGCTGTGGCTGATCCTGGGCTACAGCCTCGCCTTTACGCCGGGCAGCACCGTCATCGGCGGCACGAGCCGCATCTTCATGGCCGGCATGGGCGTCGACGGCATCTCGGACCTCGCCAAGACGATTCCCGAATCGGTCTACATGTGCTTTCAGCTCACCTTCGCCGTCATCACGCCGGCGCTGATCGCGGGCGCCTTCGCCGAGCGCATGAAGTTCTCGGCCATGCTGTGGTTCATGGGCCTGTGGTCGCTCGTGGTCTATGCGCCGATCGCCCACTGGGTGTGGGGCGGCGGCTTCCTCGGCGACTGGGGCGTCCTCGACTTCGCGGGCGGTACGGTCGTGCACATCAATGCCGGCGTCGCCGGCCTCGTCTGCGCCATGGTGCTGGGCAAGCGCCGCGGCTTCGGCATCGAGAACATGGCGCCGCACAATCTCGTCCTGTCGGTGATCGGGGCGTCGCTGCTGTGGGTCGGCTGGTTCGGCTTCAATGCCGGCTCGGCGACCGGCGCCAACGGCTCGGCCGGCATGGCGATGGCGGTGACGCAGTTCGCCACGGCCGCGGCGGCGCTCACCTGGATGTGCGCGGAGTGGATGACGCGCGGCAAGCCGTCGGTCCTGGGCATCATCTCGGGCGCGGTTGCCGGGCTGGTCGCCATCACGCCGGCTTCGGGCTTCGTCAATCCGGCGGGTTCGCTGGTGATCGGCATCGTCGCCGGCCTGATGTGCTTCTGGGGGGCGACGGGGCTCAAGCACGCGATGGGCTACGACGATTCGCTCGACGCCTTCGGCGTGCACGGTGTGGGCGGCTTCGTCGGCGCGATTTTGACCGGTGTGTTCGCGGTCGAGGCGATCGGCGGCGCCGGCAAGAAGGGCCTGATCGACGGCAATGCCGGCCAGGTGCTGACCCAGCTATGGGGCTGCCTGGTCTGCATGGCGTGGTGCGCGGTCGCGACCTTCGTGATCCTCAAGGTGGTCGACGCCCTGATCGGGCTGCGGGTCACGACCGAGGAGGAGATCGAAGGCCTCGACATCAACCTGCACGGAGAGACGGTGCATTAGCACTCCTGGCTTCGGGACCAGCCTTCCTCCCTGGTTCCCTCCCCGCCGCTTCCGTGTCGCGGCGGCGCCTTCAGCCCGGCGGTTTTCCGCCGGGCTTTTTTCTTCTAGTGTGCGGCTCGAGCAGGAGGACTGGGCGTATGAAACTCGTGTCGGCGATCATCAAGCCGTTCAAGCTCGACGAGGTGCGCGATTCGCTGACCGGCGTGGGCGTCTCCGGCCTGACCGTCAGCGAGGTCAAGGGCTTCGGCCGGCAGAAGGGCCAGACCGAGATCTATCGCGGCGCCGAGTACCTGGTGAGCTTCCTGCCCAAGGTGAAGATCGAGATCGTGGTCGACGACAGCCAGGTCGAGCGTGCCGTCGAGGCGATCCAGAAGGCCGCCCACACCGGCAAGATCGGCGACGGCAAGATCTTCGTGACCCCGGTCGAGCAGGCGCTCCGCATCCGCACCGGCGAGACCGGCTCGAACGCGCTGTAACAACCACCCAATCACATCATCCTGAGGAGGCCGCGTAGCGGCCGTCTCGAAGGATGGCAACGCGCGTGGTGTGGCCCTCCCTTCGAGACGCGGCCCTGCGGGCCGCTCCCAGGGTGAGCTGGTGTTCGTTTTGATCCACACCCCGCGACACGGGCGCGTTTACGGGCGCCGTCGGGCTTGCGATATATTTTTACAAAGTCGCGGGGGAGAAATGGCGAAGCCCATCATCGATACGGGCGATACCGCCTGGCTGCTGGTTGCCACGGCGCTGGTCCTGATGATGAACATCCCGGGCCTGTCGTTGTTCTACGCCGGCATGGTCCGCAAGAAGAACGTGCTGGCGACGGCGGTACAGGCCTTCGCCGTTGCAGCCCTTGTGACGGTGCTGTGGTTCGCCTTCGGCTATTCGCTCGCCTTCACCGACGGCGGCGCCTTGAACGGCGTGCTGGGCTCACTGGGCCGCGCGTTCGGCACGGGCCTTCACGGCAGCACGCATGTGCTCGCCAAGACCGTCCCCGAGGACGTCTTCCTGATGTACCAGGGGACCTTCGCCATCATCACGCCGGCCATCATCGCCGGCGCCTTTGCCGAGCGCATGAAGTTCTCCGGCATGATGTGGTTCATGGGGTTGTGGCTGGTCTTCGTCTATGTGCCGGTGGCGCATTGGGTGTGGGGCGGCGGCTTCCTGGGCCAGGCGGGCGTGCTCGACTTCGCCGGTGGCCTGGTGGTGCATCTCAACGCCGGCATCGCCGGCCTCGTGGCCGCGCTGGTGCTCGGAAAGCGCCAAGGCTACGGCTATGAGTACATGGCGCCGCACGACCTCGTGCTGACGCTGATCGGCACGTCGCTGCTGTGGGTCGGCTGGTTCGGCTTCAATGCCGGCTCTGCGCTCGCCTCGGGCGAGCTCGCGGGCTACGCCATGCTCAACACCCACATCTCCGCCTCGGTCGCGGCGCTGGTCTGGATGGCGATCGAATGGACCAGCCGCGGCAAGCCCTCGGTGCTGGGCATCCTGTCGGGGGCGGTCGCGGGCCTCGGCACCATCACGCCGGCCTCGGGCTTCGTCGAGCCGTGGGCGGCGATGGTGATCGGCCTGCTGGCGGGCGCCGTCTGCTACTGGGCCGCGGTCGTGCTCAAATTGCGGCTGGGCTACGACGATTCGCTCGACGTGTTCGGCGTGCACGGTGTCGGCGGCATCCTGGGCTCGATCCTGACCGGCGTGTTCGCGACCGGCGCGATCAACGACGTCTTCAAGGGCCAGCCGGTCGGGCTGGTCGACGGTCGCGGCGCGCAGGTGTTGACCCAGCTCTACGGCGTGCTGGTCATCGGCGCCTTCTCCGCGGTCGTGACCTGGATCCTGCTCAAGATCGTCGACGTGATGATCGGCCTGCGCGTCACCAAGGACGAGGAGACCGAAGGCCTCGACACCGTCCTGCACGGCGAGCGCGTGCAGTAGGCAACGAATCCCGGCTCGCCGGTACGACGGGCGAGGGCGAAGAACACGAGCTATTCCTTTGTTGTTAAAGGTTTATTCGTCTCGTAGAATGACCCCAGCCGCGCTGCCTGGACCCCCTCCCGGCGGCAAAAGGTGCTGTCCGGCCGTGTGGGCCCAACGGAAGGTCTAGATGTTCAATCCACGTCTCACCGAGACGTTGACCGATTTCCCGTTCGCGCGGTTGAACCAGCTTCTGGCGCCGATCGCGCCGCCCGCTCACCTGGCGATGATCAACATGTCGGTCGGCGAGCCGCAGGGGGCGATGCCTGCCTTCGCCCGCCAGATCGTCAATGACGAGATCGACGGCTGGAACCGCTATCCGCCGAACCAGGGCCTGCCCGAGCTGAACCAGGCGATGTGCGACTGGCTGACGCGCCGGTATAAACTGCCGGCCGGGCTGCTCGATCCGACACGGCACGTGCATCCGACGGCCGGGAGCAAGGAAGGCGTCTACATCATCTCAACGGTGGCGACGCCGCAGACCAAGAACGGCCAGAAGCCGATCGTCGCGCTGCCCAACCCTTTCTATCAGGCCTATCTCGGCGGTGCGGTTCTGTCCGGCGCCGAGCCGTTGCTGGTGAACGCGCCACAGTCGAACGGCTTCCTGCCGGACTATGCCAGTCTCGATGAGGCGACGTGGCAGCGGATCACCGTGGTCTATCTCTGCTCTCCGGCCAATCCGCAGGGCGCGATCGCGAGCAAGCAGTACCTGCAGGACCTGCTGCGCCTCTGCCGCAAGCATGACGCCGTCCTGGCGGTCGATGAGTGCTACGCCGAGATCTACACCGGCGCTCCGCCGCCCGGCGCGCTCGAGGCTGCGCTGGAGATCGACGAGACCGGCGGTCAGGATCCGTTCCGCAACCTCACCGTCTTCCATTCGCTCAGCAAGCGCTCGAACGCGGCCGGCCTGCGCGCGGGCTTCGTCGCCGGCGATCCCAAGCTCGTCGCGATGGTGCTGCGCTGGCGCACCTATGGCGGGCCGCAGATTCCCTTCGCCGTCCAGAAGGCCGCGGCGGCGCTGTGGAACGAGGAGACGCATCCCGTCACCACGCGCGCGTGGTACGCCAGGAACTTCAAGGTCGCCGAGCAGATCCTGCACAATCGCTTCGGCTACTACACGCCGGGCGGCGGCTTCTTCCTGTGGCTCGACGTCGGCAACGGCGAGGAGGCGACGCGCCGGCTGTGGCGTGAGGCGCACGTGAAGGTCCTGCCCGGCGCCTATGCCTGCCGCGAGACCGACGGCATCAATACAGCCGAACGCTACATCCGCGTCGCCCTGGTGCACGACGAGACGACCACGCGGGAAGGTTTGTCCCGCCTCGCCGCGGTGCTGTGATGGCCATCCTCGGGATCGCCGGCTCGCCCAAGACGACGACGATCCTGCCGGAAGGCGGGCGCGACTTCCTGCGCCGCCGCCTGATGGAGCTGGTGGGGGTGTCGATCTGCGGGGTCGGCGTGCTCCTGCTGATGGCAGTGTTCACCTTCAACACCAACGACCCGTCGCTCAATCATGCGACCGGCAATCCGCCCACCAACCTGCTGGGTCTGCCCGGCGCCTATGTGTCGGACGTGCTGCTCCAGACCTTCGGCCTCGCGATCGTGCTGGTGCCGGTGGCGCTGATCACCTGGGGCGTGCGGATGGTGCGCACTCATCATCTCGGCTTCTTCGGCCTCAGGCTCTCGCTGCTGCTGCTGGCCCTGCTGATGATGAGCGTGGCCTGCGTCGGCCTGGGCGATGTCGGCGGCGCGGCCACCCATACCGGCCCCGGCGGCCTGGTCGGCCTGGCGCTGGTCGGCCGCTTCCGCGAGATCGTGCTCAGCCATTCGAGCGGCGGCAGCCTGGCGCTGATCGAGCCGGTGTGTGCGGCGCTCGCCTTCATCGCCATGGCGCCGGCGCTGGGCATGAACCGCACGGACCTGCCGCTGATCTTCCGCATCCTGCGCGCGCCGTTCATCTGGAGCGTCTGGCTGTTCCGGGCCGGCGTCGGCCTGTGGCGCGGCCGGCCGCAGCCGTTCGACGAGAGCGAGCCGCCCGCGCCGGAGATCGGCTATGCCGAAATCCCGGGCGAGATCGACGCCAGCCAGTACGATCCGTCGCGGTTCGAGCAGATTCCGCTCGAAGGCCAGCCATTGCCGCCGCGCGAATCGCTGATGGTCGACGCGCCCAATTCGCCGATCGAGCGGCCCGCGCCCGACATTCCGCCGGCGCCGACACCGCTCCATCCGGCCGCCGCGCCAGCCGACCCGTCGCTCGGTGAACGCACGCTGTTCGACCGCCTGGCCGGCGGCATGCGCATCGAACCGATCCTGGGGCGTCTGCGGCCGGCCGCGGCTCAGCCTGCCGCCCGGCCGGAGGAGGTGGTGCGCACGGTGCCGCCGCCCCCGGAGCTACCGGAGGAACCCGCCGAAGCCTTCGCCGCACAGGACGAGGGCGACGAGAACCCCTTCACGCCCGACGATGCGCTGCAGGCCGATCAGCCTCCCGCGTCGGCACCGGGCGTCAAGATCGTGCCGCGCAAGGCCGCTGCCGCGCCGGGCAAGCGCGCCGCCAAGGCCGGCCAGCGCGAGCTCGCTCTCGGCAACGAGTACCAGCTGCCGCCGCTCGACCTGTTGTCGCTGCCGTCGCGCGTGAAGACGGAGACCAAGATCGACGAGGCGGCGCTGGAGCAGAACGCGCGCCTGCTCGAGACCGTGCTCGAGGATTTCGGCGTCAAGGGCCAGATCGTGAAGGTGCGGCCGGGTCCGGTCGTGACGCTCTACGAGCTCGAGCCCGCGCCCGGCACCAAGGCCAGCCGCGTGATCGGCCTGGCTGACGACATCGCCCGCTCGATGAGTGCGGTCTCCGCCCGCGTCGCCACCGTGCCGGGTCGCAACGTCATCGGCATCGAGCTGCCCAACGCCAAGCGCGAGACGGTGTTCCTGCGCGAGCTCTTGTCGACCAAGAACTACGAGGACAACCGTCTCAACCTGCCGCTCGCGTTGGGCAAGGACATCGGCGGCGATCCGGTGATCGCCGATCTCGCGCGCATGCCGCATCTGCTGATCGGCGGCACCACCGGCTCAGGCAAGTCGGTAGCGGTCAACACCATGATCCTGTCGCTGCTCTACAGGCTGCCGCCTGATCGCTGCCGCTTCATCATGATCGATCCCAAGATGCTGGAGCTCAGCGTCTACCAGGACATTCCGCATCTCCTCACGCCCGTCGTCACCGAGCCGCGCAAGGCGATCGTGGCGCTGAAATGGGTGGTGCGCGAGATGGAGGATCGCTATCGCGCGATGAGCGCCCAGGGCGTGCGCAACATCGCCGGCTACAACGACAAGCTGGCCGAGGCGCGCAAGAAGGGTGTGCCGCTGGTCCGCAAGGTGCAGACCGGCATCGATCCCGAGACCCGCCGGCCGACCTTCGAGGACGAGGAGATCGATCTCAACCCGCTGCCCTTCATCGTCGTGATCATCGACGAGATGGCCGACCTGATGCTGGTTGCCGGCAAGGAGATCGAGGCCGCCGTCCAGCGCCTGGCGCAGATGGCGCGCGCCGCCGGCATCCATGTCGTGATGGCGACGCAGCGGCCGTCGGTCGATGTCATCACCGGCACCATCAAGGCGAACTTCCCGACCCGCATCTCCTTCCAGGTGACATCGAAGATCGACAGCCGCACCATCCTGGGCGAGCAGGGTGGCGAGCAGCTGCTGGGCCAGGGCGACATGCTCTACATGGCGGGCGGCGGCAAGATCGCCCGGGTGCACGGCCCGTTCGTCAGCGACAGCGAAGTCGAGGACGTGGTGAAGCATCTGCGGGCGCAGGGTGCACCGGCCTACATCGAATCGGTCACCGACGATCCCGAGGGCGAGGAAGGCGGCGCGCCGGGCGAGGGCGGCGGCGAGGAAGGCGAGAGCGATCAGCTCTACGACCAGGCGATCGCCCTCGTGGCGCGCGAGCGCAAGTGCTCGACCAGCTTCATCCAGCGCTACCTGCAGATCGGCTACAACCGCGCCGCCCGTATCGTCGAGCGCATGGAGCGCGAGGGCGTCGTCACGGCTGCCAACCATGTCGGCAAGCGCGAGGTCCTCGCGCGCGACATCGACGACAGGACACGGTAGGCCGCGCTGGCCTCGACGCCGACATGGTCCTGGTGTCGCTGAACGATCCTCGAAGCGTATGCCCTCGTCGGCCGTTCGTGCTCTCTGAAGGTTAATCGGTGTCGCCATCGACCCAGCGCACCAGACCGAGCTTCACGCAGTCGTTCATGAACTGCAGCGTGTCGCGCATGCCGAGGTCGATCATTTCCCGGGTATGCGGCTGCTGGATGAAGCCCGGCTTCATGACGTAGGCACCGCGCGTCTTCTCGACGATGACGCCGCGCTGCAGCAGGAGCTTGAGCTTGCGCCGGACCGTCTCGCGCGGGATGCCGGTCGCCTGCGAGATCGTCAGCGCGTTCACCGGCCGCTGGCCCTCGACGCCGATGATGGCTTCGAAGCTGCCGAACTTGTCGCGGAAGTCGGCTTTGCGCGATTCCGCCTCGATCGCCGCCAGGCCGACCGTCTCCCCGACCGCAGCAAGGTCGAGATCGCCCGAATAGAGACCGCGCCGGTCCTGGTCGCAGCGATGCAGGAAATTCATCAGCAGATGGATGAACAGCCGCGCGTCGTCGCGGCCGCGCACCAGCTCCAGATGGCCCTTGCGCGGCCCTGTCGCCCGCCTGCTCTTGCTCATGCTTGCTCGCCTCAACCCCATCTTGGAGGAGGCGAGCGCGAGCGCAAATACAATCTTATGGCGCGTGTCGGGCTATTCCGGCTTGATGCCGAGATCCTTGATCAGTTTGCCCCAGCGCATCGTCTCGTCCTTGAAGAAGGCGGCGAACGAGGACGGGCTGTCGCCGACGCCCTCGGCGCCGATCGCGACCAGCTGCTCCTTCACCTCAGGTCGAGCCAGCACCTTCGCGAGCTCGACTTGCAGGCGGGCGACGATGTCGGACGGGATGCCTTTGGGGAAGAAAAAGCCGTTCCAGCCGATCATCTCGTAGTCGGGCACGCCTGCCTCGATCATGGTCGGCAGCTCGGGCTCGAGACTGGAGCGCGTGCGGCTGGTGATGGCGAGCGCCCGCATCTTGCCGCCGCGTACGAATGGCATGGTGCCCGGCATGTTCTCGATCATCATCGAGAGCTGGCCCGCCGCCAGATCGGCCAGCGCGGGCGCACCGCCCTTGTACGGCACATGGGTGATGTCGATCCCGGCCTTGGCCTTGAACAGCTCGGTCGCGAGGAAGGGCGTGCTGCCGATGCCGCCCGAGCCGTAGTTGAGCTGGCCCGGCTTGGCCTTGGCGAGTGCCACCAACTCGGCCACCGACCTGGCCGGCACCGACGGATGAAGCACCAGCAGCAGCGGATTGATGGCGACCGTGCTCACCGGCACGAAGTCGCCGAGCGCATCGAACGGCGTCTGGGCATAGAGAAAAGCGTTGACCGCCAGGAACGAGCTTCCGAGCAGAACCGTGTAGCCGTCGGGCGGGGCTTTGGCGACGATGTCGGCGCCGAGATTGCCGCCCGCGCCCGGCCGATTGTCGACCACGATCTGCTGGCCGAGCCCGGCGCTGAGATGCTGGCTGATCAGGCGCGCCAGGATGTCGGAGATGCCGGCGCCGGCCGAGAAGGGCACCACTAGCCGGATCGGCTTGGTCGGCCAAATGTCGGCCTTTGCCAGATGCGGAAGAGCGAGCGCGGCCATCGCGGCCATCGCCGAACGGCGGGAAACTGGGCGTGTCATCGTTGGTCCATGGCTAGCCGGGCGGCAAAAAGAGTGCCAGCAGCTTATCCACTGCGACTCATTTCTGTAACGGAAGCGTCTCAAACCTGCAGCCGGCAGCCGCTACGCAGCCTCTGAAGGGGCGCGTTGCGGAGTATTGCATGCTGCGGCTGGACGGCGTGGTGAAGAAGTTCGGCGACAAGCGCGCCGTCGACGGCATCTCGCTCGTCGTGCCGAAAGGCCAGCTCGTCGGCGTGATCGGCCAGTCGGGCTCGGGCAAGTCGACCCTGCTGCGCATGATCAATCGCCTGAACGATCCCAGCGCCGGCCGCATCTTCTTCGAAGGCACGGAAGTCACCGCGCTCAGGGGCCGCGCGCTGCGTCACTGGCGGGCTCGGTGCGCCATGATCTTCCAGCAGTTCAATCTGGCCGGCCGACTCGACGTGCTGACCAATGTCATGATGGGCCGCGCCTTCCACGCGCCGCTGTGGCGTGCGCTGCTCAAACTCTGGACCGACGAGGAGAAGGCGATGGGCCTCTCCGCGCTCGAGGGTCTCGACATCGCCCGGCTCTCCGGCCAGCGCGCCGACACTTTGTCCGGCGGCCAGCAACAAAGGGTCGCCATCGCTAGAGCGCTGATCCAGGAGCCCGAGATGATCCTCGCCGACGAGCCCATCGCCTCGCTCGACCCGCGCAACACCCAGGTGGTGATGGACGCGCTGCAGCACATCAACAGGCACTTCGGCATCACCGTGATGGTGAACCTGCACAGCCTCGACCTCGCCCGCAAATACTGTGATCGGCTGATCGGCCTCGCGGCGGGCCGGCTCGTGTTCGACGGCGCGCCGGCGCAGCTCACCGACACCGTGGCGCGCGAGCTTTACGGCCTCGAATCGGGCGAGGTGCTCGGTCCCGACCATGGGGCGGCGCCGGTCGGCGTGCCCGGTCTCGCCAACGCCCATTGATTCCACCGGTCAGCCAAGGGGAGAATGTGATGTTGAACCGTCGACAGATGCTGGGCACGGCAATCGCGGCCGGCTCGTTCGGGCTCGCCGCCGCCGCGCGCGCCGATTGGCATGACAAATACAAGGAACTCGTGCTGGCGGTGGTGCCGGCCGAGAACGCCTCGGGCGTCACCGAACGCTATGCGCCGTTCGTCGAGTATCTCTCCAGGGAGCTCGGCACCAAGGTGACGCTGCGCGTCGCCAACGACTATGCCGCGGTGATCGAGGGCCAGCGCAACGGCTCGATCCACATCGCGGGCTATGGCCCCGCCTCGTACAGCCGTGCCGTCGTCACCGGCGTCAAGGTCGTGCCCTTCTGCACCACCAGGAACAACGACGGTACGGTCGGCTACTACTCGGTGTTCTACGTGCGCTCCGACAGCCCGTACCAGAAGATCGACGATCTCAAGGGCAAGAACCTGGGCCTGGTCGATCCGAACTCGACCTCCGGCAACAACGTGCCGCGCTTCATCCTGAACAAGATGCACATCGTGCCGGAGAGCTACTTCGCGCACGTGACCTACACCGGCTCCCACGAGAATGCGGTGATCGCCCTCCAGCAGAAGACGGTCGACATCGCCGCCAACTGGTGGAACGCCGAGGATGATTCGAACCTCAGCCGCATGGTCGCCAAGGGCCTGGCCAAGAAGGAGGACTTCCGGATCATCTCCAAGTCCGATCTGATCCCGAACTCGCCCTATGCCTACCTCGCCGACATGCCGGACGACCTGAAGGCCGCGATCTGGAAGGCCTTCCAGGAGGCGCCGACCAAGGACAAGGCCGCCTTCGACAGGCTGTCGGACGGCAAGGACCGCGAGTTCATTCCGACCGACGCCAAGTACTACGAAGGCGTGGTCGAGCTGATCAAGTTCATCGACTCGCTTCGCAAGCAGAAGAGCTGATTCCCGGCGTCTTGGCGTGACCTCGCCGGTCGTCCACTTGCCGGAAGCCCAGCTGCGGCCGCTGCTGGCGTCGTACGCCGCCGCGGTGCGCAGCCGGCGCTGGCATTCGCTGATCGCGATGGCCTGCATCGGGCTGGCCATCCTGCTGTCGTCGGTCTCGGCCGAGGTCGACCTGCCGAAGCTGTTCGGCAACATCGGCAACTTCACGAGTTATTTCGGCCGGCTGTTCCATCTCGACAGCGGCGCCCTCGTCTGGACCGATCCCGTCGAATGGTACTGGGGCCTGTTCCGCTGGCTGCGCCTGCTCGGCGAGACTCTGCTGATGGCCTATGTCGGCACGGCGCTGGGCGCGATCGGTGCTTTCTTCCTGTGCTTCCTCGCCGCCGCCAACGTGGCGCCGCGGCCATGGCTGCGGATCCTCGTGCGGCGCTTCTGCGAGGCCTGCCGCACCGTGCCGCAGCTCGTCTTCGCCCTGATGTTCGTGATCGCCTTCGGCCTGGGGCCGCTGGCGGGCGTGCTGGCGATGGCGATCCATTGCCTGGGCGCGCTCGGCAAGCTATTCGCCGAGGTGGTCGAGAACATCGACATGAAGCCGGTCGAGGGCGTGTCCGCGACCGGCGCGCACTGGACCGCGGCGATGCGCTACGGCGCGCTGCCGCAGACCCTGTCGAACCTGGTGAGCTACATGCTGCTGCGCTTCGAGATCAACGTGCGCGAGGCGGCGGTCATGGGCTTCGTCGGCGCCGGCGGCATCGGCATGGACCTGATCGAGGCCATCCGCAAGTTCTACTACTCCGACGTCTCGGCGATCCTGGTGCTGATCGTGATCGCCGTCGGCATCATCGATACCCTGACGGGCATGGTGCGCCATCGTCTGATCGGCCTGCAGGAGCGGCACTGATGGCGCGCATGGCCTTCGACGCCACGGCGATTCGCGACCGCCATCCGCATCATTTCGGGGCGCCGGGGCGCGACCAGCGGCTGCTGATCGCGGCCGGCGCCGCCGCCTTCATCCTGCTGATCGGCGCGATGGCGCAGCTCGGCTTCTTCGGCTCGAAGTTCGTCGAGGGCGTCGGCAAGCTGGGGGAGATCGTCGGCCTGATGCTGCCGCCCGATCCCGGCGATTGGACGCATGTGCGGCTCTATCTGATGTCGCTGGTCGAGACCGTCGCCATCGCGTTCCTCGGCACGCTCGGTGCATCCGTCCTCGCGTTGCCGCTCGCGCTGCTCGCCGCGAGAAACGTGATTGCCGCACGCGTACTGCGCTTCATGACGCGGCGTTCGCTCGACATCATCCGCAGCATCGATATCCTCGTCTGGGCGCTGATCTGGATCAACGTGGTGGGACTCGGACCTTTCGCGGGTGTGTTGGCAATCATGACTTCCGATACCGGCAATTTCGGCAAGCTCTTCTCCGAGGCGATCGAGGCGGTCGACCGCAAGCCGCGCGACGGCATCGTCGCGTCGGGCGGCGGCGCCCTCCTCGGCATTCGCTTCGGCATCCTGCCCGAGGTGTTCCCCGTGCTGGCGAGCCAGGTGCTCTATTTCTTCGAATCCAACACCCGCTCGGCGACGATCATCGGCATCGTCGGCGCGGGCGGCATCGGACTGCATCTCGCCGAGGCGATCCGAACCCTCGAGCTGAAGCAGGCCTCGTTCATCATCCTGCTGGTCCTGATCGCGGTTGCGGCGATCGATGTCGTGTCGAACAAGCTGCGCTTCGCCCTGATCGGCCGCCGGAGCCAGATCGCGTGAATGATGCCCGCTACGCGCTCTATTATGCGCCCCGTCCCGAAGAGCCCCTGGCTGTCGCCGCCGCGCAGTGGCTCGGCTGGAATCCCGACGGCGGCCGCGGCCGCCCGTTGCCTGCCTCGTCCGGTATAGACCCGCAGCGGCTGAGTGAGATCATCGCCGAGCCGCGGCGCTACGGCTTCCACGGCACGCTGAAGCCGCCGATGCGGCTGATCGACGAGGTCTCCGAGGCCGACTTCCTGGCAGCTGTCGGCCGCTTCGCCGCGACCCAGCGCCCCTTCACCGCGGCCCCGCTGATGCTGAAGGCCATCTCGAACTTCCTCGCGCTCGTGCCAACCAATCGCTCGACCGAGCTGCAGGATCTCGCCGACCGCTGCGTCGTGGAGTTCGACGAATACCGCCGGCCGGCCGCTGACGAGGAGCTGGCGCGCCGGCGCATGAACGGCCTGTCGCCGCGTCAGGACGAGCTGCTGCTGCGCTGGGGCTATCCCTATGTACTCGAGGAATGGCGCTTCCATCTCACGCTCACGGGGCGCCTGCCCGACGAGGCCGAGCGGACGGCGGTGATGAACGTGCTGCGTCAGCGCTTCGGCGGCCTGGTCGACCGGCCGTTGCCGGTGCGCGATCTCTGTGTGTTTCGCCAGTCCGCGCCCGATCGGCCGTTCACCGTGCTGGCGCGCTTCAGGCTCGGCGGCGGGCGCCTGGTGAGTACTGAAGTCTGGCGATCAAGCTGACGAACGCTTCGGCCGCCTTCTCGAGCGCGCCGTCGTTCACGATCGTCACCAATCGCGCATCGTCCACCGCATAGGCCTCGCCGCGACCGAGGCGCCGCGCCGCGTCACCGCTGTCCTCGCGGCCGCGCGCGGCCAGCCGTTCGGCGAGGTGCTCCGCCGGCGCCGTGATCAGCACCGGTTGGGTATCGGGGTCGAGGCCGTTCGCCTTGAGGAAATGCTCGCGCGAGCCCGAGACCACGACGGTGAGTCCCGCCTTGCGCCACGTCTCGATCTCGCAGCCGATGGCGTAGCGGTTGCCGTGCGCCTCCCAGTCGAAGGCGAACAGCCCGTGCTCGCGCCGCAACAGGAACTCGGCCTCGCTCAGCGCGACATGGTTCTCCCCGCCGATGTCGGCCGGCCGGGTGATGTAGCGATGAGCGAAGAACACCGGCGCCTTGCCGTGCAGCAGCGCCCGCGCGCGATTCATCACCGAATCCTTGCCCGCGCCCGACGGCCCCATGACGTAGACGAGGGGACCGCTCATGTCATCGGACCGCGGAGCTCCAGCTCCGCTCATGAGCGGGCCTGGAGGCCCGCGGTCTGATGAGAAGAGGCATCAGACGACGCGCTCGCCTTCGCGCCACACCGCGCGTACCAGCGGAGACTCGCCGGCCAGGCGCACACGCACCAGGTCGGCGCGCTTGTTCTTGGCGATCTCGCCGCGGTCGTTCAGGCCGACCGCGCGCGCGGGATTGAGCGAGGCAAGCCGCACCGCATCGGACAGGCCGATACCCGCCTCGCGCGGCAGCTTGAACACGCCCTCGATCAGGCTCGCCGGCACGTAGTCGGACGACAGGATGTCGGCCTGGTTGGCGCGAATCAGGTCGATCGCGGCGATGTTGCCGGAGTGCGAGCCGCCCAGCACCAGGTTGGGGGCGCCGATCAGCACGGCGAGGCCGGCCTCGCGCGAGGCTTCGGCTGCCTCCCAGGTGGTCGGGAACTCGGCGATCGTCATGCCGTTGCTCACCGCCTCCTCCACGTGGGCGCGCGTGGCGTCGTCATGGCTGGCGAGCGGCAGGGCGCGGGCCTGGGCGCGCGACACGATCTCGTGGCGATGGCGCGCGGCGTTGCGATTGTGCAATTCGACCGAGCGAGCGTGGAATTCGTCGAACTGCTGGGCGTTCATCAGGTACTTGCCCATGTAGTATTGCCGCAGCTTCTCCGGATCGAGGAACTGGCGCTGCCCGGGCGTGTGGTCGTTGATCGACACCAGTCCGACCAGCGGCAGGTCGATCCACTGGTCGACCGCCGCGAC
>Ga0070738_10001870_pt1 | contig 37122 bp, 36 predicted proteins | sample Coa_R2_2_FD_66446 | JGI IMG/M metagenome (GOLD analysis project Ga0070738, IMG submission 66446) | Surface soil microbial communities from Centralia Pennsylvania, which are recovering from an underground coalmine fire - Coalmine... | ecosystem: Environmental > Terrestrial > Soil > Unclassified ...
AAACAGGCAACTCGGATAAAATCGGGATTGGCTCGGATCGAACCAATAGAGGACGGCCGCGCCGGCCACCAGGGCCGCCATTGCGGCCCCGCTCAAAACGCCCAGGCCAAAATGCCAGCCGCGCGGGCTTTCGTTTGCCGCCTCAGAACCACTCGCGACGCCCATCGACATAGGTTTTTACGAAATCCGCATCGGATTTGGTCAGGTAAATAATCCCTTCAATCAGCCCAATCAGGTGCATAATCGGTGAGGCGATAAAGCATGTCAAAAGGGTGACCAGCAGCATTATCAACCCCGCCCCCGTATACCCGAGAATGAATTTGTGAATCCCGAGCGAACCCAGAAGGATCCCGCAGATCCCGGCGGCAATTTTGCTCCCGGCCCGCGGGTGAGCCAATGTGGTTGCCGGAGCGGCCGGTGACGCCGCCAACGACGGCGGCACCTTCAAATCACCGGCAAATTCAGGGAACGAAACCAGGGGCTTCCAATCCTGCGTCCCTTCAACCTGAGCCAGGGATTGCGCATTGAGCCGGTTCTCTCCCAGCCACCGGCGGATTTGCTCAGCCGACACCGGGCCGTATTGTTGTCCGTCGACGCCAATGATTCGATACATAGATACCCTTTCACCTTAACTACCCCGAATTGGGAAGATTTGTTACAACCTATCTGCGGCCCCGCCCTCAGTGCCGGTTCGAAGGGCCTCACCGCTCTGACGCAGTTCTTCAAGCTTCTTCCATGCTCGTCCGCTGTCGATGACCTCCTCAGCCATTTCCCATCCCTCAATCATGTTGCGGGTCGCCCCGGCCACAAATAATGCCCCTGCGGAATTGAGCAACACCGCCTCGCGACGCGGCCCACGGTCTTCGCCTCGGAGTATTCCAACAATAATTTTAGCGTTAACGTCCCGCCCACCCCCCTGTAAATCACTCAAGTTTGCCCTTTTCACCGGAAAACTGCCCGGATCTAAAATCGATATCGACAATCCCTTTTCCTGGTAGAATTCCGCGATCGTCGTCGGCCCAAGTGGCGACAGCTCATCAAGATACCTAACTTCCCCCGAGTCATCCCTCGCCGTCCCGCAAACCACCATCCCCCTCCTCACACCCAACCTTCGCAACACCCCCGCCAGCGGTTCACACAACTCCGGCCGCGCTACACCCACGAGCGCGGCGGAAGGAAGAGCTGGGTTGAGCAAAGGGCCTAAGATATTGAAAATCGTAGCCTGGCCACGTTCCGCGCAGAATTTTCGAGCCGGAATGATATGCTTGAAAGCTGGATGGTATTTGGGAGCGAACAAAAAAGCGAAGCCGTGGCGTTCGAGCCAGCAAGCGGCATCTACGGGCCCGAGATCACACGGGATTCCCAAAGCTTCGAGCACATCGGCGCTGCCGGTCGAGGAGGTGCTGGCGCGATTACCGTGCTTTGCGACCAACACACCCGCCGCGGCAGCCACCAGGGCAGCAGTGGTTGAAATGTTGAACGTGCCCAATCGGTCACCGCCTGTCCCCACCACATCGAGAATCTCTCTGGAACGCAGCGAGCCATTGAGTTGCGGTGCGATGGCTCTTCCGCGGAGTTCATGCGCAAAAACGGCGATTTCCTCCATGGTTTCGCCTTTCCGGGCGAGCCCAATCAGGAATTCGGCTTTCACACTCACCGGCACGGTCTCGTCGATCAACTGCTCGACAGCCTGGCGGACCTGGGGATCCGTCAGGGGCTCAAGCGCGGCGAGTTGCCGTATCAGCGGTTCAAGCACGCCACCATTCTAGGGCAAGGCGCCACGTCGGCCAACTGTGTTGTGCGGACAATCAGCTTGAAGGTCCTGAAGCGGGTTCTTAAGATCGCCAACGAAGCTTACCACTTACCCGCAATGCCATACTCCGCATGAGCGCAGCGTTGCCTGCCTACTATTCCAGGCTGAAACCGTTTCGCGGGCTTTTTGATCAGGCCACCCCCATTCTGACCTACCACAAATTGGGCACTCGGCCGGGACGCGTTCGTCTCAAAGGGATGTATTTGGGAACGCGTTTGTTTCAGCAACAAATGCGGGAATTGCGCGATGCGGGTTTCTCCAGCGGAACGCTTTGCGATTGGAACAGAGCGTCAAAAAAGAAAATCATCATCACGTTCGACGATGGCTGCGTCAACGTGCTTCGCCACGGCCTCAAGCCGCTTGAGAGTGCAGGGTTCAACGCCATTCAGTTTTTGCCCGCAGACTTTATCGGCAAGCGCAACGAGTGGGATGTTGCATTGGGAGAAGCGCCGGAGGTCATCATGGACGCGGACCAGGTTCGTGAGTGGATTTCAGCAGGACACGAAATCGGATCTCACACACTGACTCACCCCTACCTGACTCGCATTCCACCTGAACGCGCGCGGAACGAAATTGCCGACAGCCGCAAGAAGCTGGAGGATCTTTTTGGGCGTGCCGTTGAGCATTTCTGTTATCCCTTCGGGGATTGGAACCAGCAGGTGCGCGACATGGTGGCCGAGGCGGGATACCGAACGGCATGCACAACGGACCCGGGCGTTAATCGCCCGGAGGACTCAGCGTTCTCCCTAAAACGCTTTACCGCACGGTATCCGACGCGGAACCTGAAAAACATGTTGTCCTGGATCCGCGACGGATTTGGCGGCTGATGTTGTCTTGCCCTGGAACTGCGGTTGCGGCACAAATGCCCGCATGTGGAATGTCCTCCGTTCGAAACACCCGGCAAAGTCTCGTATGCAATTCATGAGTTCCCGCTGGACGGTTTGCGGGTTCCTGCTCCTTGCACTGCTTGTGAGCGCGGCCCGTGGCGGGCCGCTTAACGAACGCGCCCGCGAGATGAAAGGGAGACTTGTCGGGAAAATCCTGCCGTACTGGTATGACACTGCCATCGACAATGCGCGAGGCGGTTACGTGCTGGCCGACGACGGATCAGGCAAACCGCAGCAACCCACGGAAAAGCAGCTGGTCACTCAGACGCGAATGATTTGGGGCTTTTCCCATGCCCACATCAAGGGCCTCTCGGATTCCAAACGCAATTACCTCAAGGCGGCTGAGCAAGGGTACCGGTTCCTTCAGGAACATTTCCTGGATAAACAATACGGCGGGTATTTCTGGACGACTGATCTGGAGGGCCACCCGGTGGATGCGCGCAAAATTGTGTACGGCGAATCCTTCGCAATTTACGGGCTGGTCGAGTATTACCGAGCCAGCGGCGACAAGTCTGCGCTGCTCCAGGCAATGGAGCTATACCATGTGCTCCAGAAATATTCCCATGATGCGGCTCACGGCGGGTGGATGGAACACTTCGAGCGCGACTGGAACCCGATCGTGGATCCAAAGGCTCAGGTCATTGTCGAACTCGGGGGAGCCAAAAGCGCCAACACCCACTTGCATTTAATGGAGGCGCTTACCGAACTCTATGACGCGTCCCACGACCCGGAGGTCCGAGCGTCGCTCGAGGAAGCGCTGAAAATCAACAAGACGTGGTTTTATCCTGAAGACCCGGCAAAATCGGCTTTTCATCGGTTCCCTGATTGGCAGCTCGTGACCGCCCCTTCCAGTGCCGGGCTGTCATACGGGCACAATGTCGAGTTTGCCTGGTTGATGGTCCGCGCCGAAAAAGTGCTCAAACGCAAACCGTCGTGGACGCAATTCTATGCGCACCTGGATCACGCTTTAAAGTACGGCTATGACAATGATCGCGGAGGACTCTTCAGCCGCGGGTTCGACAATCAGCCGGCGACCGACACCGACAAAGTCTGGTGGGTTCAGGCGGAAATGATCGCGGCGCTCACAGACGCGCTCAAGCACAAGGCCAATCCGGCTTACGTCCAGGCTTTGGATAAGCTGCTTCGATTTGTGGAAACCTATCAAGCGGATCCCAAAGACTGCATCTGGCACGACACCGTAACGGCGGATGGCAAACCGAAATCACCGGCCAAGGCCCATAATTGGAAAGCGAATTATCATGACGTTCGGGCGATGGTGAAGTTTATCGAAGCGTTCGGTCCCGGATTTTCGGAACGGAGGCAAGGTTCGCCCGGCGGCGCTGGTTAGGCGCCCGAAGCGTGGACATGGGGGCACACGACCGGAGCCCGCTACGAAGAACTGGTCGTGACAGTTTGTCCTGGCTGGGGCTGAATGACTTGGACTTTGGGAAAGCGCGCCTGAATTTGATTCTGGAACCACACTCGTGAGGCTTCGTCGCCGTGGCCAAGGAGAACCGTTTTCGGACCGACTTTTCCCACAAATTCGAGCAATTCCTCGCGGTTTGCGTGCGCGGTTAAATCGAAATCCTCAATGTGACAGCGGCGAGTCACTTCTCCGCCGCTGCCGCTGAAAACAAAGGTGTCACCCGGTTTGGCGGCGCGCAAACGTCCGCCGGGTGTGTCCGGATCCGTGTAACCGACGAAGAAAATGGAATGCTGCTCCTCGCCGATCATTCGCAAGGCGAGCGCGTGAGCGGCCGTGTTCTCGCTCATCATGCCGGCGGTAATCACAAAAATCCTGCCGCCAGTCAGGCGCATTTTGTCGGCTTGGCCGGATTCGAGAACAACCAGGTTCAATGCCTCGTGCAGCTGGAGATCCGGGTGTTGGCGATGCGTGCGGTGAGATTCCAAATCGTAGATCTCGGTGAATACCCGGCCCAGGCCCCCGATGTAGATCGGTTGCCGCCGCAGCCGCCCTTGTTGCATCAGCAAGGCCAGCAACGCCAGGATTTCCTGCGTGCGCCCCAGCGCAAAAGTGGGGATGAGTATCGATCCCTGCCGGTCCAAGGCCGCCTGGATTGACTGACTTAGCCGTTCGATTTCCAACTCGCGTGTGAAGCCGGGGGGCAACGTTCGGTTCCCTCGCGTGGTTTCCATGACCAGCACGTCGGCCTTGACCTCCTCGAACCGAGCCGCCCTGAGAATGGTTTGATCGTGGAAACAAACATCACCCGTATAGAAAAGCGTTTCCTTCTGTCCACGCACCCATAATCCGGCGGAGCCCAGTGCGTGGCCCGCATCCAGGAATTCAAGGGTCGGCGACAAAGATCCCGAGCCCGACTTTTGAAATGCCGCCCAATCCACTTCGCGGTTGTATTTAAAGCCCTGAAAAAGCGGCTCGATGTCATCCACTTCGTCGTGCGTGTACAAAGGGTATTCCTTGATCCCCGCTTCGTCGCGCTGGCGCGTCATGACATTGACCGAATTGTGCAGAACCCGCTCGACCAGGAAATAGCTCAACTCGCTCATGACAACGTGGGCCTGGGGAAAATACCGCAAGGCGACCGGCAACGAACCCACGTGGTCATGGTGACAGTGGGAAATGGCGATGGCATCCAGTTCTTTGCCTTGGACCAGGTGATAAAGGGGGAGACTTGCGCGGCCTTCCCGCTTGGGGTGGACGCCGGCGTCCATCAGCAACCGGTTGCCCTCCAAGTCAACAAACCAGGCCGACGCCCCGATGTCCGCATCGGGATTCAAATTAGTAATCTGCATAGGCCAGGAAATCCCGCCCGAGTGTCAATGAGGATCGGCGCAGCTACTTTTTATGCGCTTCGTCGATCATTTTTTTCATCACGCCCATTTGCAGGTCGCGAGTGTTGTCGTACTGGGTGAACCCGCTGGGCGGCTCGAAAACAGCGCTGGATGGCGCCTCAAACTGCACTTGCTTAAAGTGAACTGTGGAAATGGTGTCCTTTTCCTGGGTCTGGATTTGAATCGGCAAGTCGTGTAAATCGGTGGCGTCCCAGGTGATCGCCTCGATGGTGTGGCCGGAGGAATCGCTGACGACAGCCTTGTTCTTGACACAAGGATGCCCATCAATGGTTTCGCGTCCAAGTTCCGTTTTCTGCACTTTGGGCGTTTTAGCCGAGCCTTGAAGATCTTCTTTCGGCAAAGGCATTGCCAAAAGTACGCGTTGATCGGGGTAAATGACGTAAACCTGCCCTTTGTCAGGCCTGATAATGCTGACCACCTGGGCCATGCCCATGGCTTTGAGCGTGGCGGCGGTTCCCGCGGGCATATCCTTGTTGCGAATCTGGGTGAGATCGATTTCAACCCGAATCTTGCGGTCGAGCATCGAGAAGTCCATTGGCCAAAACGCGAGTTCGTGATGGGCGCTGTCGCTGACCTGCATTTCTCCTTTCGCACTGAAAGCCGTCGTGGATCCAAACAACTTGGTCAAAGCGGCGCTAACGCCCGCAGGACCATTTCCGCCCGGAATTTGAGCACCCGCATCAAGCCCGAGCAGGCAAACCGCAGCCGCAAGCAAAATGGAATTCCTCCTGAAATTGCGAATCATCATGTTTCAGCAAAGATAAGCTTTAGCCACCGAATCGCGAGCGAATTCTCCCGGCGGGATGTGGTCTCGAATGAGCTCTTGTGCCGTGCAGGCGGCTGGCGGCTAATGCTTGGCGGGCAACGGCAGGGTGTCGCCTGAATTTCGAGCGGGTTGCTTGTAGAGCGCCGGCCGGACGTTCTTCAGCGGGTCGGTCGATCGGTAGTGGTGATAAGCCAGATAACCCAGCAGGATCGCGAGCACCACAACGGCACCTCCAAGCACCACGACTCCCTTTTGCCAGTCGATCTTCGACAACTGGAGCATCACGAAATCAACGAACCCTTTAGGATGATCCGACAGCGGGGGCGGTTCAGCAAATTTTTGCGTTTGGCCCAACTCGCCGTCCAACTCGGCCATCACCCGCGGCACATCCAATTTGAGCAAGGTGGAGTAAGTTCGCACGAAACCGCGGATGTAAACGGGCGCAGAAAAAACATTGAAGTTTCCTTCTTCCAATGCGCGCAGGTGGTCGCCGCGGATCTTGGTAATCTCCGCTACTTGCTCCACCGTGAGGTGTTTCGCTTCGCGCGCCTGGTGTAATTGCTCGGCAACCGTGGGCATCGACTCGCCTTTCTATCGTTTTTCACACCCCGTTGGCAATGAAGAACCTGACAAGCAGCGACCGGCGGGGCGCAGGCCGATCCTCGGACACTTGCGCCAGCATCTCCAATCTTGTAGGCCAAACCCTGACGCGACTATCAGCCCTGCGCCGATTTTAATTCCCCGACACTGCGCGATGTTATGTGCAAGAGAGCTATGAGATTTCTTTTAAAGAACAAAAAACTGGCATTCGGAAGCGCGCTGATCATCGCGGGACTCGCGCTCATGACCGCGTGGTTCTTCCGCACTCCCTCACGCGAAATTACCCGGGTCGAACTGGACCAATTCCTGGCTTCGGGCGGCCTGACCCGAACTGTTGCCGAACCCTCGCCGTATCCCGGGATTTACCACGTCGAAGGCTTGCACAAGGCCGCCGGAAAATTGGAACGGGTGTATATCACCACGCACCTGGATGAGGCGGACGTCAAAGAGCTATTTGCCCAGCGCGGGCTCAAGGTCGATCTCCCGGGCCAGGGCCTCAAAGGCCAATGGGTGAGCATTTTCTCGACCCTCAGCGTTCTGGGCCTGGTCGTTGGCCTGATGTATTTCCAGTCCAACCTTGGCCGGGGCAAAAATGCCCAGGTCCGCCAGCGCCCCACAGTCTCCTTGCGCGAAGTGGCGGGGATCGAAGAAGCCAAAAGCGAGGTCCAGGAGATCGTCGATTTTCTTCGAGATCCAAAGAGGTTTCAAAAGCTCGGGGGCAACCTGCCCAAAGGCGTGTTGCTGATCGGGCCGCCCGGAACGGGTAAAACCATGCTGGCAAAGGCCATTGCCTGCGAGGCCAAGGCGCAGTTTTTCAGCGTCCATGGCAGCGACTTTACGGAGGTGTTCGTCGGAGTGGGCGCCAAGCGCGTCCGGCAATTATTCAAGCTCGCGGCCAAAAACAAGCCGGCCATCATCTTCATCGACGAAATCGATTGCGTGGGCAAGAACCGCAAATTCGACACGCACGGGGAGCACCAACAAACCATCAATGCGTTGCTGGCCGCCATGGACGGTTTTGAAAGCAGCCAGGGCATTGTCGTGATTGCCGCAACCAACCGGCCCGAGGATCTCGACCAGGCGCTCATGCGCCCGGGACGCTTCGACCGCAAAGTCTACGTGCCTTACCCGGACATGAAAGGTCGCCGGGCGATTCTCAGCAGCCACGCCGAAGGCAAACCCATTTGGGAACCCGAAAAAGCGCTCGACGTCATCGCCCAAACAACGCCCGGGATGTCCGGAGCCGACCTTGCCAACCTCCTCAACGAAGCCGCTATCCTCACGGCTCTTCAAAATTCCACCCGCATCACTCTTGCCGACCTGGAAACCGCCCGCGACAAAGTCCGCTTCGGCAAAGAACGCAAATCCATGGTCCTGAAACAGAAGGAACGCGAAATGGTCGCTTACCACGAAGCCGGCCACACCATGGTCCATTTGCAGAGCAGCGAGTTGCCTCCGTTGTACAAAGTCAGCATCATCCCACGCGGACAAGCCCTCGGCGTGACCACCCTTTTGCCCGATGAAGACCAAAATCTCCAGAGCAAGAAATTCCTCATCGAAGAACTCTTGGTTCTCATGGGTGGCCGGGCTGCGGAAACCACCTTTTACGACGCCACCACCAATGGCGCCGCCGGCGACCTCGATATGGCTCGCAAAATCGCCCGCAAAATGATCCATGAGTGGGGCATGGGCGAAAAACTTTATTACGAACCGGAACAACGTGAGGCCGAAATCGAAATCAACCGCCTCCTCGACGAGGCCGATGCCAACGCGCTTGAGATCGTCCGCAGCCGCAAGCAACAGACCGAAAAGCTGGCGCGCGCGCTCCTGGAACGTGAAACCCTTACCCGCGACGAAGTCCTGGCCGTGGTAGGCGAGTCCGACAATGCCGGACTGGCGGCCCCGATACGCAATTCAGAACCTGCTGTTGCGAGCCAAACAGGGATTTAGCCACTAAGGCGACGCGCACCGGCACGTCGAAGAGGTGTTCGCTCCAGGCACTGATCTCCAAGCGCCGTGCAACCCGGTGGCGGTGGCGCTCCAAGAACCTTCGGTCGGCCCCTGGCCGGACCGGTGCTCGGGGCAGCCGTCGCCGCAAAGCTGCGGGCCGGAGCTTCGGTGAACCCCTGAACCGGCCTGATCGCCAACAGGTCATGCTAATAAGACGCATGAGCACCCCTGTAGGTTTCCGGAAAAGGGACCAGCCCAGCCCGTAGGGGGCGAACCGGCGCCCGACGCCCATCGGACCTTCGCATTGACGAGCAGCGCGGTTCGGATTAGGGATGAGCACATGAATCCAATCTCACGTGTGGTGCTCCTTGGAGCCCTGGCGTTAACCCAGGCTTGTTTATCGGCCATCGCGGCCGATAACGCGGTTTTGAAATCCCACAGCGGGGACCTGGTGGCACTCGAAGGCGATCAACTCGTCCCATTCAAAGCGAGCTCAACAGCTCCCTACACGATTTTGTATTTCGGCGCCGGGTGGTGCCCGGATTGCCGGCGGTTTTCTCCTTCCCTGGTCAAGGCGTATGACAACCAGGATTCCCACAACAAACGGTTCGAGGTGTTGCTGATCAGCAGGGACCGGGATTCCGAAGGAATGCTTAAATACATGCGCAGCGAAAAGATGCGCTGGCCCGCGGTTGCGTTCAATAAAGCCAAGGACAGGGACCTGAACCGGTTTTATTCCGGTCACGGCATTCCGTGCCTGACGCTGGTGGACCAGGCCGGGCACATCCTTATCCAGAGCAAAGACGACCAGGACGGGCAGGAGGTCCTTGCCAGGATAGAGCAACTCGTCAAAACCGCGCCTGAGAAATAAAGTCAGCCCCGCGCAAAGGCAGGGCTGAACGGTATTGTAATGATGATTGGCTGGGGCCAGGTTACTGGCTGGCAGGGGCTGCGTTGGTGACTTCAGCGGTGCTTGCGTTCGTTGCGGGGCTATTGGTAGCCGTTCCCATACTGGCCGCATCGGGGCTTGAAGCGCCGCCGCCGGTTCCTTCCTTACAGCCGGCAAATTCAAGTGCCAGCGCCACGCATACAGCCACGAACAGCGGTTTCAACTGCTTCTTCCCTTCACTGCTCACCTTCATTTACGTCTTCCTTTCGTTGGATTGCGTTTGATGAGCCGCTAATGCGGCTCGTCCCTCCAAGCGGGAATTAGCAGACGTTATGCCAATCCTATTTTGGCCTAATTCCCTCTCAAATACCGCGTAAACCTCGCCTTTGAACTGTTGAATTTTGCTCCTGCTGGAAACCAAACGACTCGGCAGCCCATTCTTCCGAGCTCCAGCGTCAGCGGGCATCAATCACCGTGAAGGGCAGGCCCCTGGACCGTTTCCGCGATGCGGTTTCTATTCAGCCGCCTGCTGCTGGCGAGCTTTCTTGCTTTCCTCGATCACCTTGGCTTCGGCTTCCCTGGGCATTTCTTCGTAGTGGCTGAAGGTCTCGCTGTGCAATCCGCGTCCACCAGTCAAGGAACGCAGGGTGCTGGAATACCGGTAGAGTTCCTTGGCCGGCACATGCGCTTTGATCAGCTGGAACCCGCCGTCCATGTCCATGCCCTGGATTTTTCCGCGGCGGCTCGACAAGTCGCCCATGACTTTGCCCATGCAATCCTCCGGGATCCGGATCTCGACGGTGTGGATGGGCTCGAGCAAACAGGGACGCGCCATCGTGAAGGCTTCTTTGAATCCGAAATACCCGGCGATTTGGAACGCGATGTCTTTGGAGTCCACCGGATGCATCTTGCCGTCGTAGAAGTCAATTTTGACGTCCACCACGCGGTAGCCCGCCAAAATGCCCTCTTCGCACGCTTTCATGACGCCCTTTTCGACCGACGGAACGAAAACCCGATCCACGTTTTGACCGCTGAGGGATTGGGTGAATTCGACTCCGGTGTCCCGCGGCCTCGGTTCAATCCGCATCCAGACTTCCGCGAACTGGCCGGCCCCGCCGGTCTGCTTTTTGTGGCGGTACTTGGAATCGCCCTTCGCCTTGATGGTCTCGCGATAGCGGACCCGTGGCTCGCTTAGCTCGACGTGGACATTATACCGTTTGCGCAATCGGTCGGCGATCACTTCCAGGTGAAGTTCGCCCTGGGCCGAAACGATGGTTTGATGGAGCTCTGAATCAACGGCATGCAGGAAAGTGGGATCCTCATGATGCAACGCAGCCAGTCCCGAGGCGATCTTATCTTCTTCCCCCTTAACGCTGCTCTTGAGGGACGCGTGGATGTTCGGTTTAGGATACTCGACTTTAGGCAAGGCTACCCGGCGCTTGCCGCCGCACAGCGTGTTGCCGGTGTGGGTGTCCTTGAGTTTAACCACCGCGCCGATGTCGCCGGCGCCCAAAGCCGGAACGCTGGTGCGCGTCTTTCCGTTAAGAAGATAAATCTGCCCGATTTTCTCCGTGCTGCGCCGGGCCGTGTTGTAAAGTTCGCTGCCGAATTTGACGGAGCCCGAATACACCCGGAAAAACGACAGTTCCCCGAACTGCGCTTCGCTCATGGTCTTGAACACGTACAGCACCGGGTCGGGGTCCGTCAGGGCAACCTCGGCGTCCTTTCCATCGGTGTCGTGCGCTGCGACTTTCTGACGGTCCACGGGGGACGAGCCGTATTTGGCAATAAAGTCCATCAACCGGGCCACGCCGATATTGTTTTCAGCCGAGGTAACGAACAACGGGGTAAAAATTTGCTTTTGAATGGCGGCGTGAAGGCCGGCGCGCAATTCCTCTTCCGAGAGGCCGCCCTGGGCGAAAAATTTCTCCATCAGGCTGTCGTCGGACTCGGCGATATACTCGATGAGTTGCTCGTGCAACTGTTTGACCCTCTCGGCATGGGCGCCCGATGCGGGAGCCTCGGTGAACTTGCCGCTCTTGTCCGTTGAATAGGTGATGATCTCGTTGCGCGGAATATCCAGGACCTGGTTGAATCCGGGCCCGGCGTTGAGAGGGATCGTGAGGGGGAAAACGCGCTCGCCGAAATGCTCCCGGATTTGAGCCAGGGATTTTTCGAAGTCCGTCTCTTCTTTGTCAAACGCGTTAAGGACGATCATCTTGGGGATGCCGTCCTCGGTGGCATAGCGCCACGCCGCATCCGTCCCGACACTCACGCCGTGATTGGCGTGAACGACCAGCAGCGCAAAATCTCCCACCCGCAAGGCACCCAGTCCTTCGCTGATGAAATCCGCATAGCCGGGGCAATCGATGATGTTGAACTTCTTTCCAAGCCATTCGAGATGCATCAGGGTTGCCGAAACCGAGATTTGCCGTTGCTGCTCGCTGTCATGGTAATCGGACACAGTCGACCCGGCCGCGATGGATCCCATCCGATTGATGACTCCGGCGGTGGCTAGCATCGCCTCGCTCAGCATGGTTTTGCCGCTGGATGCGTGACCGACAATGGCGAAATTGCGAATTTCTGAGGCTTGGTGTTCTTTCATAAATAGGCGCAGGTCCCGTTCAAAACCGTTCCGTAGGAAAAACCAATCCACACCCAGGCACAAGCCGAAAACCACGGCTGAAATGGCGAAGTGCGCATTTCCGAATAACAGATCTTCAACAACAAATTCTTAAGAGAACGGCCGCGGAATTCAGCGCATAAGCTTTTGCGGCAAGCCTTAGTCCTCAACCTGCCCGTTGGTCAAAATGGCCGCCAGGAGCAAAAATCTGGTCCAACGCGCTATCCAGCAATCCTGTGCGGACGGCGAGATCCAAGACAGTGAAGCGGCGGCGCAAATGATAAGCCGCCACAAAACTTTCGCGCAAACAACGTCGAGTCAGACCGATTTCCTCGGGTTCAACCGGAGCCCCGGCTTCGCGCAGCATTTGTTTGAACCGGGCAAACGAGATCAATTGACGGCGCAACCGCTGGGCCAGACCGGGCCATTGGCGTCGAAGCAAAAGCAGCTGATCGCGAAGTTCCGCGACCGTGTTGTGTTTGGCCCGCGTCTCGACCAGCGCCACTTCCGCAAGTTGCCGGTCGGGGAAAATCCTGCGGATGATGGATTCGAGGCGGGATTCCTCGGGCCACGCATCGCAGCAGCGCGATATATCGAGCTTATCGAGTGGCTGTTTCAGGATATATTCATACAACGCGGCGACGGCCAATATGCCCAAGCCAACTTTGAACCCGTGCAACGGGGACATCCCATTCACGGTGTGGTGCCGCATATCCAGGAGGTGACTGAATTGATGTTCGGCTCCAGAGGCAGGACGGCTCGATTCGGCAAACTGCATCGCGAACCCCGTTAAGAGCAATCCTTCCGTAAGCGATTGAATCGCCTCCAGGCCGCCGGATCGTATTTGGGCAGGATTTTCCACAGCTTCCAACAGCCGGGATTGAGCCAGGTCCCAGGCTTTCTGATGAATGGGTTCGACGCCCAGTTCCGCGGCGAGAATCCAGTCGGCCCCGGCCGTCATTTTCGCCAGCAAATCCGCGTAACCCGCGGCAGACAAAGCAGCCGGGGCAGCTGCGATAATGGACAAGTCCGCGATGACCGCCAACGGGGCTGCGCAAGGACGGGTTTGTTTGGAGGCGTGCCTTGTGATGGAAGCGCCAAAAGCCGTGTAACCATCCATCGACGCCGCGGTGGCGATTGCCAAGTACCTGCGTCCGGCTTCGTGGGCAGCCAGTTTAACAACGTCACTGATGGTGCCGGAGCCAACAGCCACAGGAACGAGGCGGGGTTCTTGTCTCAGTTTCCGTTGGAGTTGCGTGACGTAGCTCTGCTCGGCATAAAAAGCCGGGTCTTCAAAAACGAACCGAGCCGCCTCGGGATGACCCGCCGCCAGCAACAGTTCCAAGGCTGTTTGTCCTGCGACTCGGTAGGTGGTCGGGTCCGCTACAATGAGAGGTTTTGCCGAAGCAAAGTGCCGTTGGAAGATCCGGGGCAATTCATCAAGCGCCCCGGGCCTCAGTTCAAGCACCCTCGTCTGCGGCGCGCCGGCAACAATCTCGTCCAGGGCTTGGGACATTGGGCTAATTGGATTGAGCGCCAAAGAGCCCGTCAAGCTCAACATAACCGAGGCGGTCGGTGTTAATACGGATTGCCAACCTGGGCTGAAAGCGCCACGCTGCGCGACACTCGGTTATGGCCTACCAGGAAACGCAGCTCCAGGAAATCTCAAAAAAGTTTCAGATTTACGGCGAGATCCTGCACGCCGAAACCCTGAAAATCGGGCACATCAACGAAACCTACACGGCCACTTACGATCAGGGCGGCACTCGGGTTCGCTACATTCATCAGAAAATCAACCGCCACGTTTTCAGGAACCCCGAGGCGGTCATGAGCAACGTGATGCGAGTCACCACGCACATCCGCAAAAAGTTGGAAGCGCGAAAGAGCCGCGACGCCACGCGCCGTTCTCTCATCGTAATCCCGACGCGCGATGGCAAGTCGTACTATCAGAACGGCGACAACGAGGTGTGGAGAACTTTCGTCTTCGTCGAGGGCGTCGAAACTTACGAGGCTGTGCAGTCGCCCGAGCAGGCTTTCCAGGCTGGGCGCGCTTTTGGAGAATTTCAGCTTCTGCTGGTGGATTTGCCCGGCGGCAGGCTGCACGAAACCATTCCCGATTTTCACCACACCCGCAGCCGCTTCGCGGCCTTGCAAAAGGCAATCCAGGAAGACCGCTACAACCGGGCTAAAGACGCGAAGACTGAAATTGAATTTGCCCTCAAACACGAACCCATCGTCGACGTTATCCTCGATGCGATGGCCAAGGGAAAAATCCCCGAACGCGTCACCCATAACGATACCAAGTTTAACAACGTGATGCTCGACGTGCTCACCGGCGAGGCGATGTGCATCGTTGACCTCGACACCGTTATGCCTGGTTGCGCTCTTTATGATTTCGGTGACATGGTCCGGACGACCACCAGCCCCACTCTCGAAGACGAACCGGACCTTTCAAAGGTCCGCATGCAGATGCCCATGTTCAAGAAATTGGCCCACGGTTACCTCTCTTCGGCAGGCCAATTCCTCACCAAATCCGAAAAGTGCCACATCGCCTTCTCGGGCAAGCTCATCACCTTTGAAATCGGCATCCGGTTCCTGACAGACTTTTTGGCCGGTGACACCTATTTCCGGATCCATCGGCCCGCCCACAATCTGGACCGCTGCCGAACCCAATTCAAACTGGTCGAGTCCATCGAGCGCCAGGAGGCGGCGATGCAAAAGTACGTGGATCGGATCGGTTAGCGACCGGTAGCCCGGCGGTTACAGGAGCCGCGCTGGGGCGGTTCCCTCAAGCGGCACCAGCCTGGGAGCGGTGTCCAACAGGTTGAGCTCGGCCAGCTCCTTGCCCTCCACCGCCCCACCGAGTTCCTCGAGGCGCTCTCCGGCGGGCCGCACCCTGGACTGGTAGCTGGCTGCCGCGTCGTTAAAGGCGGCGTTCGCCCCCTCGAGGCCTGCCCTGATCCTGTCGAAATGCCGGGTGAACGTCACGACTCGGCTGTAGAGTTCCCGAGCCGCTTCGGCTATTTTTTGGGCGTTTTCTGTCTGAGCATGTTGCAGCCAGCTGACACTAACGGCGCGCAACAACGCAATCAACGATGCAGGTGTCGCCAGCATGATTCGCCTGGAAGCCGCCCACACGATCAGGTCGCGATCGCCTTCAAGCGCCGCGCTGAACAAGGATTCGGCGGGCAGAAACAAAACGACATAATCCAACGCATTTGGAAACTGGGCCGGATAATCCCGATCCGCCAGCGCTTTAATCGTGGCTTTGAGTTTGGCGGCATGGGCCGCCAACGATTCCGCGCGTGTCGCCGCATCGGCTGCTTCCAACACGTCGAGAAAATCGAGGTCGGGCACTTTGGCATCGACAATAATGATCCGCTCGCCCGGCAGGCGCACCAGCAAATCCGGTTTGCTTTCGCCGGCCTGCGCCTGTTCGTAAAAGTCGCAATGCGCACTCATACCGGCGGCTTCGACAACTCGGCGCAACGTTTCTTCACCCCACCGCCCGCGAGCCTGGTTGGATTTGAGGACGATTCGAAACTGCTGAGTTTCAAGGGCAAGAGCCTGGCTCTGGTTGGCAAGCGTTTCGAGTTGCTTGCGCACCTCGCCCAGTGCGGTGGACTGGGATGTCTCACTTACCTGCAGCCGTTGCTGGTACATTCTGAGTTGTTCTTCCAGCGGTTTTACAAGCGTGCGAATGGATTCCTGCCTCTTCTCCAGGTCGCCCCGGGCTGATTCCTGGAACCTCGACAGGGTCTCGTTTGCGAGGCGCAGAAACTCCGGGGCAGTCTGTTTGAGGGCATCGGCGCTCAAGGCTTTGAAAACATCACGCAAATCGGCCAGCGCCTTCTGCTGAGTCTCGCGGGCATCCAGGATGGCTTTTTCATGAATCTGCCGTTGCTCCGTCAGCAGTTGTTGAGCGGTGCGCAAATTCGCCTCGGCACTGGCGCGGCCGTCCTTGGCTTCGGACAACTGGGAGCGTAATGCGGTGATTTCCCCTTGCGCCACGCCGAGTTGCTGTCGCAGCTCCGTCTCCAGGCGATCGTCGGTTGGCACTTCGCGGGCCCGGCCCAAAACCCATCCGATGGCAAGCCCTGCGGTGCCGCCCAGGGCGAGGCCTCCAATCAAGTATCCAAGGTCAGTCATGGGGCAGAGGGGGAAAATCGGGTGGCCGTCCAAAGGTTACACGGCCGGGCACGCCAAAAAAATGGTTCATATCAAGCGCTGGAACAGCGCACTCTGGTAATCGGCCACAAACATGCGTTTCCCTTTGTGCAACACTCGATGGCCCTCCCTGCGAATGCGCCTGGCCACAGCGGCCAACCCACCGGGGTATTTGGCGTTCAATTCGCCGCCGCTCTTCAAAGTGCGCCAATAAGGCGTTATGCGCCGGGCGCCCTTCTTTTCGGCTTCATCGGCAGCGTGAGCGGCGATCCATGAGAAAATGCCCGTGGTCAGGGGACACGCAAAACTGACCCTGTGCCGGGCCGCCAGCGCCGCGCGCAGTTCATTTATGGTGACAAGCTTGCCTTTGGGAACCTGTTTCATGAGGCAATCCACTTCCATCGGCGCCGGCACGACCATCGTGCCTTCGCCCCAGCGAGTCATGCCGCCCGTCGCTTTTGCAATTTTCGGCAAACCATGGTTGTCGGTGAGTTTTTGCTGCCATGATTTCTTTGGCTTCATAATCAGTCACCGACCAACCCCGCCGCCACACAGCTCAGAAGTGCGCGATCACTTCGATTTCCACAGTCGCGCCCTTGGGCAGAGCCGCCACCTGGATGGTTGAGCGCGCGGGAAAATCCGTTGTGAAGTATTTCGCGTAGACTTCATTCATGCCGGCAAAGTCGGCCAGGTTGGTCAGAAATACCGTGCTTTTAACAACGTTCCCAAACGAGAGTTTTTGATCCTCGAGAATCGCCTTCACATTTTCCAGGACCCGCTCGGTTTGCGCTTTGATGTCGCCCTTCACTAAGTCTCCCGTCGCGGGGTCGATGGGAATTTGCCCCGCGCAAAAAAGGAGGTCACCCGTGCGGACGGCATGATTATAAGGTCCCACAGCGGGTGCCGATCGGGCTGGTTTGATAACGTGTTTGTGTGCCATAAATTCAAATGTCAGGAACGGACGCCTCGGTCGGTTTGGATTCAGCCGTTCGCACAGCGCTCATCGATTGTGCGCACCAAGGCTAACGGTTTCCACGACCCGGTCAAGATGCGCTGACCTGAAAATCGGACGGCTCGGACGGCGTTAAGGCGCTGTCACGGCGCGGCGGCTCCGAGCGCTTTTTCTCCAGGGTAAAACTCCCCAGAGACCCGGGGCGCCGGATGAAAGAGGTTGGCGCATGAACAATGTTTTGGGCCTTGCAATATTTGCCGCGGGAGTCGTGCTGTTGATTTTTGGGGTTAACGCCTCGCACTCATTTAGTTCCGACGTTTCCAGGTTCTTTACCGGAAATCCCACGGACAAATCGATGTGGCTTCTTATCGGAGGCGCCGCTGCTGTGATCATCGGGCTGGTGGTTGCCGTCCGTGGCAGCCGGCACGGCTAATCAGTGGCGTACTTGCGCCCGGGCTCACGTGCGGTTCAAGCCACGGTTCCGGCTACCGCATTTGTCCCTCTGGCTAACCTCCCAGCAATGAATAGGCCCCGACCGAGTCGGTGCCCTGTCCGTAGTGCGGGAACGCCTTGAGCGAAAACGTGAATGCGACTGTGTAATCATCGGGTCCAAACACATTTTGTCGGACCCGGAAAGACAGCGCCGCTGTCCAGCTTCGTAAATCGCGGTAAACGCTGTAGGATTGTTCCTGCATCGTGCCGCTTCTTGCCTCGAAGTAATGGGCCATCCGGAGACCCCAGTTTTCGTTCAGCCGATAGAACATGGTGCTGGAGATCACATTGTTGCCAGGGCCGAGCGACAGGGGCGTGTTGCTGAAGTCGTCGCGCAAAAAATAATGGCCAAGACTCCACGCCCAGGTGTTGTTGGGGCGTATTGTCAAGGTGTGGTAAGACATGCGGAAGTTGCCGCTGGCGATGTCGTAGCGGGTGAGGGATTCGAGTGTCAGCCAGGACCGGGGCCTGAAATAAAGATCGGAGTAAAGGTCCGAAAACGTGCTTTGACCCGAACGCGGTTTCAATCGCCAATCGGCGTAAACATTCCAGTCCAGCAAATTGACGACCTGGCCGTCCCGTTTGGTTTGGAGTTTGTTGCGCAGGCCCCACCGGATCACGTTCTGACTGTCGATGGAATCAATCGCATTGTAGTCGGGAAACTCGATCGGCAGCAGCCGCAGGCTGGGCAGTTCGTAATCGAAATTCGGCAATTGGTTGGGGGTCGTGGTGGGTCTTGGCACAAAGACGTAATTGGCCGAAGGCTCGACAATGTGCCGCAAACCATCGAGCTCGAATAAATTGTTCTGAACCCCGGACCAAACTCGCGATGCTTTGAAGGACACCTCGGCCCCGGTATTGAAGACGCCCCGGTATTGCTCATCCGTGGTCGCCCCGGGACCTGAGGCTTCACTGTAGTAGGTGAAACGGCCGCCCACGCGCGGCGTTATGTTGAGCCACCCGAACAGAGTTTGCGGCAACAGGAGTTGGTGATAGGTATCAGCGCGCGCGGCGGCGTAATTCAGGCCGGGCGGCGGTCCGTTGGTTCCGGCATTTTCCGCAAAGACCTGCTTGTAATAGCCGGCCGAGCTTTCACTTTCGTAGTAAACCGGCGTGGCCCCAACCTGCTGGCGAAAACCCGTCAGGCGGATGTCCGGAAGGCGTTCGACATTTTGCAGAAATGTGTTCAGACGCGGTTGAACATATGCATCGACGCTGAAGTTCTGCCAAAACTTGTTGGCTTCCACGAACGAGTCCGGCTGAGGATCACGCCGATATTCGCCCTCGAAGAAATCACGCACAACGGCGAGGTCGCTTTCATACCGCGCGAGGGCCTTCACGTAGAGGTTTGTGGCGGGATTCGCATCGTACGATAAATAAAGGCGCTGCCGATTCTCCGGTATGGGTACCCCGAGTTGATCCTGGCTCGAATCACGATCGTGCGTGTAGTAATATTTGAAAGTGCCGTGGCCCCATTGTCCGAGGTGGTAATTAAAGTCCGGGCCTACCCCGGGACCCCGTTTGTCCCGGTAATCCAGGTGCACAGCTCCGTCCACTTCGTCGCTCAGCCAAAAGGTGTAGGTGGTCAAAAGGAAAGGTCCGAATGAGGTGCGGTATCCCGGCAGGAGGTAAAAATGAGGCGCGTGTTCCGTCAGGTTTCGACTGTAGAACGGGAAATAAAAAACCGGGATCGAACCCACATACAAAACGGCATCGTGCGCCTCGATTTTTTTCCCTGGGATCAGCTTGATTCGCTTCGCCCGCACTCTAATCAGCGGATTGGCGACATCCTCGCTCGTGATCAGGGTATCGGTGGCCGTGTACAGATGGTTGCTTACGTCCGCAGCCAATCCAGTCCCTTCAGCGAACATCGGAGCCAGTCCGGTTCGAAATTGTCCCGACTGGATCGTCTTTGTGTAAAAATTATAAAGAACATGTTCGCCGGCCCAGATTTGTTCCCCCTCTTGAATCCGAACTCGCCCATCGGCGGACGCATCCCCGGTCTGAGTATTGACCGTGACAAAGTTCGCATTGAGAACGATTCCCCCGTAGGTTACGACGACGTCGTTGCTCGCCGTCCACATTCCAGTCGAAAAGGAGTATTCCGCGTAGCCACCCGCATCTGGAGGCGCGAGGGATTCGACATACCACGGCGTGCGCTCCTGTGCTGAAAGCACCGCCGGAAACGCCAGTGAGATCAGCGTGAATGCAACGAGGATAGCGCGCAAAGGTCGCATGCGGCGCTCGGAGTCAATCAAAAGAGCAGTGTAGTGCCAAGCGGGAACTACGCGATTTCATGCGCCCCCAGCTTGTCAGTAAAAACCCGGAGCCCGACCGTGCACCCACTATTTGACAGGTTGTCCTCGTTTAGTCCCGAGTTTGGGCCTTGTGTGGCGCGGATCCGTCCAGGTTTTAGGGATTTTCGCAGCTCTGCCATGGCATGTGACTTGCAGCAGTCTGGGTTGATCGCGCACATGGCCACACGAATGAACATGCTAAAGCTGTTGCAGGAAGTGCGAGGCTTTACCCAGTTTACCAATCGCCCGAGCGAACCTCGGCCGGGTGGTCCTCTGCTGCTCGAATTTCGTGGTCCATCCAAACAGCGAGCCGCCGCACGGCGCAAACTGAATATTAAAGTGAGCATGTTGGAGCTGCCCGACATTCCGCAGCCCGTGCGAATTACTTACCTCCGGTGATTTGGCTTGTTGCTTTGGGCCGGCTTTTTGCCAATTCGTCTTCTCCCGCATTGGAAAAACAAATTCGGTGACCTGATTTGAGGCACTGTCCGATACATCATTCCTTTCCGTCTCCGAATCTGCCACAACCGTTCAGCGTTTTTCGGCTTTGCAGGCCAAGGCAAGCACCTACACTTTTGATCATGAGTATGCATCCAGTCGCGCCGTTCCCGGGCTCCCGGCCGCGGCGCTTGCGGCAATCGATCGCGCTGCGGCGTTTCGTTAGTGAAACCCAATTGAGTTCGAGCCAACTGGTGCTTCCGTTGTTTGTCCGGGCGGGTCGGCGTGTTCGGAGGGCGATCAACGCCATGCCAGGTGTTTGTCAACTTTCGGTGGATGAACTGGTAAAGGAATCCACCCGGGCTTTCGAAGCCGGTGTGCCTGCGGTGCTGTTGTTCGGCATCCCGGAAACCAAGGACTTGCGCGCTTCGGGCGCGTATGCCGCTCGCGGGCTTGTTCAACAGGCGGTGCGCGCGCTTAAAAAGGAATTGCCGGATTTGCTGGTAATTACGGATGTCTGCTTGTGTGAGTACATGTCGCACGGGCATTGCGGGATAGTTGAACGCAAAGCCACGACTGCGCGGATCCTCAATGATCCTACTCTCAAGCTGCTTGCGAAAACAGCCGCCAGTCACGTCGAGGCCGGTGCGGACATGGTGGCCCCGAGCGATATGATGGACGGCCGGGTGCGGGCTATTCGTGAGGAATTGGACCGCGAGGGCTTCAGCGATACACCCATCATGTCCTACGCTGCCAAATTTGCCTCCGCCTTTTACGGTCCTTTCCGCGAAGCTGCCGAATCTGCCCCACAATTCGGCGATCGCCGCAGCTATCAAATGGATGCGGGCAATGCCCGCGAGGCGTTGCGCGAGGTGGCTCTCGACGTGCAGGAAGGGGCTGACATTCTCATGGTAAAGCCGGCTTTGGCTTACCTGGATGTCATTTACCGCGTCAAAACTGAGTTTGGCTATCCAACCGCGGCTTACGCCGTCAGCGCCGAGCATTCAATGATCAAGGCCGCCGCCGCCAATGGCTGGATCGATGAACGCACCGTCACACTGGAGAGTTTGCTGGCAATGCGCCGGGCAGGGGCGGATATCCTGATCACTTATGCGGCTGTGGACGTGGCGCGATGGCTGGCCGGGAAATGATCCTTCCACGGTGACACTTCCTCCGACCCGCTGAAGCGGGCTTTGAATCGCCCGGATGGTGCCGCCGAGGATTATTTGCCCGCAATAGCAAAAACGTAAAGCAGCAGACCCACGATCACCACGCCAAGAATCACACACGCCGTAATCACGATCTTGTTGACCTTGTTGTCCTTCTTGGCAAACCCGGTGCCCTTTGTATCAAACCCGCGCCGCGCGCCCGTTTCCAATTCAGTCAGGCTGACTCCCCTCTGCATGACCATGGTTTGATCCAGCGGCTTTTTCGAGGAGGCCGGCGGTGTGTCGGTTTCCAGCCGCATCTCGATTTGACCCAACCGCAGAATCTGGCCCGGTTTTATGGCACTCTCTGTCACCTTGTCGCCATTGATGAAAGTGCCGTTGGTCGAATTCAGGTCCTTTACGATGACGTCGTTGCCTCGCAGAAGCACTTCACAGTGATGGCTGGACACGGACGGTTCCGCTATTTGGAAGGTATTGTCCTCCACACGGCCAATCGTGGTCTTCTCCGTTTTCAGGTCGTGGGTGCGTCCAGTCATTCCTGCGCTCAGGAGAACGAGTTTCGCCATATACGTAATTAGCGATTATCAACAGCAACCCTTGCAAGTCAAACCGAAATGCCCCTTCGCCCGGCGGAAGCGGCGGAAACTGGCGAACTTGATTCATTTGTTCGTAGCGGCGCCTGGCAGAACGACGCTCGATTCATTTCGTGGCAAAAAGCAGTCCTCGCCCAAAGATTTTGCTGACGCTGCCGCGGAGCAAACCCCTCAGGTTACTGCTTTTTGATCAATTCCCGAAACTGCGCGAATAACGGTGTCGAGTCGTGAGGGCCTGGCGACGCTTCGGGGTGATACTGCACACAGAAGATCGGTTTGCTTTTGTGGCGCATTCCCTCGACGGTCTGATCATTTAAATTCACACGGTCAACGACGATCTCCTGGGGCAGGCTCTTGGGGTCTACCGCGAATCCGTGATTTTGAGAGGTGATTTCCACTTTCCCGGACTCAAGATCCTTGACCGGCTGATTGGCACCTCGATGGCCGAACTTGAGTTTGAATGTTTTGCCTCCAAAAGCCTGTCCGAGGATTTGGTGTCCGAGACAAATCCCGAAGATGGGTACGCCGCTGTTCACCAATTCCTTCACGCACTGGACGGCGTAGCCAAGAGCCGAAGGGTCTCCCGGTCCATTCGAAAGGAATACCCCGGCCGGCTTCGTTTTGAGAGCGTCCTGGGCGGTGGCGGTTGCGGGCAGCACCCGCACCTTGAACCCATGTTGCCGCAATCGCCTCAGGATATTGTATTTCATCCCGTAGTCGTAGGCGACGATGGGAATATCCGCTGGCGGCAACGGCGTTCGAACATTTCGCGGGTCCTGCGGTTCGGATCCCTGCATCAGCGTAAAACTGGCGCTCTGCTCATCCTTTTCGTCCCAGAGGAACGGTTCTTTATGGGTGACCTGCTTGACGTAGTCCACGCCCAACAAGCCGGGCCACTCCTGGGCTCGCCGAAGCGCTTCCGCGTCATTGATATCTTCGGTGGAGATGAAGCCGTTCATTGCTCCTCGCACCCGGAGTTTCTTGGTGAGTGCCCTGGTGTCGATGTCCTGAATGCCGGGAATACCGCTGATTTCGAGGTAGTGGGCCAGCGAGTGGTCGGCCCGCCAATTACTCACAATCGGCGAGAGTTCGCGAATCACGAACCCGGCCACATGGGGCCGCCAGGATTCCACATCCTGCAAGTTGACCCCGTAATTGCCGATCAGCGGGTAAGTCATGCTGACGATTTGGCCCTTGTACGAAGGGTCCGTGAGGATCTCCTGGTAACCGGTCATCGAAGTGTTGAAGCACACCTCACCGCATGCCGAGGCGCGCGCGCCGAAACCGCGGCCGCGGAGCACTGAACCGTCTTCTAAAGCCAACACTGCATTCATGTCTGAACAAAGACCGCGCGGATGCTAGGCCAGCATGTCGCGCGGTCAAGGACCAACTGGAAAACTGCCGGATGCGCGTCTTTTACGACACTCGGCTATTCACGCTCCGAGGCAATGGCCATCGAAATGAACGTCAGCTCTCGCTCTTTGCCTTCTCGAGATCCGCTATGAACTCCTTCGCCGTTTGGCCGTCATAGCCCACCATTTTTCGCAATTGCTTTCCGTCGGCGCTCAAAACGATCACGGTGGGATAGCCTTCGACATTGAATTTCTTTTGTAGTTCGTCGTTCGCCTTTTTCAGCTCCTCGGTTTGTTTTTTGTGGTGGGGAAAGTCCACGTCCACGAGCACGAGGTTGTTTTTGGCAAATTCGACAAACTCGGGTGAGTTCAGCACGGTTTTGCGAAGGGCCTTGCAAGGAGGGCACCAATCCGAACCGTTGAAATCCATTAACACCATCTTCTTCTCGGCTTTGGCCTGGCTTTGCGCTTTCGCAAAATCCGTGGTCCAGGCGCCTTCTTCCGCGGCAGCCTGCCAGAGTGCCAGTGACGCTAGTAAACACAGGGCTATTTTTTTCATATTTCCATCACGACGTTCAGCAACACGGTCTTGACTGGTTTCAGTTTTTTGAGCCGGCAATCAAGCCCCTGCCAGCAACGCTTCATCGGCCCATACCTTTTTGCCCCCGACAATGGTGGCAACCGCTTTTCCTTTCAATCGCCAGCCATAATAGGGGCTATTAGAAGCTTTGCTTGCCGATGCGGTCTTGTCAAATCGCCAGGACCTATCCTGGTCCAGAACGGTCACGTCGCCGTCGGCGCCGATTGAAAGGGTACCTTTGTTCAGGCGCAGCAGCTTTGCGGGGTTCACGGTGAAGCGCGCGATGAGTTCCATGAGGCTAAGTCGCTGGGTGTGATAAAGCTGCATCAGCGACAACGCCAATTCGGTTTCCAATCCGGTAATTCCAAAGGGCGCGTAATCGAACTCGACATCCTTTTCGTAGTCGCAATGCGGCGCGTGATCACTGCACAGGATTTCGATTGTGCCGTCAACGATTCCTGCCAGCACCGCTTCACGATCGGCAGCCGATCGCAAAGGCGGGTTCATTTTGAAATTGGTATCGTAGGCGGGCCAGGCCGGCAGCTCCGCCTGGCCCGGGTCGAACCCGAGAATTGCTTTGCCGTCGGATTCCCAAAACCGTTCGCTGCCGGCAATCGCCGAGTCGGTAAGCGTGAAATGATGAGGGCAGGCTTCCCCGGAGACAGGCACGCCGCGCTTCCGTGCTTCCCGTAACAATTCGACGCTGCGGGCAGTGCTGACGTGCTGGCAATGGACACGTGCCCCGGTTGTTTCGGACAGCAGAATGTTGCGGGCCACGATCATCTCCTCCCCCGCGGCGGGCCATCCACGGAGTCCGAGCACCGTGCTCCAGTAGCCTTCGTGCATGACCCCATCGGTCACAAGGGAATAATCCTGGCAGTGATCCATGACGGGCAAATCGAACATGCGGGCGTATTCGAGCGCGCGCCGCATCAGTTCATTATTCTGAACGCAATGGCCGTCGTCCGTGATTGCGACCACCCCGGCCTCCTTGAGCGAACCCACGGGCGCCAGTTCTTCGCCGGCAATATTCCGGGAAATCGCCCCGGCCACGAACACGTTGACTTTGCCGCGCGCAATCGCCAGGTCGCGAATGAGGGCTACCGTCCCGGAATTGTCGATGGCCGGCGAAGTATTGGGCATGCAGACGACCGACGTAAAACCTCCCTGAGCCGCCGCGGCCGTCCCGGTGGCAATGGTCTCTTTGGCCGCCTGGCCGGGCTCGCGCAAATGTACGTGCAGATCGATTAAGCCTGGGCAAACGACGAGCCCGGAAACGTCGATGCGCTCGATTTCAGGTGTAACGGCGCCGGCTTTGGGTCCGACCGCGGCAATTTTCCCGTCACGAATCAGAACATCGGCGATGACATCGGAGTGGTTAGCAGGATCGATGACTCGTCCGCCGGCCAGGAGCAGCGAATTCATTCGCGCGAACATTACACGGGCGCCGATTCAATTCAATCGTCAATCGCCGATCAAAATGATACCTGGCGCGAAAATGAATCGCCGTTCTGCGGCGCTACTGTTCCTCAGCCATGTGTTTGTCCAGGTTATACGCCGCGCTGATGAGGCCGAGGTGGGTAAACGCCTGGGGAAAGTTGCCCAACTGTTCGCCCGCGAGGCCCAGTTCTTCCGAATACAGGCCCAGGTGGTTGGCGTAGCCGAGGTTCTTTTCAAAGTGAAACCGGGCTTGTTGCACGTCGCCGGCGCGGGCCAAACACTCCACATTCCAAAACGAGCACATGGAAAATGTTCCCTCACCGCCCGGGAATCCCGTATCGGCTCCCGTCAAAACGTTGTACCGATAGACGAGCGAGTCCTCCACGAGAGTTTCGTTAATCTTCTTGAGAGTAGAGCGCCACCGCGGATCACTTGGGCCGGTAAATTTTACGAGCGGCATCAGCAGGGCCGAGGCATCAACGGTTTTGCTGCCTTTGTACTGCACGAAGGTTTGGAGTGAGCCATCCCAGAACTGGTCGTACACATCCCGGTAGATCTCGTCGCGCACTGCCGTCCAACGCGCAAGCGGAGCCGGAAAAGACCGTTTTTGAGCCAGGCGTATCCCGCGGTCAATGGCCACCCAGCACATGACCCGGGAATAAAGGAACTCGTGAGAGCCGCCGCGCACCTCCCAGCTTCCTTCATCAGGCCGCCGCCAGTTTTCGCAAACCCATTGGATCAGGCGGCTGAGGTTCAACCAAAAGTCATATGAAATCAGTTCGCCAAATTTGTTGTAGATGTAAACCGAGTCCATCAATTCGCCGTAAATGTCGAGTTGCAGCTGGTCATGAGCGCCGTTGCCGATCCTTACCGGGCGCGATTTGCGGTAGCCTTCGAAATGGCCAAGGGTGGTCTCGCCGAGTTCCTTTCGGCCGTCGATGCCGTACATGACCTGCAGCGGCATATGGTCCTTGAGTTCTCCGCAACGGGCTTCGATCCAGCGCATGAAGGCTGTGGCTTCCTCCGTGTAGCCGAGTCGCATCAAGGCGTACATGGTAAAGGAGGCATCGCGAATCCAGGTGTACCGATAGTCCCAATTGCGCACGCCGCCAATTTCCTCCGGCAGCCCGAAGGTTGGCGCCGCCACCACGGAGCCGTACTCCGCCGATGTTAGCAGCTTGAGCGTAAGGGCGGATCGATTGATCTCCCGCCGCCATCGCCCCCGGTATTGGGAGTGTCCCACCCAGTCTCTCCAGAAATTCATCGTCTGCTTAAACGAATCAGGCACGTAGCCGGCCGCTGCTGAAGGCGAATCCAGGCCGGTCCCGCCATCTTCCAGTATAAATGCGGCTTTTTGGCCCGATCTCAGTTTGAACTGTGCCACGGCGCTTCCGTTCACAACCCGGAGTGGGACGTCGCTGCGCAGTCTCAGCACGGTCTTGTCGGGGCCGTCGCTTAAGAACAGGACCTCCTTTTGTTTGCGATGGACGCGGTGAGATGCGCGTCCATAGTCGAATCGCGGCTCGCAAACCATGTGGAATGAAACGTCGCCGCGAATGCATTTTGCCCGGCGCACCAGGTTATGGGCGTGGCCCAAATAAGAAATGGGCATGAAATCCGAAACCTCGGCCATCCCTCCTTCGGCCAGGAAACGTGTCAAAAGAACATTGGAATCGGGCAGATAAAGCTGTTTCTGAGTCGCTTTTTTCAACTCGGGCGCCAGGACGAATCGTCCGCCCTTGCGATGGTCCAGCATGGCCGCGAAGATCGTGGGCGAATCGAATCGGGGAAAGCACATGAAGTCGATAGCCCCGTCCATTCCCACCAGCGCTGTCGTGCTTAGGTCGCCAATCAATCCGTAATTCTCGATCGGTTTATAGTTCACGATCTCCCCTTGTTCTCGGGCCAACGTACGCGGTTGCGCCAGTTGCCGCAAAGGGGTTTTCACTTGCCGCGTGCCTCTGGCCGATTCATCCTCCCTGGCAGCCCCACATGAAAGGCCAGCCCAAGCATTTCCGCGCGGCCCGCTCCGACTCCGTAATGGGCTTTACCCTGATTGAATTGTTGGTCGTCATTGCCATCATCGCGATTATCGCTGCTTTGCTGCTTCCCGGATTGTCCCGCGCAAAGGAATCCGCCAACCGCACCCGCTGCATGAGCAACCCTCAAGCAACTGCAGCTGGCTCTTAAGCTGTATATGGACGACAACCGCGCCCTGTTTCCTCCGCGGAGCGATGTGATCCGATGGCCCACCGAGTTGCTGGACATTTACCGGAATACAAACCTCCTTGCCTGCCCGACCGATCTCAAACGAGGCATTCCCCCGGCTACCCTCGGCGCTTCAAACCCGAAATACTTTGCTGATAATTCGCTTCGCAGCTACATCATGAACGGCTGGAATGACGTCTTTCCCGCCGCCATCGCCAGCAATCCGCGCCAGGAATTTTCGATGAAAGAAGGCCTGGTTCTCAAGCCGTCGGAAACCATCGTCTGGGGCGAAAAACGGCACGAAGCCCAAGACTTCTGGATGGATATCTTCGACGTCGGAGACAATCTTACGGACAAGGTGCAGCACGGAACTCATTCCAATTACCTGAAACCGACGCGGTCGGGCGGCGCGAATTTCGCCTGTGTAGATGGCGGTGTGCGTTTTCTAAAATTCGGGAGATCCGTGAACCCGGTTAACTGGTGGTGTGTCAAAGACGTGGATCGTTACAAATACGCCCTGCCTCTGAACAGTCTCCAGCCTTAAGACATGTCGCTTCCCTTTCAAGCGTTTCGAGCGCATTTAGCGTTGCCCGCTCAAGTTTGCGCACTGTTCGTAATGGCTTCCTTGTCTCCCACCGCCTCTCGAAGCCTCGGAGCCGGGCTTCCCTTGTCCCAACAAATTCCCGTCATTTCCTGGACCAATAATCTGCTGACCATGCGGGATGCGCGGTTTCCCGAGGGCAAACTCGAAATCTGGTACCTGGAAGCGTTTTGCAAAAGCGGCGCATGGAATCGGGAGTGGTCCCAGACCACCTTGAGGCACAAGACAACTCTTCTTAGTGCCGAACCAGGCGGGCATCGGCTGGAATTCTTAACACTGGTCAACCCCGGTATTGAAGTTCGCCACCAGGTTCAAGCTGGCCCTGATGAACTGGATTTGGAGTTCGAATTCAGGAATCGTGGCAATATGAAGGTAGATCTTCAATGGTTCGAGCCCGCCTGTATCCGGGTTGGTTCGTTTACCGGCTGCAATCAGACCAATTACATCAGTCGGAGTTTCATTTTCACGGAAAACGGGCTGACCACGTTGGATCATTTAAGAAGGACAACGAATGCCCTGTACGAGGGAGGTCAACTTTATCTCCCCTCATGGGTGCTGCCCAGCGACGCCAATCCGCGGCCGATTTCGCTCGATCACCCCATAAATGGTTTGATCGGATGTTTTTCAAGCGATAACCGCTGGCTGCTGGCAACCGCAACCGACCGCACCCACCAGTTATTCGAGGGCGTCTACGTATGCCTGCATAGCGACCCACGCCTGGACGGGTTGGCGCCCAATCAAGTGAAACGCAGACACAGCAAGATTTACATTCTGCCGAACGATCCGCAGCGTCTGCTGGCCCGGTACCGGCGGGATTTTCCGCAGTCCGCAACCGTTTGGTGAGCGGGTGGTCGCGGGTTACCCCACTCGTTTTACCATTTCCGGGTAGTTCAGCTCGAGGGTTTGATAAAACAGCTCCGGATGTTCTTTCTCCCAGCTTGGCACCGCCGGGTCCAGCGCCGAGAGGATATCCTGGATTTGTTGGCGTCCGGGAGTGCAGAAACGGCAGCCGTATCTACGGTATAGATCCAGTATCGCTGGCGACGGATGTTGCATTTGGGGGATCTCGCGGCACGTGTCCGCCCAGAATTCCTCCCTTTCCAAAAGACCCGCAGGTCGTCCCTGGGGGCCTGTTTTTCCTTCACTCGCCGGTTCGTCTTGGTAATTCATAGGACGATTTCCTGGTAACGGTGCAAGGTGACTTAAGACCAAAATACACCCGTCCGGCACTTGTTCAAGTTGGCTTCGGGCGCAAACTGGCTCGCTTTGGGTGCCTTCGATGGGAATACTGGGGCAGGGTTATGATCAACGAAAAGCTCGATACCAACCAAAAAGCGCTGCAGATCAACGTCGATGCCAAGCGCTACGGCACATTCGCCGAGATCGGCGCGGGGCAGGAAGTCGCGCGGTGGTTTTTTCGAGTTGGCGGAGCAGCCAAGACGGTCGCCAAGACCATCTCCGCGTACGACATGGCGGTCAGTGATGCGATCTACGGCCCGACCGACCGCTATGTGAGCCGGCGCCGCCTCAAGGCCATGCTCGATTACGAGTACGATTTGCTTTTGGAACGTCTCGAAAACAAGCGCGGTTCGAGCACGGCTTTTTTCGCGTTTGCCGATACGGTCACAACTCGGAGGGAAGAAGGGCATGGCTGGTTGGGCATCAAGTTCCAGTCCGAGCCCGGCGCGGACGCATCGGAGATTTACATCCATGTGCGGATGCTGGACGGGGAGAATGTGCGGCAGCAGGAGGCCCTGGGAGTGATCGGGGTGAACCTGATATACGGGACGATTTATGCCCATCGCAACCCGGAGACGCTTATCCGTTCATTGCTCGACAACCTGACCTGGGAACGCGTTGAAGTGGACATGATTCGGTTCGCGGGACCGGCATTTGCGGGTGTCGACAACCGCTTGATGGCGCTTCAACTGGTGCGGGAGGGATTGACCGAGGCGGCGATGTTTACGGCGCAAGGCGAAGCCATCCAGTGGGCCGAGGCCCTCTATAACAAGCCCGTCCTTGTCCAGCGTGGCAGCTTCCGTCCGGTGACCCGCGCGACTCTCGACGTGCTGGAGCGCGGGCTCGAGCAATTCCTGAAAGAACCCGACTTGAAAGGCGAACAACCCCAGGTCCTCATGGAAATGACCCTGAGACACCTGACTTCCGACCATGGGATCGATGCCGCAGACTTTTTGCAGAGAGCGGAGACTCTGCGCGCATTGGGCAAGACGGTCCTTGTCTCCAACTTCCGTCGGTTTCATCGGCTGGCGTCCTACCTCTCGCGCTACACCAAACGTCCACTGGGCATCGCCCTTGGAGCCTCGAATTTGAAAGAAATTTTTGACGAAAGTTTCTACAACGAAAGTGAGGGTGGATTATTGGGCGGCCTGGGCCAGTTATTCAAAAACCCCGCGCGGTTGTACGTTTACCCCCACTTGGAACTGGAGACCGGGCAGCTGGTTACCGCCGACAACTACCCCATCAGCCCGCGCCTCCGCCATCTGTATCTGTATCTAATGCAGAACCGTTATATCCAGGGGGTGAGCAATTTTGATCCGAACCTTGCCAGAATTCGGCGCCGTGAAGTCATCGCCGGAATTCAGTCTGGCGAGGAGAATTGGGAGCAGATGGTTCCTCCGCAAATCGTGGAGATTATCAAGCGCGAGCGTCTTTTCGGTTACCGCAGCCATACGCGCGGTGTCGCCCCGGCCTAAGCCGCGTCACTGTCGTTCGCCCGCGCTGGTGTCCGCCTCATTAAATATTCAGAAGCTCGACGTCCGATAAGGGACCGGCCAGCCGGAGAGGTTCCTAAGCCCGGCTCACCGAACCGATTTTCACTTCACCGACGAAAACGGCCCCGGCTTCGACCACAAGATTCAGAGCGATCACGTTGCCGAAAACGCGCGCTGTGGGCTTCAAAACTACTGTGCCGGTGCCCTTCAAATCCGCCACGAGTTCTCCGCTGATTTCCGCATCCCGAATCATCAAAGGTTGTGCCCAGCGAAAATGATGTCCGTAAGGCACGACGAGTCTTCCGGGCAACAGCGTCCCTTTGATATTGGCCGAGGAATGAATTTCCAGGGCGCCTTCCGTCGTCAGCTTGCCAATCAGGCGGCCTTTCAGCACAGCTTCTCCAACCAGCGACTCGGTATTGAGCAGGTAACCCTTTTCTTCGAGCACCAACCGGCCGTGGGTGCGAAAGCTTTTTGAAAAGGTCTGGTTGATTTGGTAATCGGCCAGGTCAACGTGGCTGCTGCAACGCTTGCACATGGTCGAAGCCGCCGCCTTTGGCACATCCAGTTCCGTTCCGCACTGGAAACATCGAATCCTGCGATGCTCGATAACGTGCTGGGGCTGGCGCGCCGCCGGCCGAAGCGCCTCCTCGAGGCGAAAATGTTCACGGCATTTTTTGCAAATGCTGGAATAGGCGGTCCGCGGCTCCGGTTGGACGTGCCCGCACTTGGGGCACGCGACCGCTACGGTATCCTTATTTGACGGCGCCATGAAACGACGGGTCCATTGAACGGCCTCCGGGCACGCGCTCGTTTTGGCCCCTGTGCCCGGAGTTTATCCGGAACGATTCAGAACTAAACACAAGGAAACAAAGAAATTTATGAGGCGGAATGGATTTTTTGAGGCAACCGCGTTTCATTTTTTGGTCGGCATTGAAGGATCCATCCGGTTGGTTTGCTCTCATGTCCCCAGGTTCGTTCCTCTCACGTACCTTGCATTCGGCCGCTCGAAAGCGCGCCGTTGCGGCAACGGTCTAAGCAGTTGCATTCGGCCGCCGCCGTGGCCCTCGATGTTTTAGGGGCGGCAAATCGGGGCCCGCGCCGAGCGTTGCCTCCCGGCGCGGGCGGCACAAAGCTGCCGCTACGCGGCGCTTTGCAGATTAGATGCCCGGGCCCTTCGCAGGCGCGGGGGATTTTGGCGCTTCATTGGGCCGGGCCGGCGGAGTGCTTGGCGCAACTTTGTTCGGATTGACTTCGGTTTTCCCAACAAAGGTCACACCCTCTTCAATCACCAGTTTCGAAGCCCGCACATCGCCAAACAATTCGGTCTTTGCCTTCAATTCAATTTTGTCTTTGGCCACGATGTTGCCGGTGATTTTTCCACGCACCACAACTGAACCGACGTCAATGGTGCCTTTGACCACTGCGTTATCGCCGAGGGTTAGCGCCCCGTCAGAAGTGATGTCGCCATCGACTTTGCCATCGAAGGTCAGTTCGCCTGAAAATTTGAGGGTTCCTTTCACTTCAACGTCGGAGTTCAGGACGTTCTTGGAATTTGGATTGGGTGCAGTGCTCATGTAATTCGTCAATGTTGTCGCTAATCCTGTTGGATTGTTTAACCCGAAGTTAACCACAAACGCCGCCAGGGGAACCAGGGAATTTCCTAGCCACCCTGGATATGCTAAGCTGCGATGTTCCACAGGATCGAAAATTTCTTAAGAAATCGGGAATAAAACTGCACGCCGGTCGGTCCTGGTTTGGATGAGGAACGTCAGATCGATCGACTGAGTAGTGGACAAACAGGATAAAAGAGACCGGTTCGAAGCGGCGGTGATGCCTCACCTGGACGCGGCCTATAACCTGGCGCGGTGGCTCGCGCGCGATGAGCACGATGCCCAGGATATTGTGCAGGAGGCGTTCCTGCGCGCATTCAAGTTCTTCGACGGGTTCCACGGCGAAAACAGCCGATCCTGGCTCTTGTCCATCGTCCGTAACGCGACCTTTACCTGGCTCCAGAAGAATCGCAAAAGCGAGATCCTTACGGTTTTTGACGAAGAAACGCACCGCCTGGATGAGGAATCGGCTGACACGCGGGATTCTATTCAACAGGCCGACCACCTCTTGGTTCGCCAAGCCATGGAGAATTTGCCGGCTGAGTTTCGCGAGGTGATGATTTTGCGTGAACTGGAGGGACTTTCTTACAAAGAAATCGCTGAAATCATCGGGACCCCGGTCGGAACGGTTATGTCGCGGCTGGCCCGTGGGCGTAAACAGTTGCTCGGCGCGTTAGCCGCCAGCCTCAAACAGGAAGGAACCTTATGAATTGCGCTGAATTCTCTTCGCTCAAGCACGCCCACGCGGATGGAGAATTGGATCTGATCCGCAGCCTGGAGGTGGAGGAACATCTCTCCGCCTGCCCAGGCTGTTCCGGGGAGCGGGATAACGTTCAGATTGCCAAAACGGTCATCAAAACGCCGGGGATGTACTTTCAAGCTCCGCACCACTTGAAAGCGCGGATTCGGGGCGAACTTGGGCTCGAAGGAGCCCGAACGAATCGAGCGCCGTGGTGGAGGCTAACCGGGCTGCGATTGGCGATACCCGCCGCCTGTGCTTTGGTCGCTGTAGCGCTTGTCCTGCTCGGGTTGACGTGGAATTCGCGGGAAAAACAGTTGGTTCGGGAAGTCGTCGCCAGCCACGTGCGCTCAATGATGGTCGACCACAAAACGGATGTCGCTTCATCCGACCAGCACACCGTCAAGCCGTGGTTCATCGGGAAATTGGATTTTGCGCCGCCCGTGGTGGACCTGGCTGGACGTGGTTACCCTTTGGCAGGGGGGCGTTTGGATTACGTGCAGAATCGCCCCGTGGCCGCCCTCGTGTACCAGCGGCGCAAGCATTTCATCAACCTTTTCGTCTGGCCCGCCCCTTACGATGCCGCTTTCAGCGAGAGAATCGCCGAGGTGGACGGATTCAACCTGGTTCGGTGGACCCGGGCAGGCATGGAGTTCTGGGCTGTGTCCGATCTGAACAAAAGTGAACTAGGCGAATTTGCGCGGCTGGTAGTCGGGAATGATCCAGTTGAAGCAGACGGTAACCAGGAGAACAAAGGTGGAAATACGAATCCCGGGACAGGTTTGAAATGATTAGACCATGGCGATCCCAGAGCGGGCTTCCGCTACGGTGTTTATCCACCTGAAACTGGGACAGAGTGCGTATTGTCTGTGAGCTCGTGTCGGCCAAGGCTACCAGGAGATGCGCGAAAACAGGTCCGTCTCCTCCCCGGCTCGGATCTTCAGCTCCTGGCCGGCCGTTGGGTTTTTCCCACTCCTCATTCAGCTTGCGCTTGGCTTGATGGCGCTGAGTTTTGCCCCACCCGCAAAAGCCGTGGTGCCAGTCGATATCAGCATTCAAACGCCTCAAATCGGCGATCACGCCCTGCACATTCTTTCCTCAAACCTGCTCGAACTGGTTCTCATCAATACCGAATCGCCTAACTCGAGCGTTTCGCCGTGGAACTGGGTCAATAACCAGCAACTCTTTGTTGCGCCGCGCGCCGGAGGTGTTGAAGTGATTGTCGATGGCCAGCTTGATCCAATCATCGGCATGGGATTCAAACGGCGGCCGGTCTATGCGCCGTTGCTCAATTGGGATCTGCGCATTGGCAACCAATTGTATCTTCAGCTGAGCAATTCGATTCCCAATGCCGCATCTGTTAAGGTCCTGAATAACGGGTCAGTCTGGCCTTCGACTTTGGTGTTTTCCTCGAGTGCCGACCCGTTGCGCTTCAATCCCGCCATTCATGTCAACCAGGAAGGCTACATGCCCGGTTACCCGAAAGTGGCAGTGGTCGGGTATTACCTTGGCGACATGGGAGAGATGCAAATCCCGTCGACGAAATTCGAGCTGATTGAAGCGGCTAGCGGAAACAAAGTTTTCGAGGGGTCGTTGAACCCGCGCAAAGATGTCGGCTACTTATACCTGCCAGCCCCGTACCAGGCGGTGTTTCAAGCCGACTTCACAGCCTTCAACACGCCTGGCGAATACCGTGTGAGTGTTCCCGGGATGGGTGCTTCCCTGCCATTTCATATCGACGAGGGGATTGCCATGGATTTTGCCCGCACCTACGAGCTCGGCATTTTCCATCAGCGAGGCGGGTATGATGTGAACATGCCCTTTACCCGGTTCACGCATGCGGCCGATCATCTCGCCCCCGCGCTGGTGCCGACCAATGCTTCGGCCCTTTTTGCGTTCACCTGGCGCACCGTTTCGAACTATTGCACCCAGATAAACCCCGACAATCCCCCCCAGGTCGCCCCTGCGATGACCAATTATGCGGCCCAGTTGTTCCCGTTTGTGAACCAGGGCGCCGTTTCCGTTTCGGGGGGACATTTCGAGGCCGGAGATTATAACCGGGTGACCTACAACGCCGCCCAGGTGACGCACGTTCTGTTGTTTGCGGCCGATTCGTTGCCCGGCGTCGGGCAGTTGGACAATATGGGAATTCCCGAAAGCGGAGATGGCATCAGCGACTTGTTGCAGGAAGCAAAGTGGGAGGCCGATTTCATTGCGAAGATGCAGGACGCCGACGGGGCCTTCTATTACTCTGTTTATCCGCGAGACCGCGAGTACGAAATGGACGTGCTGCCCGAGAACGGGGATCCCCAGGTGGTCTGGCCCAAGAACACCGCTTCAACGGCGGCCGCCGTGGCCGCGCTCGCGCAATGCGCCTCTTCCCTGCAGTTCAAACGGGCTTACCCGCAAACCGCCACAAACTATCTGGCAAAAGCGCTTCTGGGGTGGCAATTCCTCACCAACGCTATCGCCACGTTTGGGTTGGAAGGTTCGTATCAAAAGATCCAGCACTTCGACGAGGATTTCACGCATCATGATGAATTGGCGTGGGCTGCCTGCGAACTGTATCTGGCGACAGGCGATCGCCAGTTCCAGGATCAACTCTTTCAATGGTTTCCTGATCCAACCGACCAGGCGACTTTCCGGTGGGGGTGGCAGCGCATGGGTGTGTGTTACGGAAATACGATCCGCGACTACGCCTTTGCTGTAAGCAGCGGCCGGCTCTCGGCCAACCAGGTGAGCCCGGACTACGTCGCCAGGTGCGTTTCGGTGATCACCAACTGCGGGAACGATGTTCTGGGCTGGTCGCAGGACAATGCCTATGGCACAAGTTTTCCCGATTTGACAAAGGCATACCAGGGGGGTGGCTGGTACTTTTCTCCCGAGCAGGCCTTCGACATAGTTGTGGCGTATCAATTCAATCCGGACCCGAATTACATCGACGCGATCCTGCGGAACGTAAATTACGAGGGCGGTTGCAACCCGGTGAACGTCTCGTATATCACAGGACTTGGCTGGAAGCGCCCTCGCAACGTGGTCGATCAATACTCGTTGAATGATCGTCGAGCCTTGCCCAAGGACGGGGTCCCCATCAGCAACATCCAGGCCGGGTTCGAGCGGGTATGGACTTATGATTGGACGTTGAGTTCACTCGTGTACCCGTCCGATTATACGAACACGGCCCCTTACTCGTACTACGATCGATGGTGTGACGATTGGAACGTTTCGACCGAAGGCTCAACCACGGATACGGCGCGGAGCCTGGCGGCCACCGCCTGGCTGGCCGCTCAAACGGCTCTTGCGCGGCAGCCGTGGCGTTTCACCAACGCATCCATTGTTCTTCAATCAGCTTCATCGCAACCGGGCCAACCCGTCACCGCCATGCT
>Ga0070738_10001876_pt1 | contig 36928 bp, 34 predicted proteins | sample Coa_R2_2_FD_66446 | JGI IMG/M metagenome (GOLD analysis project Ga0070738, IMG submission 66446) | Surface soil microbial communities from Centralia Pennsylvania, which are recovering from an underground coalmine fire - Coalmine... | ecosystem: Environmental > Terrestrial > Soil > Unclassified ...
CCCTATGCCGACTGCCGCGGCCAGGACGGCAATCCCGGCCAGATAGCCCCAGTCTCGCACCCTCGCCCCGAGCGGCGGATGCAGGATGTCCTGGACGCGTGCTGGCGGGCGGAAGCCGCGCAGCCGCAGCGCGTTGGTCACGACGCTGACGCTGCTCATCGCCATGGCGGCCGCGGCCAGCATGGGGCTGAGCAGCAGGTGCCACACGGGGTACAGCGCGCCCATGGCCAGCGGGATGAGGATGGCGTTGTAGGCAAAGGCCCAGGCCAACCCCTGCCGGATGGTGCGCACCGTCGCGCGCGATAGCGCGATCGCGGTCACGATGGCCCGCAGCTCGCCGCCGACGAGCGTGACGTCCGAGGCGGCGAGAGCCACGTCGGTGCCGCTGCCGATGGCCAAACCAAGGTCCGCCTGGGCCAGCGCCGGGGCGTCGTTGATGCCGTCGCCGACCATAGCTACCGCCCGACCCTGCCGCTGCAGCTCCTGGACCTTGGCCGCCTTGTCGGCGGGCAGCACTCGCGCCAGCACGTTGTCGATGCCGGCCTCGCGGGCTGCTGCGGCCGCGGCCGTCTCCGCGTCGCCGGTGAGCAGCCACACGTCGAGTGACAGCGCGCGCAGCTCGGCGACAGCCTGCGCGGCATCCGGCTTGAGCTCGTCGGCCAGTGTGATCACTCCGGCGGGTCGGCCGCCAACAGCGACGAACACCGGCGTAGCGCCGTCATTCTCGGGCGCCCCCGCCCAATCGCCGAGCCCGTCTAGCGCGATGCCGTTCTGCTCCAGGAAAGCGCGCGTGCCGAGAGCGACCTCCTGACCGTCGATTCGCGCGGTCACGCCGAGACCGCTATGGGCGCGAAAGGCCTCGGCCGGAGCCGGACGAAGGCCGAGCTCGCTTGCCCGGCGGACGATGGCCTCCCCGAGCGGGTGCTCGGAGCCCGCTTCGGTCGCCGCGGCCAGCCTGAGAAGGTCCGCTTCGGCGAAGCCCGCGGCAGCCTGCACGCGCCGGACCACCGGCCGGCCGCGAGTCAGCGTACCCGTCTTGTCGAGGACGATGGTGTCGATGCGGCCGGCCGCCTCCAGCGCCTCGCCGCCGCGGATGAGGATGCCCAGCTCGGCCGCCTTGCCGGTCCCGGCCATGATGGCCGTTGGCGTGGCCAGCCCAAGGGCGCAAGGGCAGGCGATGATCAGCACCGCGATGGCCGCTTGCAGCGCCAGGGTCAGGCGTGGCTCTGGCCCAAGCGCCAGCCAGCCGGCGAAGGTGACCGCCGCCAGCGCCAGCACCGCCGGCACGAACCAGCTCGAAATGGTGTCGGCCAGCCGCTGCACGGGTGCCTTGGAGCCCTGCGCCTCCTCGACCAGGCGGACGATCTGGCTGAGGGTGGTGTCGCCGCCCACCTTGGTGGCGCGAAACACGAACGAGCCGGTTCGGTTCAGCGTGGCGCCGATCACCGTCGCGCCCGCCGCCTTCTCGACCGGCAGGGTCTCGCCCGTGATCATGCTCTCGTCCACGGAGGAGTCGCCCTCCGTCACGACGCCGTCCACGGGGACCTTCTCACCAGGGCGCACGCGCACCAGGTCGCCGACGCGGACTGCCTCGATGGGCACGTCCACATCAACGCCGTCACGAACCAGGCGGGCCGTCTTGGGCTGGAGGCCCATCAGGGCCCGGATGGCGTCTGAGGTGCGCCGCCGGGCGCGGGCCTCCAGCCAGCGGCCGAGCAGGATGAGGGCGGTGATGATCACAGCCGACTCGAAGTACAGGTGCGCCTCGAAGCCCCAGCGCTCGGCCAGGCCCGGCCAGAGCGTGACGAAGGCGCTGTAGCCGTAGGCCGCCGCCGTCCCCAGCGCGACCAGGGTGTTCATATTGGTGCTGCCGTGCCTGGCGGCCACCCAGGCGGTCGCGTAGAAGCCCCGGCCTGCCCACGCCAGCACCACCGTGGCCGCGATGAGCAGGACCGGGCCGTAGATGGCCTGGTCCCAACGGAGCGGCAGGTACATCACGAGCATCATGGCCAGGCCAATGGCCAGGCTGACCATCCATCTGGCTCGTAGGGCCGCTTCCTCAGCGGCGTGCTCGTCCGGCAGGCTCGCCGCATCCGCAGGTCTATGCTCGCTGGCTCCGCCGAGTTGTGGGTCCCGCGCGCCGCGGCGCCCGTCCGGGAGGCTTGCCCCGTCGCGGGATCCCTGCTCGTCGGCTCTGGCGAGTTGCGGGTTTCCCTGAGCGGGGTGCTCGTCCGGCAGGCTTGCCGTGTCGCGAGCCCCCAGCGGGTGGGCTCGACCGAGTACGAGTCCATCCTGGGCGTGGCGCTCATCAGGCTCATGTACCCGGTCCCGAGGTCCCTGCTCGCCGGCTGCGCCGAGTCCCAGCTCGTCCGGCGCGCGGCGCTCGTGCAGGGGGCTTGGCTCTGCTGGCCGAGGGGCTGCGATCCGTGGCGCGCTGGCCGGTGAGGCGGGCGTGACTTCGCGCAGGCCGTAGCCGGCTTTCTCGACGGCGGCTTTCAACTCGGCTAGGCCGGTCTGAGTGGGATCGAAGCTGACGGTCGCTCGCTCGGTTGCCAGGTTGACGCTCGCCTCCTGCACGCCGGGCACGCGAGTGAGCGCCTTCTCCACCCGCCGCACGCAGGAAGCGCAGGTCATGCCCGTCACCGCGACGGCCACGCGGCTCGGTTCGCCGGATTGGGTCGAAATGGCCATGGGGGCTACTTGCGCGAGAGCTCGAACAGCTCCTCGAGCTCGCGGATAATCTCGTTGTCGCGGCCGGACTGGAAGCCCTCGCGGACGCAGCCGTTGAGGTGGCCCTCCAGCAGCACCGCCTCGACCTTCTTGAGCGCGCGCTCGACGGCGTACGTCTGCCGCAGGATGTCGACGCAGTACTGGTCCTCCTCGACCATCTTGCGGATGCCTTTGAGGTGGCCGTCGATGGTGGCCAGCCGGTTCAGGACGTCTTTCTTGCTTGCCTGCATGTGCTACTCCATCCCCCCGGGGGAGGGGGTCGAATGCATGATAGCGTAGTAGTGTCCAATGGAACAACTGAGGTCATGGCTTGACCGTATGCGCACGCTGATCCCGGCGCAGGCCGACGCCCTGGACGCCATCCTCGCCGCCTTGCCCTTTACTCAGGACACACCGTTGCGCGTGCTGAACCTGGCGGCGGGGAATGGCGCGCTGGCCGGCTGGATCCTGCTGCACTTTCCGGCGGCGACGGCCATCCTGGCCGAGAGCTCTGATTCCCTGGCGGCGTTTGGCTCCGACAAACTGCGCGAGCTCGGCGGGCGGTTTGCTTACGTCGCCCACGACATCATCTCGCTGCACTGGCCCGCCGAGCTCGCCGGTCCAGTCGACGCCGTCGTGTCCTCTCAGGCAATCCACCACCTGCCGAATCTCGACAAAGGCCGGCTGTTCAACCGTGTGGCCGGCGTGCTGGTCCCTGGCGGCGTGTTCCTCAACTTCGACCTGGCAAAACAGCCGGGGCAGCAGTTCGACGACGACGATCCGCACAAGACCATGGCGACGAAACAGGAATGGCTGGGCCTGATGGCAGGCGCCGGCTTCGAAGCGGTCTCCGTCGTCATCGAGACGCCGAACGGGATCCTGGTCACTGGCAGGAAGCCGGCTTAGGCTGGTGGACTATGATTCCCCCACCATGAGCACGCCAACCATCAGTCATGCCATCGGCGCGGAGGAACTGAACGAGCGGTTTGGCCCGCCCAAGCCGGAAGTGGTCAACAAAGTCCAGCCGCGGCTGACGGAGTGGATGACGCAGTTCATCCAGCGCTCGCCGTTCATGGTGATGGCCACCTCGACTGCCAGCGGCGCCTGCGACGTCTCTCCGAAGGGTGGCGGGCCCGGCTTCGCCATGGTCGAAGACGACCGTACGCTGCTGATCCCGGATTACACCGGCAACAACCTGTTCTTTGGCCACAAGAACCTGATGGACAACCCGCAGGTTGGCCTGCTGTTCATGATCCCGGGCGAGGGCTGGTGCGTGCGCGTCAACGGCCGCGCCCAGATCGTGGACGACAAAGCGAGCTTGGAAGCGCTGGGACGGGCCCCCCACGGCGAGCGGCCGCGGCTGGCCACGCGCGTGTTCATCGAGGAATGCTTCAGCCACTGCCCCAAGGCGCTGGTCCGCTCGGACATCTGGAACCCCGAGAAGCGCACGCGGCTGCCGAAGCGGCCCGACCCACCCGAGGGCTGGCTGGCCGGGCTCGACCACTAACCGCGGCTTAGAAGCTTAGTCCCCGCTTTTTCGCTGGCGGACGACGACGCCCTTCTCGACGTTGTAGAAGTTCCGCCAGATCGTCTCCAGATCTCGGCTGCGGATCACCACGACCCAGGCCTCGACGCCGCTGTCGTTGCGCGGCGCGTGGGCGCCTGAGACCGGCACGATCACGGCGTCGCCGTCGTGCTGCGCGATCTCCGGCAGGGCGCGCAGCGTGGCGCGGCCCGCCTCGCTCCCGTCGTCCTCGCGCGCGTAAAGCTGCTGGATGATCTCGCCCTTGTGCACGCCGTAGACGGCCCAGCCCAGCTCGCCGTGATCGTGCACGCCGCGGCGATAGATCGGCTTCTGGTGCGAGACGTGGATGCAGAACAGGTGATCCGGATCGACGTAGACCTTCCAGGAGCGGAACTCCTGGCGGTCGATGTTCAGGCCGTCGAGGCAGTCGTCGCGGGCCAGCAGGTGTTTGAGCGCCCGTTCCGTCGAGGCCAGCATGCGGTCGATGGTGGTCTCCGTCTCGAAGGCCTGCCGCACGCGGCCAATGAACTCGTGCATCGCCTTTGCGGCGGGCGTAAGGACGTCGGACTCTTGGGCGACAGGCGCCAAAACGGTGGCCATCAGGCTTCCTCCGAGGCTGTTCTTGGCGGCAGCATACCAGGGATCACGTGAGGATCCCGCGCGCGGCAGCCCGCCGGCATTCTTAGGCGGCGCTTACGAATTTCCCAGGATTGTCTGAGATTGGGACGGCACGCTGTTTCCATGAGCAGTGACATCCCGACGGTGCAGGTGGTGGACCTCCACAAGGAGTACCGCATGGGCGACAACGTAGTCCGCGCCCTGCGCGGCGTAAGCCTGACCATCATGCCCGGCGAGTTCGTGGCCGTCATGGGCCCTTCCGGCTCGGGCAAGTCGACCTTTATGAACATGGTCGGCGCCCTCGACCGGCCGACCAGCGGCGACTACTACCTGGATGGCGAGGCCGTGAAGGACCTGAACCCCGATCAGCTGGCTGCGATCCGCAACCGCAAGATCGGCTTCGTCTTTCAGGGCTTCAATCTGCTCACGCGGCTGACGGCGCTGGACAACGTGATGCTGCCCATGATGTACGCCGGCGTGCCCAAGGCGGAGCGCGTGCAGCGCGCCCAGGCCGCCCTCGAGTCGGTTGGCCTCGGCCACCGCGCCGGGCACCGCCCCAGTGAGCTGTCGGGCGGCCAGCAGCAGCGCGTCGCCATCGCCCGCGCGCTGGTGAACCGTCCGGCCTTCATCCTGGCCGACGAGCCCACCGGCAACCTGGACAGCCGCACCAGCGTGGAGGTGATGGCCATCCTGCAGCGGCTCAACGATTCCGGCATTACGGTGCTGATGGTCACCCACGAGCCTGACATCGCCGCCTACTGCAAGCGCAACGTGGTCTTCCGCGATGGGCAGGTCATCCGCGACTTCATCGTCGAGGACCGCCGCATCGCCGCCGACGAGCTGGCCCATATGCCGCCGCTCGACGACTCGCAACCTGAGGAAGAGGACCAGGAGCAAGCCGCATGAGCACCGCCGTCAACACCCTGCCCCGAGCAGCCCGCCGTACCTCCAGCCTCCAGTCTCCAGCTTCCAGCTACCCGAATAGGATGGGGCTGGGCGAGACCACCTCGACCGCCCTCGACGCGATCCGCGCCAACAAGCTGCGCTCGCTGCTGACGATGCTGGGCATCATCATCGGCGTCGGCGCGGTGATCATCATGATCTCCATCGGTCGCGGGGCCAGCGCCAACGTGGCGCAGCGTCTGCAGGGCCTTGGCACAAACCTCCTAACCATCACGCCCGGCAGCCAGCGCGGCCCCGGCCGCGTCTCCGCGGGCAGCGGCACCAGCCGCACACTGACGACTGCCGACGTCACGGCCATCTCCAACGACGTGAGCGGCCTGAATGGCGTCTCTCCCGTGCTGAACGTGAGCGTCCAGGCCGTCGCCGGCTCGGGCAACAACTGGAGCACGCAGGTGCAGGGCGTCTACCCCGTCTACGAGGACATCGAAAACTGGCAGCCCCAGGCCGGCAGCCTGCTGACCGATCAAGACGAGCAGCAGGGCAACGCCGTGGCCGTCATCGGGCAGACCGTGCTGGACAACCTGTTCGGCAACGGCAACACCGGCAGCGGGAACGCCCAGGCGGCCCTGGGCCAGACCATCCTGCTGAACAAGGTGCCGTTCACGATAGGAGGCGTGCTGGCGTCCAAGAGCCAGCAGCAGGACGACGTGGTGCTGGTGCCGTACCAGGCTGCGCACATCCGGCTCAACAACCAGACGTACGTCAACCAGATCGTCGTCCAGGTGGCGGACGCCACACAGATGACGACGGCTCAGAACCAGATCCAGGCCACGCTGGAGGAGCAGCATCGGATCAGCAACGGCAAGGACGACTTCAGCATCCGCAACCTGAACAGCATCGTCCAGACGGCTCAGGGCGTCACCCAGACGATGACGCTGCTGCTGTCAGGCGTGGCGGCCGTGTCGCTGCTGGTCGGCGGCATCGGCATCATGAACATCATGCTGGTGTCCGTCACGGAACGGACGCGTGAGATCGGCATCCGGACGGCCATTGGCGCGCGGCGGCAGGACATCCTGACCCAGTTCCTGGTCGAGGCGCTGGCGCTCAGCGCGGCCGGCGGCGTGCTCGGCATCGTGATGGGCCTCGTCGGCTCGTTCGCGGTGTCCCACGTGGCTGGCTGGTCCACCGTGGTCGCTCCGTCAGCCATCCTGCTGGCGTTCGGCTTCGCCGCCGCTGTGGGCATCTTCTTCGGCTACTACCCGGCCCGCAAGGCGAGCCAGCTCGATCCCATTCAGGCCCTGCGCTACGAGTAGACTGGCGCCATGTTCAAGATTTCGGGCATCACCCACTGGTCCATCGGCGTCAACGACCTCGACGCGGCCGATGCCTTCTACCGGGACGTGCTGGGGCTGGAGTTCGTCGGCCGCTTGGGCGGCGCGAACATGAGCGCCTTTCGGGTAGGCGGGCAGACGTTCCTGCTGTGCCAGCGGAACAATCCGGTGCAGCGCACGCCCGAGCAGGACTTTCCGATCCACACGGCGTTCACGCTGGAGCCGGACCAGTGGGAGGAGGCCGCCCGCACGCTGTGGCAGCGCGGCATCACGCCCGCCGAGCCGGTGTACTACCGCGAGAAGGGCTACTTTCCCGGCCGCGAGCTGTTCGTGCTCGACCCCTCAGGCAATCGCATCGAGCTGAACGACCCCGCCTGGCGGCCGGGCATGCCTACGCCGACCTTCGAAGAAATCGTCGGCGCCAAAGAGCCGGTGGTCGCCGCGGGCAAGAACCTCTGGGAGAGATAGCCCCTACTTCCCCAGCGAGTCGATGAACCCGCTGGCCTTGATCTCCTGCAGGAGCGAGGTGTCCATGATGTCCGCCGGCTTGAGCTTGGCGGCGTCCGGCAGGCTGGCTGCCGCCGTCTTGATGTTCTCGGCGACCGCCTCGACGGGCACGTTCAGGTCGTCGTCCGAGACCTGAGCCACCGCCTCGAGCGCCTTCTGCACGATCGCCTGGTCGTCGTTCTTCAGGAAGGCTGCCGCCGCCGGGGCAGCCTTGGCCGGCTGAGTCTTGATCATATGGACGGCCTCCATCGTGGCCATCAGGAAGCGTTTCACCTGGTCCCGATGCGCGGCCACGTAGCTGCGCTTGACCAGCACCGGCAGCTGGTCGAATTTCTCGCCGCTCTTGCCCTGGTCGTAGATGACGGTCGCGCCCTGGGCGACGGCCATCGTGGTCGCCGGCTCCGACATGACCGCCGCCGCCACCTGGCCGGTCTTGAGCGCCGCCACCATCGTCGGCTGGTCCGGGATCGAGACGATGGTCACGTCCTTATTCGGCACCATATTGTTCTGCTGCAGCAGCTGGCGCAGCAGCAGATCGGTGGTGGCGCCGGTGCTGGTGATGGCCACCGTCTTGCCTTTCAGATCGGGGATGCTCTTCACCGGCGGGTTGGCCGAAATCTTGAAGATGCCGCCCTGCTGCAGCGCGCCGACAATGACCAGGTCGCCGCCCTGGGCGTCCACGGTGGCCGTGCTCTCTCCTGAGCCGTAGCCGATATCCATGTCCTTGCCGGCCAGCAGGGCCGCGGTCATGGCGGCCGGCGCGATGAACGTCAGCTGGGCGTCGATGCCGTGCTTCTCGAAGAAGCCGAGGCTCTTGGTGATGGTTGGCACCGTGGAGTAGGCGGACACCGACACGTAGCCGCTGTGGACCGTCTCCAGCCCGGGCTTGCCCGCGGCCGAGGCTGCAGCGCTGCCGGCCGGCTTGCTCGCCGCGGCCGGCGCCGATGCAGCCGCGCTAGGCTTGCTGGCCGGAGAACCCGCGGCGCTTGGAGGCGCCGGGCTCGTGCTGGGAGCTGGCGCGCTGGCGCCGCCGCAAGCGGCCAGCAGGAGCAGGCCAATGCCGGAGATGGGGGAGAGGGCTCTCATGACGGCGCCCATCATCGCACGCCGCGCCCTCGCGTTCGGGAGCGACGCTGCCAGGTTGGCGTATAGTGGCGGGCATGAACGCCAAGGCATCTGTCGCCGTCCTGACCGTCCTGCTGCTGGCTGCGTGCGGCGGCCAATCCGCCCCGGCCAGCCAGAGTGCTGCCGCCAAGCCTGCCTCCAGCTCGCCCGCGGCCGCGCCGTCGGGGACCTCTGGAAGCGCGGGCGCCTCACCGCAGGCCTCCGGAGCGGCGGCTGCCGGCTGGGACGATCTCGTAGCCGCCGCCAAGAAGGAGGGCGCCCTCAGCCTGTACGGCACGCCGGGCACGCCCTACCGGCAGGTGAGCGTGGTGGAGTTCGAGAAGGCATTTCCCGGCATCAAGGTGGACGGCGCCTTCATCCCGCCCACCGACCAGCAGAGCCGGCTCAACCTGGAGCGCCAGGCAGGCAAGTACCTGGCCGACGTCACGCAGGCGCCCGGCGGCTCTCAGCTCGTCGCCTACCGCGAGGCCAAATGGATGGCCCCGCTCGCGCCCAACTTCGTGCTGCCGGAGGTGACCGACACCTCCAAGTGGTTCCAGAACCAGCTTCCGTGGGTCGACTCCGGCGAGCCCCACCTCTGGCTGTCCCCCGTCGGCAGCGTGATCCCCATCGTGTTCGTCAACAAGAGCGTGGACGCGTCGCAGTTCACGTCCTACAAGGACCTGCTCGATCCCAAGTGGAAGGGCAAGCTGGCGAGCACCGACATCCGCAACCCCGGTCCGGGCGTCGCGCCGAGCCGGTTCATTCGTAAGAGCCCCGACCTCGGGCCGTCATTCGTCAAGCAGCTGTTCGCGCCTGGCGCGGTCAAGCTCAGCACTGACCAGCGCCAGCTCATCGACTGGGTGGCCCAGGGCACCTATCCCGTCGGCCTGTTCCTCGATCCGGGCGAAGTGGCCATCGCCATCAAGCAGGGCCTGCCGATTACGATGGTGCCGCCCGAGCAGTTCAAGGAGGGCGCCGCGATCGGGCCGAACAACGCCGGCGTGGCCGTCTTCGACCGGGCGCCCCACCCGAACGCCGCCAAGCTGTACGTCAACTGGATCCTCTCGCGCGAGGGCCAGACTATCTGGCAGCGGGAGGTCGGCGACAACTCGCTGCGCACAGACATCCCCAAGGACGGCGTTAACCCCGCCTTCGTGACCAAGCCCGGCGTCAACTACACCAACGTTGGCGTAGAGGACATCGTCAACCAGTTCCCCACGAGCCAGCTGAAGGACCTGATTTCAAACTGATTATCACCGCCTGCTTAGTGCGCTGAATGTATACCCAGAAGTGCGCTAAATCGATACTCTACTATGCGCTAAATCGATACTCTGAAATGCGCGGAATCGATAGTGCTTGCTAGCCTAGCCTCGTGGGGTACACGCCGCGGGTGCTCGATTCCCTGCTCGACGAGCTTGTCGCCGGCCTTCCCGCGACGCTGATCCTCGGCCCGCGCGCCGTCGGAAAGACCACCTCGGCGGCCCGTTTGGCGGCCACTGTCGTGCGCCTGGATCGCGACGAGGAGTCCGCCCTGTTTCGGGCCGATCCCGATGCCGCCCTCCAGAACGTGCACGAGCCGGTGCTGCTCGACGAATGGCAGGCGGTGCCCGAGGTCCTTGGCGCGATCAAACGCAGCGTGGACGTCGACTCACGTCCGGGCAGGTTCCTGGTAACCGGATCAGTACGCGCCCGCCTGCGTGAGGCCACCTGGCCGGGCACCGGACGCTTGGTCACCGTCCGCATGTACGGCATGACGGTTCGCGAGCAGTTGCGACGGATGTCCCGCCCGCTGTTCCTGGACCGCTTGGCGGCGGGTGAATCACTAGCGCTGCCGGAGGATGTGCCCAACGTCCGAGGCTATGTCGACCTGGCACTCCGCTCCGGGTTCCCCGAAGCGCTCAGTTTGACGCCGCAGCCGCGTCGGCGATGGTTGAACAGTTACGTCGATGGGCAACACTCGTCGGCGCAGAGGCTCCGGCTATACTCGCCGACTCGCGCCTGCTGGGACCCTGTCTGGAAACCTTTGCCGTCTCGCAGCTGCGGGCAGAGCTCGAAGCTTGCGAGAGCCACCCGCGCCTATACCACCTGCGCGACCGCGATGGCCGCCACGAAGTGGACGTGCTGGTCGAATATGGCGCCGGCCGCGTGGCGGGTATCGAGATCAAGGCCGCGGCGGCCGTGTCCGGCGACGACGCCAAGCACCTCCGCTGGTGCCGCTCGGAACTGGGAGAGCGCTTCATTGGCGGCGTAATCCTTCACACCGGGTCGCACATCTTCCAGCTGGAAGATGGCATCGTGGCGGCGCCCATCGCCAGCCTGTGGGGCTGATTCAGACGAGCCCGAAGTCCGCTACGGCAGCACGACCACCGTCCCGAAGAACTTGTAGGTGGTGAAAGTGCAGCTGCAGTTGGGGTTGTTCACCAGGTAGATGGGCTCGGTGGAGGAGTGATAGGGGAAGGTTCCGGCGACCGTGAAGGTGTAGTTGAAGGTCTGCTTCGGTGCCAGGCCCCCGGAGTTGAACGACACGCCGCCGACTGACGGGAGCTGGTAGGGCAGCCACCAGGGCGCCGGCGCGCCGAGGATGAAGTTCTGGTTGATGACCACCGAGTGAGTGACGGTCCCGGCGTTGTACCAGCCAACGGTCTGGCCGACGTGAATGGTCACCGTGTTCGGCGTGAAGCCGTTGACGTCGTCGATCGTCACGCTGGCGCTGGCGCCCGCAACGGGTACCGGCGTGGGCGTGGGCGCCGCCTGGCCAGTGGGGCTGACGGCCGGCGAGCTGTCCACGACGATCGTGTAGTAGCCGCAGTTGAAGCCGGGCGCATTGCTCTTGTCGAAGCAGTCCGGCGTGGAGTAGTAGACGTAGGTGCCCGGCACAGTGAAGCCGACGGTCTTGGACTGCCCGGGCCCCAGGCCGCCGGTATCGAAGAATGGCAGGCCGCTGCTGACGCTGTCGGGCGTCAAGGTGGCGCTGTGGACGCGCGTGCCGTTATTGGTGAAGGTCACGTTCGCGTCCAGCGCTATCTCCGTGGTGGCCGGCGCGAAGGTGGCGTCGCTGATGGTCACCGTGGCGGCTGGCAGCGGCCCTGCCTGAGCGGGCGCTATGGGCGTGGGCGTTGGCGTGGTGGCCGCTTGCGGCAGCGCCCCATTGGCCAGCACGGCGATGGTGTAGTCGCCGCAGGTGAAGGTCTCGATGTAGACGCCGTGCAGGCAGTCCGTGCCGGCGGTGTAGGCATACAGTCCGGGCACGGTGAACACCAGCGTGGCGCTCGATCCGGGGCCGATACCGGCCGTATTGAAGGTGGAGGGCCCGCCGGTGCTGTCGGCCGTGTGGGTGCGGTTGCCCTTGTTCGTCCAGGTCACGCTGCCGCCCTGCGGGATCGTCACCGAAGCGGGGCTGATGCCGGTGTCGGTGATGGTCACGCTTGCAGTCGCGTTCTGAGACGTGAGCACCTGGGCGCTGGCGAGGGAAGGTAGGCAGACGATGGCCAGGACCATCGCCAGGCCGGCGGCGAGACGGGCCGGCGCCGAGCTGAACGGCTTCATGGCGCTGTACATAACGTGCCCGACATTATGGACGTACTGGCAAAGAAGTTTCAATCTGCGAGGCCGCGTACCATGAGGCGCCATGGAGCAATGGATCGAGGCGCTCAAGCCGCGCTTCCGCTGGGGCAACATCTACCCTCGCGCGGGCGGCGGAGCCCGGCGCGGCGAGACCTACCAGTTCTACCGGATCGTTCCGCCCGAGGTGATGGAGATCTCCGTCCGCCTCGGCATCCGGGACTACGGCAAGGACGATATCGACGAGGCTATCGCCCGCTTCTGGGAGTGCGTGCAGGACCTCGTGGACGAGCAGGTGGACTGCATCGTCCTCGGCGGCGCGCCGATTTCGGCGCAGCTTGGCCGCGCCCGCGTCCGCCAGCTTCTGGATGAAGTCCAGCAGCGGCACGGCATTCCCGCCTATGCGCCCTTGGAGGCGATGATCGCCGGGCTGGAGCACCTGGGCCTGCGCAAGGTTGCCATCGCCAGCCGCTGGGCCGGCGAAGTGAACGGCGCGCTCGCAGCCTATCTGGAGGATGCCGGCCTGGAGGTCGTTGGCGCCACCAGCCGCGGCCAGTGGGCCCGCGAAGCGCACGAGATGAACCTCGAACAGGGCATGCAGACCGCTCTCGAAGTTGCACGCGAGGCCGTGCAGATGGCTCCTTCGGCCGAGGCCATACTGGCCCCAGGCGGCGCCGCGCTCACCCTGCACGTCATCCCCGCCATCGAGGCCGAGTCCGGGAGAGTGGCCATCTCCAATCTCAGCGCCGAGGTCTGGAACGGCCTCGTGCGCACAAAGGTGATAGAGCCGGTGCACGGCTGGGGCAAGCTGCTGGCCAGCCTCTGACCAGAGTATGTGGGAATTGCATAGCCTCTGAACGCCTTTTGAACAGGCGGGCCCCTAGTCTGAGCTCATGCAAGCACGAATCACGATGGAACGGCGGCGACACCCCCGAACCCTGGTCTCGAAGCTGGCGGTCCTCGAGCAGCCAGATGCGCCCACGAGCACGGCCATGCTGGTCGAGGTCAGCGAGTCCGGCGCCCGCTTGCGTACGGCGCTCAAGCCCGACTCGGGCGTGCCCTACGTCATCCACTTCAAGCTGGACGGCCACAAGTACACGGCCACGCTGCGCTTGGTCCGCTGGGCGTGGGAGTCGGGCATGTATCGCTGGGGCTGCGAGCTCCGCGGTATGAGCGCGGCCACGGTGAGCCAGCTGCGCCAGTTCGTGCACGGGGCCATCGGCATGCCCGTCGTGCGCTCCTGGGTCGACATCCGGCGCGACTGCTCGACGCGCCCGCGCGACCAGGTGGTCATCGGCTACCGGCCGGATGGTGGCGAGATCCGCGTCTGGACGCAGGATTGCCTGCGCATCGGCCCCGACGGGCTCAACCAGTTCGCGCAGAACGTCTGCGCGCTCCATAACTAAGTCCGGATCGCGAATACCCGGCAGGGCGCCGCGGGAGTGCCCACCAGTGGCAGCGGCGCCACCAGGACCAGCGGCTCGATCTCGCCCAAGGCCTGGAGGTTGGCCAAGCCCTCGACGATCAGCACGTCCGCCTCGAGCAGCGTTTTATGGCCCAGATACTCGGGGCCCACGTCGAAGTCGAAGCAGTCGATGCCCAGCACCCGGACGCCTGAGTCGACGATCCACTGCGCCGCCTCGGCGGTGAGCCAGGGACGGTTCAGGGCCGCCGGGTCCAGCGGCCCCGACCAGCCGCTCCGCAGGAACAGGAAATCGGCTGATCTCACGCGCTCGCTTGCAGGCGCGAGATCGGCCGGTTCGATTCGGCCGCATGGCACATCCACCACGGCGGCACTGCCCGCGAGGCGCTCCAGCGGCTGCTGGTCCAGCGTCTTGCACTCCAGGAAATGCGCCTGCGTCTCGATGTGGGTTCCCGTCTGGTCGCTGCAATGAACCGCCCACACGGCATAACCGTCGCGCTCCAGCGTAGACGCGGACTCGAGGAGGACCTCGGGGTCGCCGGGATACACCGGCATGCCGGAGCGGATCGGCTGGCTGAGGTCGACGACTTGCGTGGCGGCTAGCGGGCGGCCGCCAGGGCGGCGTTCGGCGGCATGGGCAGCTCGGCCAGTCCGGGGTGCGCCTTCCAGGCCTTGGTAGGCCGGCCGGCCTTCAGCGCGTCCAACTCGCGCCAGAACACCTTGCGCAGGAAGATCACGCCCGCATCCGACTGCCCCAGCCGCTCCTCGGCGCGGTCCACTATCGGACCCTGGCGCATGATGGCGATGTAGTCCTCGGCCATGATCCGGAACAGGCCGTCTTCCGGCATGTTGCGGCGCTTGAGCACGTCATCGTGATGGTGGGACGGATCGTAGGTCGCGATGTGCCGCTCCGCGTCATAGTGACCGGTCGCCACCAGCCCTTCCTCGAAGCGCTTCGCCGCGTCCCCGGTCACGGGTGCGCGGTGCACGCCAATCAGTGCGATGTGCTCGTCGTCGACCGGCACCTTCCAGGCGAACGTGTCCACCCACACCGGCTTCTCGCCCACGGAGACCATCGGCGCCACCACGTGGTTGCAGTTCGGCCAGTGGAACTCGCTCACGCGCACGTTATCCGAGCGGATGGCGCGCTGGATAAGCCCCCAGTCTGTCTCCTCGTACTCGAGCTTCGGCACCTCCGTCGAGACCGACCGGCCCAGCGGCCCGTTGCGGTGGACGTAGCTGATGTGCAGCCCGTCGAACGAGTTCTCCATGTGCTGGAACCAGTTGCAGTTCCACACCTGCAGGTTCGTCCACTGGTAGCCTTCGGCGTCCAGCTCTGGCTTTGGAAAGAACTCTGGCGCCTCGTCGGAGCCGAGGTAGGCGAAGATCAGGCCGCCGTAGTCCCGCGCCGGGTGGGCGCGGATGCGCACCTTCTGGACGAAGGAGTCCGTCTCCGCCGGCATCTCCACGCACTGGCCCGTCCCGTCGTACTTCCAACCGTGGTAGAGGCAGCGGATGCAGTCCTCTTCCACCCAGCCGGTCTCCAGCGCGGTGCCGCGATGGGCGCAGCGCTCGGCCACGATGTACGGCTTGCCCGACTGGCCGCGGTACATCGTCAGGTCCTCGCTCATCACCCGCAGCGTCGTTTTTTCGCCTGGCGCCAGCTCGGCCGAGATCGCCACCGGCTGCCAGAATTTCCGCAGGTACCTGCCCATGGGCGTGCCCGGCCCCGTTTCGACCAGCTCGGCCCAGCGGCCGCCTTTCTTCACTGCCATTCTCGTTCGCCTACGCCTAGCTCATGGATTTGGCTATCTTGTTGTCTTCGTAGATCAGGTCGTCCGCCGTCTCGGACTTCGCGCCCGGATTGCTGGAGTAGCGCAGCGCGACCGTGAACGCGTCCTTGTCGACGGTCTGGTTGGGCCGGCCGTAGGCGTCCTTCTCGCTCGCCCAGAGCTCCTGCAGCAGCGTCTTGTCGTCCACCTTGAGGTACTTGCCCATGATCTGCTGGGTTTCCTCAGGGTTCGCGCGGCTGAAGTCGCCTGCCTCCTTCACCGCCTCCAGGATGGCCTTGGCCTGCGGCTCGTGAGCCTTGATCCAGGTGGTGTAGGCCATGAACGACACGCCGCTGATCTTCACCTCGGGCGTGGTGCCAGGCTCGACCACCGTGGTGACGTTGGGGTTCGACTTCACCTGGAAGATGATCGGCGAACCGAGGACCGCCAGGTCGAACTGGTTCGTCTCCAGCCCGGCCAGCGACGCCGGCAGCTGCTGGGTGTACACGAACTTGGCCTTCGAGGCGTCGAGCTTGCGCTGATACAGCAGCTCGCGCACCCACACGTCGGTCTGCGCCTCGCGATTGGTGGCGGCGATGGTCTTGCCGGCGATGTCCGCGTCCGACGTTACGCTGGCGGGCCCGCCCTTGTGCCCGTACAAGCCAAACGGGCTCGGGATCAGCGGCGAAAGCGAGCCGAAGTACTTCACGTCGCCGCCGTTGGCTCGGATGTTGATGCCTTCCGGCCCGCCCGCGTACACGTCGATGTTGTGGCCCACGAGCGCCTGCGAGGCCGCCTGCGGCGCGATGTACTGAAGGTCCACGTTGACTCCGTGCTTGGCGAACAAGCCCTTGTCGTTGGCGATCCACAACTGCGTCATGGCCGTGGTCACCACCGGCCAGGACATCCTGATCTTCTCGCCGGAAACCGCCGGGCTCGCGGCTGCCGATGCCGCCGCCGGCCCGCTCGCGGCAGGCTTGCTGGCGGCGACGGAGGGCTTGGCGCTGGCTGCATTCGCGCTGGCTGCCGGGTTGGCGGAGGCGCTGGCTGGCGCAGCCACGCTGGCGGGGGCCGCGCTGCTCGCCGCGGGCGGCCTGGCCGAGCCGCCGCAGGCCGCCAGGGCCAGCGAGATCAGCGCCGGCAGCCAGGTCATCGATCTCGTTCGAGGCTTGCTCACGCGCGGCATTGTACGCGAGCCTGGCGCCGCTGCCGGTGTAAGAATCAGCGCATGAGAGTGGTCGATGCCGTCGCCCGCATCCTGAGGGACGAGGGCGTGCAGTACGTCTTCTGCTACCCGGTGAACAACCTCATCGAGGCCTGCGCCGCGGCCGGCATCCGGCCGATCGTGTGCCGCCAGGAGCGCGTCGGCATGGGCATGGCGGATGGCTTCAGCCGCACGTCCAACGGGAAGCCGCTGGGCGTCTTCACGTGCCAGCAGGGGCCAGGCGCTGAGAACGCCTTCTCCGGCATCGCCACCGCTTTCGGCGACTCCACGCCCGTGCTGGTCTTCCCCCACAGCGCGCCCACGGACCGCTTCGGCGTGCCGCGCGTCTTCAGCCCCATGCGCGCCTTCGACCCCATCACCAAGAGCATCCAGGTCCTGAACCGCCCTGATCGCACCGGCGAGATCATGCGCCGCGCCCTCAGCGCCGTCCGCACCGGCCGGCCCGGTCCCGTAGCCGTCGAGATTCCGGACGACGTGGGCGATGCCGAGGTGGGCGAAGCCAGCCTGACGTATGGTCCGGTGCCGCCGGTCCGCAGCGCCGGCGACCCGGGAGACGTCGACCGCGCGGCGGGCGTGCTGCTGGAGGCCAAGAACCCGGTCATCTTCGCCGGCCACGGCGTGCTCCAGGCCGAAGCGAGCGATCGGCTGGTGCAGCTGGCCGAGCTGATCCAGGCGCCGGTCATGACCACGCTGCTCGGCAAGGGCGGCTTCCCGGAGGACCATCCGCTCTCGGCCGGAACGGCCGCCGGGGTGGCGCCGGGAACGGTCCCGCACTTCCTGGGGAAGGCGGACGTCATCTTCGCCATCGGCACCAGCCTGACCAAGCACGCCATTTCCAGCGCGGCCCTGCCACCCGGCAAGGTCATCGTCCATGCCGTCAGCGATCCGGGTGACGTCAACCGCGATTACCTGGCCCAGCACGCCATCGTCGGCGACTCCCGGCTGGTGCTGGAGCAGATGATCGAGGCTGTTCGTGACCGGCTGGGCGGCAAAGGTCGTGACGCCAACGCGGCCCTGGTGGGGGAGATTCGCACCGTCCATCGCCAGTGGCTGGAGCAGTGGCTGCCCAAGCTCACGTCAGACGAAGTGCCGGTGAACCCCTACCGCGTCGTGTGGGAGCTGATGCAGGCCGTCGACCCGGCCCAGACCATCATCACCCACGATTCCGGCAGCCCGCGCAGCCAGCTTGCGCCGTTCTACCGCGCCACCACGCCGCGCGGCTACATCGGCTTCGGCAAAGCGCATGCGCTGGGCAGCAGCCTGGGCTTGATCATGGGCGCCAAGCTGGCGCGGCCCGACAAGCTGTGCATCAACTGGCTGGGCGACGGAGCCTTCGGCATGGTCGGCACCGACTTCGAGACGGCTGCGCGCAATCAGATTCCCATCCTCTCGGTGCTGTCGAACAACTTCGAGATGGCCACCGAGACCGCCCGCATGACCGTCTCTCACGGCCGCTACCAAACTCGTGCCACGCTCGGCAACTACGCCGACATGGCCAAGGCGATGGGCGGCTACGCCGAGCGCGTGGAGCAGCCGGCCGAGGTCCGCCCCGCCATCGGCCGCGCCCGCCGCGCCACCGAGGAAGGCCGCCCCGCCCTGGTTGAAGTCATCACGAGCGCCGAAACCGCCATCTCCGGCGCCCGGCCTACGTAGTCCTCGCTCCGCCGTAAAGCTCGTCGTAGGCTTCGAGCAGGCGGCGCTTGAAGTCGGCCTTCCACTGCTCGTCGGGCTGGAGATCGGTGCGGGCGGCGGCGTCGGGAGGCAGCTCCGGCCAGTCGTCGCGCTCGGGATCGAGATGCTCGATCTCCACGGGCCACAGCATAGGGCTGGTTAAGCAGGTTGACCAGGGTGCAGCCACCCTCTCCGAAAGCCATGCTGCGGTAGAGTGGGCCCATGGCTGAGTTCGACACGCTGATCGTTGGCGGCACCGTAATCGATGGCTCCGGCGCCCTTGGAGTCGCCGCCGACGTCGGCATCAAGGACGGCCGCATCGCCGCCATCGGCCAGTTCTCGCCCAGCGCCGCCGAGCGCACGGTCGACGCCAGGGGGCTGGTCGTCAGCCCCGGCTTCATCGACATGCACACCCACACCGACATCGCCGTGCTGATCGACGGAAACGCCGAGAGCAAGGTGCGCCAGGGCGTGACGCTGGACGTTATCGGCGAGAGCCAGAGCGTGGCGCCGGTCACCGGTCCCGCGGCCGAGGAATACAAGGCCGAGCAGCGCCACCGCTTCGAGTTCGACGTTACCTGGGAGGACCTGGCGGGCTACTTCGATCGCCTCCAGCGCACCGGCACGTCCATCAACATCGCCTCCGGCGTCTCGCCGCAGCAGATCCGCCGGGCAGTGATGGGCTTCGACGACGACCGTCCGGCCTCACCCGACGAGCTGGCCCAGATGGAGCGCGTCACCGAGCAGGCGATGCGCCAGGGAGCCATGGGCCTGACCTGCGCCTGGCACGGCGGCGGCCCCGAATATCCGGAGGAAGTCGCGGTCATGGCCCGAATCGCCGCAAAGTACGGCGGCTACTACGGCGTGCACGTGGGCTCCGAAGGCTACAAGATGCAGCAGGAGCTGGAGAAGGCGCTGTACGTCGGCCGCGAGGCCAAGCTGCCGGTCCACATCTATCACATCAAGCTGCGCGGGCAGAGCTTCTGGGGCCGCGTCGGCTGGGTGATGGAGTCGGTCGAGGCCGCTCAGGCGGAGGGCCTGGACGTGACCGCCAACCAGTATCCCTACACGGCCATGCAGCACCCGTGGGCGCGCCTCATGCCGCGCTGGGTGCAGAACGCGCCGCGCAAGGAGATCATTCCCCACTTCGCGGAACGAGAGTTCCGGGACAAGGTCAAGGCCGACCCCGAGTTCAAGCAGTACGTGGACGAGCACGGCGGCTGGGAGGGGATCGTGGCCAGCGTGCTCCGCACTCCTGGCTTGGAGAAGTACATCGGCAAGCGCGCCATCGAGGTGGCCCGCATGCGCGGCCAGGAGGCCGATCCCGCCGAGGCCGTGTTCGACGTGATCCTGGAGGAGGGCAACTTCCCCCACGGCGTGTTCCACAACATGGCCGAGCAGGACGTGCAGACGTTCATGCGCAAGCCGTGGGTGTCAATCGGGTCCGATGGCACCGCCCTGAACCCCACCGCCAAGGGCCTCCCGCACCCGCGCAGCTTCGGCACCAACGTGCGCGTGCTGGGCAAGTACGCCCGCGAGGAGCGCCTGTTCCCGCTCGAGGAGGCCGTCCGCAAGATGACCTCGCTGCCCGCCAGCGTCCTCCGCCTCTCCGACCGCGGCCTCCTCAAGCCCGGCTACTGGGCCGACGTCGCCATCTTCGACGCCGACCGCGTGGCCGACAAAGCCACCTTCGAAGCCCCCAAGCAGTACCCCGCCGGCGTGGAGTACGTCCTGGTCAACGGCGAGCTGGTCGTCGCCCGCGGCGAGCACACCGGAGCGCGCCCCGGCCACCCGATCTACGGTCCGGGGAAGGCTGCTTAAACCCCGGCCGTCGTCGCCACGCGCGCCGGCGGCCGCCAGCGTTTGAGGGGCCGGCCCTCGGCCAGGGCGCGGAGCTCGCGCTCCCAGATTCTTCGCAGCAGGATGATGCCCGCGTCCGAGCGGCCGAGCCGCTCGTTCTCGCGGTCGGCGATGGCGCCCTGCCCGATCTGCGCCACGTTGTCCTGGATGTTCACGATGGCCGGGTGATCCTTCACGTCCGCCACGGAGATCTCCCCACGCAGCCAGCGGAAGCCAAGCTCCTCGACCTCGGCCGAGAGGTCGGGCGCCGCCGCCTTGCGCGCCCGGTAGCGCTCCGCGGCCTGGCCGCCGAGATGCGTCAGGCTCACGTTGAAGCTCTGGTGCGACTGGTCGTCGATGGGCACCCGCCAGGCTAGGGTGTCCCGCCAGCCGCTCTCGCCGGCTTCCTCCGGCGAGCCCTTCAGATTGATCAGCGTCGGCATCAGCAGCGACGACACGCGCACGCCGCTGGCCCGTTCCGCCCGCAGCTCGATGCCGTAGTCCGTCTCCTGGGCCGAGACATGTGGCACCCCCACCAGGCCGGCCTCCGTGAACGGGCTGGTGCGGTGCACGAACGCCACGTGCACCGGGTCGGCCTGATTCTCCACGTTATTGAAGAAGTTGCAGGCGCGGACATAGCTGAATGCCTCCAGCACGCCCTCGCCCTCGAAGTCCGCGTAGCGCGGCAGCTCCGGCGCCTCGCCCTCGCCAAGGTAAGCGAACACCAGTCCCAGGTACTCCTGCGTCGGGTAGCTCCGAATCCGCACCTTGGCCGGGAAGGACGCCTCCTCGGCCGGCATCTCGACACACTGGCCGGACGCGTCGTACTTCCAGCCGTGATAGAAGCAGCGGATGCAGTCGCCCTCCACCCAGCCGGTTGACAGCTGCGTCCCGCGGTGCGCGCACCGGGGCGCCACCATGTGGGCCGCTCCGCCTTCCCCGCGATACAGCGTGAAGTCCTCGCTCATTACGCGAATAGGCACAGCCCGCCCCGCTTCCAGCTTGCTGGAGACATACACCGGCTGCCAGAACGTCCGCAGGTAGCGCCCGGCCAGCGTCCCCGGCCCAGTGTGGGCGAAGTCCTGGTAGGGGTTCATTGCGAGGGATTATGCGCGACCTGCTGCCCGCATACAATCTCCCGGTGGACAGGCTGACACGGCGGCGGATGCTGCACCTGGCCATTACGGGCTGCGCCGGAGCTGCGCTGGCGGCCTGTGGCTCGGCTGCGGCACCTGCCGCGCCGGCGAGCTCGGCGGCTGCGCCGGCCAAACCCAGCGCCGGCGCGAGCAGCGCCGCGCCGGCAGGGAGCGCTTCCGCAAAGCCGGCGGCCAGCGCGGCGGCGGCGAGCGCTCCGGCCAAGCAGCTGTCGGCGGTGAAGGTGGGCTTCGCCGCGCTCAGCGGCAACGGCACGCCCGTGGTCATGGCGCTAGACGCCGGCATTTTCCAAAAGTACGGCTTGCCCGTGACGAGCACCTACATCCAGGGCAGTCCCAACACCATCGCCGCGCTCGGCGCGAACGAGGTCCAGTTTGCCGTCGTCGGCGCCTCGGCATCGGTGCAGGCCGCGCTGGGCGGAGCGGACGTGGTGGACGTGGCCACCCTTGCGCCGGGCCTCGCTTTCCGCTTCTACTCGCAGCCCAACATCAAGACGCTGCAGCAGTTGAAGGGCGGACGCGTGGTCCAGAGCCAGGCCGGCACCGATCCCGACTTCGCCCTCCGGCTGGTCCTTCAGAAGAACGGCATGTCCTACTCGGACGTCACCTCCATCCACGTCCCCGGCGCCGACGCCGACCGTCTCCAGGCCATGGTCACCAGCAAGGCCGAGGCGGTCATCCTCGGCCCGGGCCTGTTCCACGTGGCGGAGGGGCAGTTCCACCTCAACCTGCTGCTGGACGTCATCAAGGAGAAGATCCCCTACGAGCAGGCGACCATCGCCACCTCGCGCGCCTTCACCAAATCTCACCCCGACGAGGTGCTGGCCTTCGTCCGCTCCCTCACGGAGAGCGTGAAATACATCAAGGACCACCGGCCGGAGACGCTCGCTTCGCTCAAGAAGTTCCTCAAGACGGACGACGACGCCTTCGTGAACGAGGCCTACGACTACTACGTCACCGGCGGCGTGTTCCCACGGGAGCTCGGCGTAAGCGAGGCCGGCATCCAGACGCTGCTCGATCTGGTCGGCGAGACCAACCCTGCCGCGAAGCAGAAAAAGCCGGCCGACTTCATCGACAATAGCTTCGTCAAGAAGCTCTCCGACGAAGGCTTCGTGACCAAGCTGTACGGGAGCTGAGCGGGTGCGATTCGGCCACTTCTGCCTGCCGACCTACACCCCGGAAGTCGACGGCGAGATCGGCGACTACATGCACCGCTGGCTCGATCTGCTGGTCGAGAGCGAGGAGCTGGGCTTCGACGAGCTGTGGTGCAACGAGCACCACTTCCATTCCTATGGCGGCATCATCCCGTCCACGCCGATGCTGCTGTCGGCGCTGGCGCAGCGCACCAGGCGAGCTCGGCTGGGCACCTCCATCGTGGTACTGCCGCTGCACAACCCAATCGAGGTCGCCGAGCAGTTCGCGATGGTCGACCTCATGTCCGGCGGGCGGGTGCAGCTCGGCGTCGGCCGCGGCTTCGTGACGCGCGACTATGAGGTGTTCGGGATTCCGGTCGAGGAAGGGCAGGATCGGCTGACCGAGGGCCTGGATGTCATCCTGAAGGCCTGGCAGGGCGGGCCCATGAGCCACCACGGCACGTACCACCATTTCGAGAACGTGGACGTTTGGCCCAAGCCCGAGCAGTCCCCGCGGCCGCCCATCTTCGTGGCCTGCACCAGCAACCCCAAGAGTTTCGAGTGGGTCGGCCAGCAGGGCTTCAACCTGCTGACCGTGGCCTATGGGCCCGGCTTTCAGGACGTCTCCGCGTTGAACGACATTTATCGCTCCGCCTGGAACGCTGCCGGCCACCCGGCGAACGGCTGGGCCATCAACACCCACTACCAGGTGGTGGTCGCCGAGACGAGCGCCGAGGCGCGCGAGATCTGCGTCCCGGCGCTGATCCGCTACCGCCAGGCGGTGATCTCCTCGCGCCGCCTGCTGGCGCCCGAGGAGCCGCCCGATTACGAGCGGCTCCTCGCCACCAGCCGGATCATCTCCGGTACGCCGGACGAGTGCGCACAGCAGCTTCGGGCGGCCCAGCAGCAGGTGGGCTTCACCTGCGCCGACCTGATGTTCTACTGGGCGGGCATTCCCTACGAGACGGCGCGGCGCTCACTCCACCTGTTCGCCTCGGAGGTCATGCCGAAGCTGCGCGAGCCTGTGGCTGCTTGACGCCGCGTAGCCGGCTTACTTCTTGAAGGGCGCCATCCAGGAGTCGTACTGCGCCCGCCAGCCTTCGGCGTCGGCCATCAGCTCCAGCGCCTGGGACCCGTCCAGCGACTCGCGGATGATGTCGGCGTGGCCGGCATGCCGCGCCGTTTCCTCGATGACGTGCAGCAGCACCCAGCGGACGGACCACTCCTTCACGTCTTTGGGGAACCAGGGGACGTTCTGAGGCACCGGCACCGGCCGGCCCATGTCCGGGACGGCCCGCACGATCGACTCGGTTGCGGCCGCCACCTTGGCGTACTCGTCCAGCCAGCCGGCGACCGTCTCGTCCGGCTCGAGCCGGAACACGGCCTCCCAGTCCGTGATGGGCTCCTGCGGCTTCTGCGCGATGCGCCCGGCCACCCAGGAGCGCTCGACCAGGACGTTGTGCTTCAGCAGCCCGCCCAGGCTGAGGGCGCTCTTCGACGGCTTCAGCCGCGCCTGCTCGTCGGTGAGGCCGCTGACCGCGAACCGCAGCGCGTCCCGCTGCTGAGCCAGGAACGCCAGGAGTCCTTCGCGTTCGTCGCTGACGGGGGGAACCAGTGCCGGCATGTGCTTCTCCTGAATTCATTGATGGACTAACCATATGCCCAATTGAGGACAGATTCGGTCCTCGATGCGTGCGACACTGGGAAATGTGATCGAGACCTCGGCCCGGCTGCTTCGCCTGCTGTCGCTGCTGCAGACCCATCGCGACTGGTCCGGCCTGGAGCTGGCGGATCGGCTCGAGGTCGATCCGCGCACCGTCCGCCGCGACGTGGATCGCCTGCGCCGGCTGGGGTATCCGGTCGAGTCCACGCCCGGCGCGGCCGGTGGCTATCGACTGGGTGCGGGCGCGCACCTGCCGCCACTGCTGCTCGACGACGACGAAGCGGTGGCCGTCGCCGCGGGCCTGCGCATGGCCGCGAACGGCTCGGTGGCGGGCATCGAAGAGTCCTCCGTTCGCGCCCTGGCCAAGCTGGAGCAGATGCTGCCGCCCGAGCTGCGCCGGCGCGTCCATGCCGTCCAGTCCTATACCGTCCCGCTGACCGGCGCCGCCTCCGCGACCGTCGATGCCAGCCTGCTGGCGAGCATCGCCGCCGCCTGCCGGGACGCCGAGCGGCTCAAGTTCGTCTACGCCGCTCGGACCGGCGAGCCCAGCACCCGCACCACCGAGCCCCTGCGCTTGGTGTGCACCGGCCGCCGCTGGTACCTCCTGGCCTGGGACGTGAACCGCGAGGACTGGCGCACCTTCCGTGTGGACCGCATCTCCAGCCTGCTGTCCACAGGCCCGCGCTTCACGCCACGAGAGCCGCCGGAGGATGTGGCCACGTACGTCTCACGGGCGATCTCGAGCGAGCCCTACCGTTACCAGGCGCGCGTGCTCCTGCATGCGCCGGCTGAAACCATCAAGGCGCGAGTCTGGCCCAGCATGGGCGTGGTGACCGCCCTCACCGACGACACCTGCCTCCTCGAAACCGGCGCCGAGTCCCTCGACGCCCTGGCGATGTTCGTCGCCCTAGCCGGCGTGGACTTCGAAGTCCAGTCTCCCCCGGAGCTTGCCGACCGCATCGAAGAACTCGGCCGACGCCTCCTCGGGAGCTCCAAACCCCACTGAACTTCCCGTCGCCCTACCCGCTGCATCGGAGGGACCGAGTGCGGCTCCCCACGAACCGGGTGGGGGCCTGCAGCGGAGGCGCTTCCGCAAAGCGGCGCCTCCAGCCGAAGCACGGCGAGAGCCGTGCGCAGGCGACAGCGCCGCGTGCGGATGCGCCGGAGCGCGCCGGGGCGGCCCAAGCCAGATACTCGACCACGCGGATGCGCCGGAGCGCGCCGGGGCGGCCCAAGCCAGACTCAGCCCTTCAGCAAAGCATCCAGCTTGGCCTTATCCATGGTCGTCCACTTGATGGCGTCCTTGCCAATCTGCAGCTTGTCCATCTGCTGCGGCGTCCAGGTGTATTCCGCGGTCACGTCCTTCATGGTGTCCAGCAGCTTCTGGCCATAGCCGCCGGAGGCGTCCTTCACCACCGTGAAGGCGTACACGTTCTGGACGATGTCATGATTGCTGTCCAGCTTGAGCGGCCCTTTGGCGGTCTCGATGTTCACCGAGTAGAGAGCGTCCATGAACGCCTGCTTGTCCTCGATGTTGCCGTTCACGTTCTTGAGCGCGGCCTCCAGCACCTGTGCCGAGGCGTAGCCGTTGGCCACGGTGGAGGACACGCTCCTCCCCGGGAACTTGGCGGCGAACGCCTTCAGGAAGGTCTGGTTCTGCGGCGTGTCCAGCGCCAGCGAGTAGATGTTCGTGCCGAGCAGGCCGACGGCCTTGTCCTTGAGCTGGTCCAGGGGCGGGCCGGCCGTGCCGCTGTTGGTCGAATCATATGCCGGCTGCTTGTGGCCACTGCCGGCGTACTGATCGAAGAAGCGCAGGCCGTCGATGCCCGGCAGGAAGGTCGCCACGACGTCAGCGGATGGGTCGAGCTGCGCCAGCACCGGCCCGAAGTCCGTCGTGCCGACCTTCGGATACTGGACCTGCACAACGCTGCCGCCCGCGCCGACGAACGCCGCGGAGAAGGCGTCGACGAACTCATGCCCGGCGCCGAAGTCGGCCGCGAAGATGCTGACCTTCTTGAAGTTCTGCTTGTACAGCCAGCCGCCGGCAGCGGCGAAATCGCCGTTATTGATGGTCCAGCGCGACACGTACGGGCTCTTGTACTTGGGGTCGAGCAGCACGTCCTGGGCGGCGCAGTTGCTGGTGATCGCCATCGGCACCTGCGCCTGCTTGACGTACGTCGCAACCGCGTAGCACACCGGTGTGGCGTTGAAGCCCATCAGCAGGCTGACGTGCTGGTTCTCCACCAGCTCCTTGGCCTTAGTGAGGCCGGTATCCGGTGAGGCCCCGTCGTCGGCATAGGTGACCTCGATCTTGCGCCCCGCCACGGTGCTGTTGATCGAGTCGAGGTACAGGTTCATGCCGTCCTGGTTGTCCTTACCGAGGATCGCCTGCACGCCCGTCAGCGGCACGATGTCCCCGATGCGGATTGGGCTGCCGCTGGTCGCCGCCGCGGCCCCACTCGCCGCCGGCTTCGTGCTGGCCGCGGAGGATGGCTTGGCAGCCGCGCTGCCCGCCGGCTTCGCCGAAGCGCTTGCCGCCGCCGCGCTGCTCGCCGGAGCCGCGGACGGGGCCGCGGTACTGCCGCACCCGGCTAGTAGAAGCGCGCCGACCGAGAGGCCGAGAAGTCGAGAAAATTTCACGCCGCCATAGTACAAGGACGCGCCGGTGCAGCCGGCTCACCGTCGCGTGCCAGGTTGCCGTCCGCGTAGGACCTAGCGGCGAAAGGAGGTCAGCACTTCCCCGAATCGCTCGAGCTGCTCCGCGGCGTCCGGCAGTTGGAGGTTCACAATGATCTCGGCCGCCCCGCCGTCGAAGGCGCGGCGGCAGCCCTCGGCTACGTCGGCGGGAGTGCCGGCCAGCGACCACTGGTCGAGCCAGCGCTCCTGGACCAGGTGGCTGTAGGCGCCGGTCATGTGCTTGTAAGGGTCGTACTCGCGCTGGAGGCGCTTGAGGGGCTCGCGGTCCTCGTCGGCAATGGTGCCCAGCCGCGCTGCCCGGCTCAGCCACACCAGCGCCGTCCGCGCCACGATCGGTCGCACGGCGTCACGCGCCCTTTCGCGGTCGGCGTCGATGGCCGTCGGCACGATCCACACGATGGGCAGCTCTGCGCCCGAGCGGCCAGCCTCTCGCGCCCCATCATCGAGGGTCGCCCGACAGTAGGCCAGCGCATCCAGAGGCCCGCTGAAGATGGCGCCATCGGCACACCGGCCGGCCGCTCGGAGGCTGTGGTCCGACAGCGCCCCAACATACATCGGCACCTGCTGCCCGGCGGTGAAGGTCAGCTGCATGCGCCGGCCATCCAGCTCGACTGCCTCGCCGGCTACCAGTTGCCGCACGGTGGTCAGGGCACCCTCGAGATCGCGCGCTCCCACGCGCCGCATGCCCACCGTCGCCGGCCCGCTCGATCCCACGCCCATACCCATCCGCACCCGGCCGGGCGCCGTCTCCGCCAGCGTGGCAAGGGCGCTGGCGGTCACCGACAGGTGCCGCACGATGGGATGAGTGACGCACGGCCCCAACGCGATCCGCTCGGTCGCGGCGGCGATGGCCCCCAGCAGCACCCACGCATCGCCCCAGATCATGTGCGAGTCCGGTACCCAGAACGTCCCAAACCCCAGATCCTCGGCCCGCCGAGCCAGCGCTATCGCCTGCCGCCCATTGCCGGGAGGGAACACCGTTACCCCGAACATGGCCCCATGATGTAGCATCGCGCGAAATGCGGGTCGACGTGCACGCGCACCACCTGGCGCCGGAGTACCTGGCCTGCCTGGAGCGGATAGCCGGGCCGCGGCAGCGCGGGCGAGCGGCGGCCGCCCCGATGAGCCTGGACGAGCGCGCGGACATGCTCGAGGACTGCGGCGTGGACCTGCAGGTGCTGTCGCACGGCGCCACGATGCCTTACTTCGACGACGAGCAGGCGGCACTCGAAGCGGCGCGGCTCGGCAACGACTCCAACGCCGAGGTTGCACGCGGCTTCGGCGGGCGGTTCGCCCATTTCGGCGCGCTGCCCCTGCCGCACGTCGATGCCTCCCTCGCGGAGGCCGAGCGCTGCCTGGACAAGCTGGGCGCCCTCGGCATCAGCATCGGCACGCAGATCGGCGACGTGCCGCTGGACAATCCTGCGTTCGAGCCGCTGTGGGCCTGGCTCGACCAGCGGCAGACGGTCGTGCTCCTCCACCCGCAATGGCGCGCGGCCGAGCCGCACCTGCGCGACTACGACCTGGCCGGCATGGTCGGCGCCTGCTTCGAGGACACGCTGGCCGCGCTCCGCATTCTGCTGTCCGGCCTCGCGGAGCGGCACCCGAACGTGCGCATCATCGTGCCGCACCTCGGCGGGACGCTGCCGCTGGTCTACCCGCGCATCGTCCGGCGCGGCAAAGCGCACCTGCTCCGGCGCCTGTGGTACGACACCGCCAACGGCTACGGTCCGGCCCTGGCGTGCGCCTGCCAGACGCTTGGCGCCGAGCGCATGATGCTCGGCACCGACTTTCCTTATCTGACGCCCTTGAAGGAGCACGTCCAATACGTGCAGCAGGCCGGGCTCAGCCCCGAGGACGCCGACACCATCCTGAACAGGACCGCCGCTCAGCTGCTGGGCGTGATTGATTCCACGAAGGAGAGCAAGCAATGAACGTGGCCATCATCGGCGCAGGAAACATCGGCGGCACGCTGGCCCGGAAGCTTGCCGGCGCTGGCCATCACGTGAGCCTCGGCGTGCGCGACGTCGCCAAAGCCGCCGATCTCGCCGCCCAGATCGGCCAGGGGACCGACGTCAAGTCGCCGGCCCAGGCGGTGGCCGAGGCGGACGCCGTCATCTTCGCGCTGCCCGGCGGAGTCATGCCGGACATCCTCGGCGAGCTGTCGCAAGCCCTGGCCGGCAAGGTGCTGATCGACGCGACCAACAACCTCAGCCCCGGCCAGCCGCTCAACAGCATTGCCCTGCTGACGGAGAAGGCGCCGACTGCGTCGGTCTATCGCGCCTTCAACACGCTGGGCTGGGAGAACTTCGCCAATCCGATGTTCGGCGGCACGCAGGCCGACCTGTTCTACTGTGGCCCTGCCGGCGATCCCCAGAAGGTGGCCGAGGACATCATCCAAGGCGTGGGCCTGCGCCCGGTCTATGTCGGCGGCGTCGACCAGACCGCCGTCGTCGACGGCGTGGCCAGCCTCTGGTTCGCCCTGGTGTTCGGCCAGAAGCGCCCGCGCCGTCTGGCCTTCAGGCTCCTGGAAGACTGAACCAAATCCTCGCCTGACCCTTAACCCGAAAACAACGCATCCTCGCTAGCATCCGTGGCGTGCGACGGAGCTTGGCTGGCCTGGTGCTGCTCCTGGGGGCAGCGCTGGGAGGGGTGCCATCCGCGGCGGCCGATACCGGGGATACACCGCTGGGACGGCTCAACTGGGGTGTCGACTCGCAGGGCCAGCCGTGGACTGCCCAGACCCTCAAGGCCCACATGAGCCTGGCTCCGGACGACGAGCTCAGCCGGAGCCCGGCCGCGGTCATCGAGGCGGCGAGACAGCATCTCGATGACACGATCACGCCTGTCGCAGCGCTCCACAGCGAGGGCACGGTGTTCACCGACCCGCGGCACAAGGCTTCCGCCGCGGCGGTTTCCCAGCTGGGAACGGTGTACGACTGGGCGATGTGCGCTCGGCTCGCCGAGCAGCCGCTGGGCCAGCAGTGCGCATCGGCTGCTGCTGCGGCGATCACTGCGTGGACGGCGACCTACCAGCCGTCGGGCGATCCTATCGACGAGAACCAGCTCATCCCGCTGCTGCAGAGCATCGACCTGATGATGCCGCTCCTGCCGGCGGATACCCAGAGCCAAGCCGTGGCCTGGACCAGCGCTCTGGCTACGCAGGGCGACCAGCGGTTCGCGGCCATGAAGCCAGGCGATTCGCGTCTCGTCAACAACTGGAACAGCTGGCATCTCGCGCTGGATGCGATGGCCGGCACGATTACCGGCGACTCCGAGCTACTGAACCGGACCACCTCCGCTGTGCGGCAGCAGGTGGCCCAGAACGTGAACGCCGATGGCTCGACGTTCGACTTCCAGCAGCGGGATGCGCTGCACTACCAGGTCTACGACCTCGAGGCATTGCTGGAGCTCGATCTCTTCACCTCCGCAATGCCCGCCGACAGCGAAGGCGCGCTCCTGAATGGCTTGCAGTTCCTGCAACCCTTCGTCAGCGGCCAGCAGCAGCACGTGGAGTTCGTGGGCTCGACGGTGGCCTTCGATCGGACCCGGCGCGACGCCGGAGACCCGACCTTTGCGAATGTTCCGTGGGATCCTCGCTCGGCGAGGACGCTCCTGCGTCTGGCGCGGTCACACTTCCCGGCCATTCGCGATTGGACGTCCGCCATGGCCGGCGACAGCTACCCGGCGCGACTGAGGCAGCTCGCGGCGCTTTACGCGGCGGACTCTAGACGGATGATGGCCGGGCTTAGGCTCTGAAGCCTCCGAAAATGGCGACCTGCATGTCCTTCCACAGGCAATCGCTGGCGTCGAAGCCGCCCTCGCGCAGCCAGCGCAGCTGGTTCTCCAGGATGGCCGGCTCCTCGCCTGCCGTCTGAGCAGCCAGCGCGGGCGTGGACATCGGCATGCGATCGTAGTTCAGGAAGCAGCCGCCCGGCTTAACCAGCGGGAAGATCTCATGGTAGATGCCGCGGATGCGGGCCGGTTGCCGCACGTTGTGGATGGCGATGGCCGACACCACGGCGTCGAACTGCTCGCCGAAGACTTTGTTCCACTTCGGATCGAACAGGTCGGCCTTGACGTAGGACATGCGGTCGCCGGCCCAGGCCAGGTTGCGCCGGGCGTGCTCGAACATCGGCTCCGAGTAGTCGTGCAGCACGATGGTGGCTTTGGGGAAGCGCTCCAGCACCTGCTGGCTGACCAGGCCGTAGCCGCCGCCCAGGTCGAGGACGCGGATGGCGGCATCCTGAGGATGGGGGATGAAGCCGGCCAGCCTCTGCAGCAACAGGACGCGCCGTTCGTCCCGCGGCTTCGCCTCCGTGATCCATTGGTCGACATATTCCTTCGAATTCCACTGATGCTCGTCGTCCCGCTCGTACCGAATAGCCATCCAAAGCCCCCGCTGGAGAAATCAGTGGCTTTTTATCACAGCCCCGCCGCTGCGCTCACGGATCGGGTGCCACCTCGTTCTAAGCAGTGGAATGCCGTCCGAGACCAAGAATGAGCGTCAGGGCCTCACTGATCTGGTTCACGCTCGCCTCCGACAGGGTTCCTAGACGCCGCAGCAACCCAGCTCGGGCGACCGCACGGACGCCACGGCAGATCGCACGGCTGGGCGGGTCGACGCCCTCCACTGGCTCGATCTCAGGGCGAAGCGCGGATGCCGCTCTTGAGCTCGAAAGGGGTATCACGACCATCAAATCGCCTGGCTCGTCGGAGTTCAGTTCGTCGACTGAGATGACGACCGCCGGACGGTTCTTACCTGGCTGGCCCGAACGCGCTGCGCCCAATGAGACGAGCCAGATTTCGCCACGCCTGGGGCTCACTCGAAACCGTCAGCCGCCGCGGCGCTCCAGTCATGCTCCTCGATCCGAACATCCCGGTTAGTAGCGTCGATCCTCATCGCCTGCCGTTCCGACTCCCAAACGGCCGGCCTCGCGCTCGTGGGCGACCTCGGCCAAAAGTGCGGCCAGCGAGATGCCTCGACGGCGTGCTTGAGCGGCAAGCAGGTCTCGGACGGGACGCGACACACGGATCGTCGCCGTTTCGCTCGTCATTGTAGACAGAGAATAGCGCCAAGATTTGGCGCTAGACGCGCTATTCCAGCGGATGCCAGCCGCCGGCGGGCTGGTGGTCCCAGACGCTGTCCTGGCGGGTGAGGAACATCCAGGGCGCGTCGGTGCTCGGGACGCCGCGGCCAATGATCGTCTGGCAGTCTTCGACGGACAGCGAACGGATGGGGCCCAGGGACGAGGCCATCCAGATTTTCATGGCGTTGTCCTCAAGGATGAGGCAGGCGTGGAGCATCTCCTCAACGGTCCGGCCGACGACGGCCGAGCCGTGGCCGCGCATCAGGACCCCGCGCTGCCCGGGGCCGAGGGCTGAGGCCATGCGGCGGCCCTCCTCCAGCGTGGTCACCAGGCCCAGGTAGTCGTACCAGCCCAAGCCCTGCGCGAACATGGCGCCGTTGATGGTCACCGGTCGAAACTCGCGCTCGGCGATGGCGAACAGCGTGGAGAACGGTGCGTGCAGGTGCGCCACCGCCAGCGCATCCTTGTGGGCGGCGTGGATGCAGGTGTGGATGGGCCACTCCAGCGCCAGCCGGCCCTCGCCCGAGAGCTTCTCGCCAGCGGAGTTGAACACCCACAGGTCTTCGGGCTTGACGTTCGCCCGATCGGAGCCCGCGCCCGGCGTCAGGTAGACCCGGTCCGTCTCGGGGTCATAGGCGCTGACGTGGCCGTACAGGCCGACCAGCCCCTTCAGGGCGAGAATGCGCGAGGCGGTGGCGAGCTTCTCCCGCAGGGCGTCTTCGCTGGGCAATATGGAGCTTCTCCCTCGCCGAATGGATCAGTGCAGCTCAGGCTTCCAGGGCAGCGCCAGGCGCTGGATGGTATCAAGGCCAAGCTGTGCCAGGAAGCCCAGGAAGGCGGTCGTCACCAGACCGCAGTACATGGCCTCGACGGAGAAGGTCTGCCACGACTGCCAGATCAGGTAGCCGATGCCCGTCTTGGCGCCCACGAACTCCGTGGCGACGATAACGATCAGCGCTACGCCGAGGGCCAGCTGGAATCCGGTGAAAATCTGCGGCATCGCGCCCGGCACGGCGATGGTCTTGAAGAACTGCCAGCGGTTGGCGCCGAAGTTCCGGCCCACGTCCAGGTAAATCTTCTCGATATTCATCACGCCGGCCATGGTGTTGATGAGCACCAGGAACACGACCCCGATGGCCACGCTCACGTACTTGGACATCTCGCCCAGGCCGAAGATGAGCATGATTAGCGGCAGGATGGCGATCTTGGGAATGGGGAAGAGGGCCGCCACCATCGGCTTGAAGAACGCCCGTACCGGCGTGGACAGGCCCATGATAGCGCCCAGCAGCAGGCCGGGGACGCAGCCCATCAACAGCCCAACCGCGATGCGGCCGAGGGTGTCCTTGATGTCGATCAGCAGCTCGTGCTGAGGCCCCAGGAGCAGCGTCTGGAAGGTGCCGACGATCGAGCTCGGCGCGGGGAAGAAGCGCGCGTCCAGCAGCTTGACGCGGACCATCAGCTCCCACAGGATGAGCAGCAGCACCGGCGAGAACAGCGACACCAGCTGCTCGCCCAGCTTGCTCTTCTTGGGGACGGGGAGCTGCGCTCGTTGCACGACCTCCGCATCGGTTTCGCGTCGCGCGGCCTCTACCGCGGCGGCCCCGAAGGCCGGATTCGCCGTGAGCAGTTCAGTGTTCTCAAGGCTCATTCGCGCTCTCCCGATTTTTGAGTAAGTGCATAGTACATGCTCCGTCAAGTCCTACGCGGACGGCGTGCTAGGTAGAGGCGACTCCATCACTACGTCCACCAGGGACGGGCCCTGGCCCATCGCCTCGCGCAGCGCCGGACCGAGCTCGGACGGCTTCGATACCCGCCAGGCCGGCATGCCCATGGCTTCGGCCAGGCGATCGAAGCGAAGCTCGGGATCGGTCAGGTCCATGTGCATGAACTTGCGGCCTGCCGCCGACGATCCCAGGTAGTCCAGCATGTTCAGCTTGAGGATGCGGTAGTTGGCATTGTTGAGCATCACATAGGTCACCGGGATGCGGTGGTGCGCCGCCGTCCAGAGGGCGGTGATGCTGTACATCGAAGCGCCGTCCGAGCAGATGCCGACCACCTTGCGGTCGGGCCGGGCCAGTTGCGCGCCGAGGGCGCCCGGCAGCCCGCCGCCGATACCGCCTCCGCGCACCCGCACCACCCGTTCCGGCGCGTTCGGCTGGAAGGCCCGCTCCACGTGGATCACGTTCGTGATCGGCTCCGTGAGCACCAGCGCGTCCGAGGGCGCGGCCTCGCGCACCTCGTGCATCAGCCGCGCGCCGCTGATGGGCTCGGCATCCCAGCGCGGCTTCATGGCCGCCCAGTAGCCCTCGCGCGCAGCTTGCGTGCGCTCGGCGAGGCTCGACGCGCGCGTGCGGGCCGCGGATGCCTGGTCGGGCGTCTGGCGCTGCCGCAGCACGTCCACCAGGTCGGCCAGCGCGGCCTTGGGATCCGCCAGCAGGCCAATAGAAGCCGGGAAGTTCCGGCCGATCTGCCAGCCGTTGGCGTCGATCTGCACCACCTTGGCGCCGCGCGGCAGGGCCGGCGAATCGGGGTCGGGGAAGATCACCTGGAACAGCGGCACGCCCACCGCCAGGAGCACGTCGCAGTCCTTCAGCGCCGCGCGCAGGCGGTCCGGTTTGGTGAAATCCATGCTGCCCAGATAGAGCGGGTGGTCGGTAGGGAAGTTGTACTCGGAGCCGTAGCACTCGAAGGCCGCCGCCCCGAGCGTCTCCGCCACCGTCACCGCCTCGTGCTGCGCCTGGGCCGTCCAGATGCCGTCGCCCGCCATGAGCATCGGGTTCTCGGCCCGCAGCAGCAGCTCGGCCGCTTCCCACAGGCCGGCGGGGTCGGGCCGGCTGTGCCAGTTGGTGTAGCTGGTGGGCGCGATGTCCATGTCCGCTTCGGCGTCCAGCACGTCCATGGGCAGCGCCAGGAACACCGGCCCCTGCGGCGGCTCGGCGGCGATCTTGAAGGCTCTTCGGAGGGCCTGCGGCACATCGTGCGCGTGCTCCACCTGATAGGCCCACTTGCAGACCGGCCGCGCCATCTCGACCAGCGGCCCGGACAGGTGCGGCTCCTGGAACAGCGCCCGGCTTTCCGACTGGCCGGCGTAGATGACCATGGGCGTGTTGCCGATGCGCGCGTTGTGCAGCATGCCCATGGCGTTGCCCAGCCCCGGCGCGATGTGCACCTCTACAAAGGAAGGCCGCCGGGTCAGCCTGGCGTAAGCGTCGGCCATGGAAACGGCCACGCCCTCGTGCAGCGCCAGCACGAACTGGATGTCGGGGTAGTCCTGCAGCAGGTCGATGAAGCCCTGCTCCGTCGTCCCCGGGTTGCCGAAGATGTGCTTGACGCCGTCCGCGCGCAGCTGCTCCATCAGGGCGCGTTTGCCGCTCAGTCGCATGTGAACCCCATTTTGTCACTCTGAGCGTCGAGCAAAGAGTCCCCCGGCAGGGCGGGGATGCTTCGCTCGACGCTCAGCATGACAAACGGGGTATCGTATGCGCCATGGCTAACGTCGGAAGTCCGGTTCGTCGCCGTGAGGACGAGCGGCTCATCACGGGCAAGGGGCAATATGCCGACGACATCCCGGTAGTCGGCGCACTGCATGCGGCCTTCGTTCGCAGCCCTCACGCGCACGCGCGCATCGTGAGCGTGGACACGTCCAAGGCCAAGGCCATGCCAGGCGTCCAAGACGTCATCATGGGCGATGAGATCCCCTCCGGCGGCTCCGACCCGCGGGCCCTGGGCGTGCCGCTCGCGCCGGACAGCCCCGACCTGCACGTCGCCCCCTGGCGAGCACTCGCCGTGGGGAAGGTGCTGTACGTCGGCGAGCCGCTGGCCGTGGTCCTCGCGGACGACCCGTACACCGCCCGCGACGCCGCCGAAGCGGTCGAGGTCGAGTACGAGCCGCTGGGCGCCATCTCCGATCCGTACACGGCGCTGGCGGACGGTGCGCCCGTACTGCACGAGAACCTCGGCAACAACCTGGCGTTCAAGTACACGATGGGCACCAACGACGTCGACGCCGAGCTGGCCAAGGCGGACCAGCAGGTGACCGTCACGATCAAACAGCGCCGCCTGGTGGCCATGGCCATGGAGCCGCGCGCGACCGTCGCCCAGTTCGACGGCTTCACCGGCGGGCTCACCGTCTGGACCGCCACCCAGGCGCCGCATTTCCAGATGCACGCCCTGGCCGGCATCCTTGGCATCCCCGAGAACAAGATTCGCGTCATCACCCGCGACATGGGCGGCGGCTTCGGCCTCAAAGGCGTACTCTATGGCGACGAGGTGGCCATCGTCTACCTCGCCTGGAAGCTGCGCGCCGCCATCCGCTGGGCCGAGACCCGCAGCGAGTCCTTTAAGGCCATGGCCCAGGGCCGCGGCCTGACCTCCGAGGTGACGGTCGGGATCAACCGCGACGGCACGCTGGTTGCCGCGCGGGTGAACATCCTGGCCGACCAGGGCGCCTACATCCCGCCGAATGGCGCCGTGCCGCCGACGCTGGCGTCCGTCCTCGCCGCGGGAACCTACCGCACGCCCGCCGTGGCCGCCAACGTCACCGGCGTGTACACCAACCGCCCGCCGACGTCCCCATACCGCGGCGCCGGCCGGCCGGAGGCCATCTACACGATGGAGCGCGCCATCGACCAGGCTGCGCGGGCCATCGGCATGGACCCGGCCGAGGTGCGCCGGAAGAACTACATCCAGCCGGACCAGTTCCCCTACTCGACGCCCACTCACGCCACCTACGACGTCGGCGACTACGAAGGCGCGTTGAACAAGGCGCTGGAGGCGCTGGACTACACGCACTGGCGCGCTGAGCAGGAGCGGCGGCGGGCGGAGGGCCGCTACATCGGCATCGGCATCTCCTCGTTTGTGGACAGCTCCGCGGCGATGGGCTGGGAGTCGGGCACGGTGCGCGTGGACCGCAGCGGCAAGGTGACGCTGCTCACTGGATCGTCGGCCCACGGCCAGGGCCACCAGACCACCTTCTCGCAGATCGTGGCCGACGTGCTGAC
>Ga0070738_10001878_pt1 | contig 36871 bp, 28 predicted proteins | sample Coa_R2_2_FD_66446 | JGI IMG/M metagenome (GOLD analysis project Ga0070738, IMG submission 66446) | Surface soil microbial communities from Centralia Pennsylvania, which are recovering from an underground coalmine fire - Coalmine... | ecosystem: Environmental > Terrestrial > Soil > Unclassified ...
AGTTTCCCAATGCGGAACGACATACCCGGTACTGGTGCCTTCGAGCTCTTCAATGGTGGCGGAAACATTCTCCTCCTCGCAAGACATGCCCTCGAAGCGATGATTCCAATAGACTCGCACACCCGCCGCTCGCAGGCGCTGTTCCAGGAGGTTTTCGAGAGAACTCTGTGGAAGAATGACCAGGAACGGGAATTCGCCGCCTGCCTGGGCCAGGTTGAGTTCCGCCTGCCGGGCGGCGCCGTCATAAAACGCCACCTTTTGGATCTGCCGGCCCCGTTCGATGACGGATTGTGCCAGGCCGAGACGATCCAGTTGCTTCAAGGTCGACGAATGGATGGCGCAAGCATAACTGCGAGCAGTGGTGCGCGCCTCCCGGTCAATGAGAATGACCTCGATTCCGCTCTCTGCCAGCACCAGCGCGGTCCAAAGACCGACCGGGCCGGCTCCCGCCACCAGTACCTCAACCTGTGTTTCACGCATAAGATTTCTATCTTTCTTATCTTACTGCCGCTGCTTAATAATAACTGCTAAGACTTAAAAAGTCATCTAAAATCGCACGGTTTTCCATTGCGATCCCGCGGCGGGCTTCCGAGGATGGCGCAGCTTGAAGACGCTGCACCTGTACCTGACGCGCCAAATCGTCGGCTCGCTCATCATGACGGTCATGGTTTTCACGTTTGTCTTGCTGGTAGGCAACGTGTTGAAGGACATCCTGCCCCTGCTCATGAGCGGCCAGGTGAGTATTGCATCCGTCGCCACCGCCGTGGCGTTGCTGATCCCGTTCGCGTGGGTTTTCGCGCTGCCGATGGGGATGTTGACCGCCACTCTGCTTGTTTTTGGACGATTCAGCGCCGACCAGGAACTCACCGCGGTACGCGCCAGCGGCATCAGCCTCGCCGCCCTGGTTCAGCCGATCCTCCTGTTAAGCCTGCTTTTGTGCGGCCTCAGCGCCTTCGTCAACATGGACCTGGGCCCGCGTTGCCGCGTCGCCTTCACCAATATGCGCTTCAATTTCACGAGCCAGATGTCCTCTGCCCTCCTGCCCGAAGGACGCTTCATCACCGATCAGCCGGGCTATGTCGTTTATGTTGCCAAAAACCGGGAGGGAAAACTCGAGGATGTCATGTTCCTCCAGTTCGAAAACGGCACCAACCTGCTGCGCACCGTCCTGGCGCCCCGGGGCCAAATGGCCGTCGATAAGTCCACCCGCCAATTGAACCTGACCCTCTTCGACGCCACCAGCATCGAGGCAAACGGCACAAAATTTTTCTTCCATGAAGCGCCCGTCCCGATCGAGTTGGAGTCCCAGCAGAAGGCCGCCTTGCAACCAAAAATCGAGGATATGACCTTCATGCAGCTATGGGAGCAACTTCGTGAACTGGAACACCGCGTGCAATTGCCGGTTTCGCTTAAAAATCTGACCCCGGAGCAATTGACCGAGAGGAAAAAGCAGATCCTGGAACAACGAAAAGACCTGGTCACCCCGATCGTGTTCCAAATTCATCGCCAAGTCGCTTTCTCGTTCGCGTGTTTTGGTTTCACGCTCCTTGGTATACCTCTGGGCATCCGCGTCCACCGTCGCGAAACCAACATTGGAATTGCCGTGGCCCTGATCCTGGTGGCCCTTTATTACAGCTTCGTGCTCGTCGGCCAGGCGCTCCAGCACCGGCCCGAATTCATGCCCTGCTTCATCGTGTGGATGCCGAACTTCCTGTTCCAGGCTATCGGCGCGGTCCTGCTCTGGCGCGCCAATAAAGGCGGGTAGCAACGCGTTTTACGGCTTCGGGCGAGGAAGCACTGACCCGCCGATCCCAACTTTCCCCCTGCCCTTGCCTTGCGCCAGGCACAAAGGCTCGTCCGCTGCCCCGGTTTAAAGAACACCTGTGGAGGAGCGGGGATTTCCATAATAATTACTATTCCACTTCATTATCTACAATATGCAATGCATACGATCTACTTATTGACAGGATCCAAGCGTGAACGTATCTGTACCTCAGGAGACTGCTTCCCGGGCGGCCTTCTCGAAACAACGCATATGAATATAAGGAACTCAGAATCGGAAATACCCTTCGAACACAATTGCGGGCGCTCGCGCGGCTTCACGCTGATCGAGCTCCTGGTCGTTATTGCAATTATTGCGATCCTGGCGGCAATGATCCTGCCGGCGCTGGGAAAGGCGAAACAGAAGACCCAGGGCGTCTACTGCATGAACAACACGCGCCAACTCATGATTGCATGGTCGATGTACGCCCATGATGCCAATGACAAAATCGTGCCCGCATTCCATGGCGCCAACGCGCGCGGCGGAGCTTTTGACCAGAACATCGGGCCCGGCTGGTGCGAAGGTTGGCTTGATTGGACAACGCTCACCGACAATACCAACATCCAGTTCCTGATTAGCGACAAGTATTCACGCCTGGCTCCCTACCTGGCCAAATCCAAGAACCTCTTCAAGTGCCCGGCCGATACCTACCTTTCTTCTCCGCAACGGATGCTCGGCTGGAAGGAGCGAGTGCGCAGCATTTCAGGAAACATTGGTGTCGGTGAGGGCAACGCCGAGGATGGTCCGTGGGATGCCGCCTATCGGCATATAAAAAAGTACTCCCAGTTCAATTACCCCGGACCAGACGGCACCTGGGTGTTTGTGGACGAGCACCCCGACAGCATCAACGACTCGGGGTTTTTCAACCCGCACGCATGGAGTTGGGCAGATTTTCCCTCGACCTATCATAACGGCGCATGCGGTTTCTCCTTTGCCGATGGCCACGCTGAAATCCACAAATGGAAAGGGTCCCTTTCGGGCGGCCGCGCGATGGCGGTCAAATTCACGGATGGCAGCGACATGAACGGAGGGATTGGTCCAAGAGCTGGCGACGTCGACATCCGCTGGATGAATTTCCACGCGGGAAGGAACACAGCAAACACGTTCTAAGGGCGCCCGGCCTTCGGCCTGCAGCCTGGATAACGGGCCCTGACACAGGGTTGACGCACCGATTTACGCCGCCCTTGCAAGCGGCCTAATGATCAAAGTCCGGGATTGTCCCCTTCTACGGTGTTCCGTGGTTCTGAGACTCACGAGCACCGGGAACCTCACTCCTTGGGACCCAGTCAGGGATTTTTCCTAACGACTGACCGGCACGGCCACTGCGGAAGGGGTTTTGTGAGCGGAGGCCGCAAGGGACGGCGCCGGGGCTCCGAGGGCGGCAAAGCCCTTGGCGACGAGTTCGGCTGCGTGGTGGTCGCGGGTTTTGAGGTCCGGGCTGTCCAGCACTACAACGATGACGCGCTGGCCGTGTCGCGCCGCGGTTACGGCAATCGAGAAACCTGCTTGAGCGAAGTATCCCGTCTTGAGGCCGTCACACCCCTCGACGCGGGCCAGCAAGTGGTTATGGGTGCGCATCACGATGGTTTTGCCCGGCACGTTCTGCCTAAAAGCGCGTTCACGCGTCGAGGTATAGTGAAGCGCTTCAGGATGTCTGACCACTTCGCGGCAAAGCATAGCGAAATCTCGCGCGGTGGTGACATCATGTTCCTGCCCCGGACTGGGCGGCAAACCATGAACTGAATGGAAAGACGTGCTGTTCATCCCCAGTTCTTTGGCCTTGTGGTTCATCAGGTCGACAAAAGCATCCGTGGACCCGGCAACCTTCTCGGCCAAGGCAACCGCGGCGTCATTGGCCGACTGAACCATCAGCGCGTAGAGCATATCGTCGACGCTGAATGATTCTTTTTCAGCGAGCCAGACCTGCGACCCTCCCGTTTTTGCGGCTTTGGCACTCACAGGCACCTGGTCGGTCAGCGACAACTGGCCATGCTCGATCCGTTCGAGAATGATGAGCAAGTCCATTAACTTCTGCATGCTGGCCGGGTAACCATGGGTGTCAGCCTGGTCCTGGAAGAGGACTTTGCCCGTCGCGGCGTCGATCGCAATCGCCCCCAAATACGGATCACGAGCCATGGTTCCATGATGCGTTTTACTGGAAGTCGAATGTTCCTGCGAACCACTTTGGGAGCCTGCCAGGGCTGAACAACTGCCAGCCAGCACTATTGTGAGTAACAAGTTAATCCGACGAAGCATTTGATTCATTCTGAACAACGGTGAAGCCAAGCCTGGGACGCACTTGATTGCCGTGCGTTTGGTTTTCCAACATCAACCGTCCCGGTCTGCTTGACATTTCTCAGGTTAAAAACTTCGAGTCGCTTGCATCTTCTTCGAAGTCCCCCAATGCCGTCAAGCCGATCTCCAGTTCAAATAAGAATTTTGTCCCAAAGCGACGAGTGGCGCAGGTGCCGCAGGTCAGGCGCCCCATGTTCGTTCAGTCGCGGTGACACCCGCCCCGAGCGTTGAGCTCATCGCGGCCTTCAAGGAAAAGGCGGGCTTTTTCGTAACTTTTTTTGTGAAGATAATGCAGCAGGTTGGGATCGCTGTCCCGCGGGAGCCTTTCAGTAAGCACATCGACCCGCTCCAACAAAGGCCGGAGATCCGCTTTCGGGCCGCCGGTTCGCAGCGCGCGCACGGCGGTATCCAAATTGACGAGAGCCTGAAGGATTTCCTGCTCGAGTGGAGTCATAGCGATTAAAACAGCCGCGCACCCAGCGATGAAATCAGGGCGTCGAGCTTGGAAAATTTGCCCTGAAGATACCAGGCCGCGACGAATCCCATCAGGCCGGTTATGAAGAACAGCAGCATCGCCGTCATAAAATAGAGGCCGAATGCCTGTGGTGGATCGGGCTGCATCACCTGCGGCACGCCGTGGTAAAGGGCGGCCAGGGCGAGCACAATCCCAATAGCCCAGGTCACGACCGGCGATATGACCGAAAACGCGTCCAGCACCCGCAACAGGAAAAATGGACTTAAGGCATAGGCAACTACCGTGAATGCCTGTTGGTAGGTGTTGCGAGTGTGAAACGTGGCCCCCATCGATTTGAGAAGGCCCGCCCCGACAACTACCAGGGCAAGCGAGGTCACCATTTGGCCAGACTCAAACACCACCGCTTCACCCAGAGTATAGGTTCGGGGTCGGGAAATGGGCCCTTGATGTTTACCCCAGCGCATCAAGCCGTAGCCTTCAATAGCGCAGGTTAGGAGCAGCAACGGCAGCAAAAAGCGGAATAGGATGAGGAGGATCCCTCGCTCCGCGCGAACGATCCGCTCCCAGGCACCATTCGAATTAAAAATCAACAAAACCGATTCAATCATCTCCGATAGTCTGACCGGCAAGGACAGAATTTGACAGACAAATACATCATCAATTCCATTTACTCTCAAAGTCATCCATGATTTACTTGGGTGCGATGCATGCCGAATTCAATCCGTGGGATAAGCTGACGCGCGTCGTAATCTTCCTCCTGTTCATTGCCGGGTTGATGGGCGTCGGTTTCTGGTACTACCCGCTGATACAGAAAAACGAGAATTACCGTAAAGAGATCCTCAAGCTGGAAGCCCATATTCAGAAGGAAGAAGAGGTATCGAGGCAGCTGAAAAGCTCGCTCGAAGCGCTGCGCAGCGATCCCAAGGCGATCGAACGGCTTGCGCGGGAAAACCTGGGCTATGCCAAGCCGGGAGAAATCGTGGTTCGATTTGGACCGCCAGGAACCAACGCCGTGCAACGGTTCTAAGGTCGGGCGTTCGATCTCACGTAGCCGGTTTTTTGTCGAACGACAACTGGCCGTCCTGCGCGTGGACTCGAATGCGATCCCCCGGCTTGAACTCGCCGACGAGTAGTTTGGTCGCCAACGGGTCGAGCAGGAGGTCTTGAATCGCGCGTTTTAGCGGCCTGGCGCCGAACTGCGGATCGTATCCTTCCCGCCCGATGAGTTGCTTGGCGGAGCGGTCCACATCAAGGGAGAGTTGCTGCTGAGCCAATCGTTTTTCAAGGCGCGCAAGCTGGATTTCCACGATGTGCGAAAGCTGTTTCTCGTCGAGGCTATGGAAGATGATGATATCGTCGACGCGATTCAGGAATTCCGGCCGAAAATGGGCGCGCAACTCCGTTCGAACCAGGCGCTCCATCTCGGCGTGATCCTTAGGACCGAGCTTCCCGCTGGTGTAATACTCCTGAATGATCGGAGAGCCTATGTTGCTCGTCATGATCACGATGGAATTCTTGAAATCGACGGTGCGGCCCTGGCCGTCCGTCAGGCGCCCGTCGTCCAGCACTTGAAGCAGCACATTGAAAACATCCGAGTGCGCCTTCTCGATTTCGTCAAAGAGCACAACGCTGTACGGACGCCGCCGCACGGCCTCGCTCAACTGGCCGCCTTCTTCATAGCCCACATAACCGGGTGGCGCTCCGATCAGCCGCGCCACGGTGTGTTTCTCCATGTATTCGCTCATGTCGATTCGCACCATGGCGTTTTCGTCGTCGAACAGAAACTCGGCTAAGGCGCGCGCGGTTTCGGTTTTGCCGACGCCGGTAGGGCCCAGGAATATGAATGACCCAATAGGCCGGTTGGGGTCCTGGAGCCCGCTGCGGGAACGGCGCACGGCGTTCGCGACGGCACGGATCGCTTCATCCTGGCCCACCACTCTGAGGGCCAATCGTTCCTCCATCTTGACCAGCTTTTGCCGTTCTGTTTCAAGCATGCGGGACACCGGTATGCCTGTCCAGGTTGAGACCACCCGGGCGATGTCCTCGTCGGTCACCTCCTCGTGCAACAAGCGGTTTGCGGCAGGCTTTTCCCGCAACGCCCTTTCGGCCGCGGCGAGTTTCTGTTGGAGTTCCGGCAGCCGCCCGTATTGGATTTGCGCGGCAAGGTTCAAGTCGCCCTGGCGCTGTGCCTTTTCAAGTTCGGTTTTGGCCTGCTCAATCTGTCCAGTGACCACGCTCACTGCGTTAATGGCGGCTTTTTCATTTTGCCATTGAGCCTTTAATTGCTGGGACTTTTCCTTTAGATTGGCGAGGTCTTTTTCCAGCTTCTTCAGCCGCTCACGCGAGGCCTCATCCTTTTCCCTGCGCAACGCGTTTTGTTCGATTTCCAGTTGCAAAATCTGGCGTTCGAGCTTGTCGATGTCGGTGGGCATCGAGTCGAGTTCCATTCGCAGACGGGAGGCCGCTTCGTCCACCAGGTCGATTGCCTTGTCGGGGAGGAACCGATCGGTGATATAACGATGCGAGAGGGTCGCGGCCGCCACCAGGGCCGAGTCCAGGATCCGCACTCCATGATGAACTTCGTACCGCTCTTTGAGCCCGCGCAGAATTGCGATCGTAGCTTCGACCGACGGCTCGGTGACGAGCACCGGCTGAAACCGCCGTTCCAGCGCGGGGTCTTTTTCGATGTGCTTGCGGTACTCGTCAAGGGTCGTCGCGCCGATGGCCCGCAGTTCCCCTCGAGCCAGCTGCGGTTTCATGATGTTCGCAGCGTCGGTGGCCCCTTCGGCGGCTCCCGCTCCAACCAACGTGTGCAGTTCGTCGATAAAGAGAATGATTCGGCCTTCGCTGGACACGATCTCCTTCAAAAAGGCTTTCAGGCGATCCTCAAATTCGCCGCGGTATTTCGCCCCGGCAATCATCGCGCTGAGGTCCATGGCCACCAGGCGCTTGTTTTTGAGTCCTTCGGGAACGTCGCCGCTGACAATCCGCCGCGCCAAGCCCTCGGCGATCGCTGTCTTGCCAACCCCAGGTTCCCCAATCAACACGGGATTGTTCTTCGTGCGCCGCGTCAATACCTGCATGACGCGGCGGATCTCCTCGTCGCGTCCCACCACCGGGTCGATTTTCCCTTGCCGCGCCAGCGCGGTCAGATCCCGCCCGTATTTTTCCAAAGATTGGAATTTATCTTCCGGGTTCGGATCGGTGACACGCTGGTTGCCGCGCAAGTCCGCCAATGCCCGCAACACCACGTCGCGCTTCAGACCGTGCGCCTGGAAAATCCGTTTTAAACTCGCGTCGCCCTGGTCAATCAATCCCAGCAGCAAATGTTCCGTGCTAATGTACTCGTCCTTGAGTTTTTCCGCCTCCGTCCGGGCCGCGTCGAGTGTTTTTTTCAGGCTTGAGCTGAGGAACAAATCTGAGCCGCTAATCCCCTGAACCTTATGCCTGCGGGCCAGTTCCGCATCCAGGTCCGGCTTGAGTTTCGAAGGCGGAACCCCAATTTTTTCGAGCAAATCCGGGATTAAACTGTCGGTCTGACTGAGCATCGCCGACAGCAAATGCTCGCCGTCCACTTCCTGGTGGGAGTAACCCTGGGCAATTCGTTGAGCCTCTTGAAGGGCTTCTTGCGATTTTAATGTAAGCCGATCCAGCTGCATAGCGTACTAATAGTTTCAGCTGCTAATTCGTCAAGGGGCGTCTTCAGTGCCGTCGGGCAATCAGGGTTCAGGTGCGTCTTGACCCGGAGCGGTGGGTGCCTACAGTTTACCCATCCACGCCCTCCAGACAGGGTAATCAACACAGTGACAGGCCAATTCACGCCCAGCCCCCTGCTCCGTCTGCAGGACATCAGCAAGGCGTTCGCCGGGGTTCAAGCGCTCCGGGAAGTTTCGTTCGAATTGTTCCCGGGAGAAGTCCACGCGCTGGTGGGTGAAAATGGCGCGGGCAAGTCGACCCTCATTCGGATAACCACAGGTGCGCTGACTCCGGACAGCGGTTCCATTGAAGTGGCCGGGCGGCGTTTCGATTGCCTGCGCCCGGCCGAATCCCGACTGCTGGGGATCAGCTGCGTGTACCAGCAACCAGCCTTGTTTCCGGACCTGACAATTGCGGAGAACTTGGGCCTGCGCCTCGAGCCGTTCTTTTTTGGGATCATCCAGTTGCGGGCGCGGCGGCTCCGCGCCCAGGAGTTGTTGAGACGGATCGGAACCGAAATCGAGCCACAAACCCTCGTTCGGGATCTTTCGATGGCGCAACAACAACTGGTCGAGATTGCCTGCGCGGTCGGTTCAAAGGCCCGCATACTGATCATGGACGAACCGACGGCCTCGCTTACCCGCCATGAACAACAACTGCTTTACCGGCTCGTCGAGGATCTCCGCGGCCAAGGGACAGGGATCATCTACGTTTCGCACCGTCTTGACGAAATCCTCGCGCTTTCAAATCGAATTACGGTGCTTCGCGACGGACGAAACGTCGCCACTTCTAAAACCAGTGAGATGACCGAAGCCTCGCTGGTCCGACTGATGGTCGGCCGGCAGCTTGTCCCCGACCCGGCGCCGCTGGTTGCGGAAACGTTTGATGCTTGCGAGACGCAATCGGGGCCAAAGCAAGGCGTCCAAGCACCGGACAACCCCGCGGTTCTCAGCGTGCAAAACCTGGGCTGCTCGAGTTCAGGGATCTCCGGAATAACCATGGACTTGCGGGCCGGCGAAATTTTCGGACTTGCAGGTCTCGTGGGTGCGGGTCGAACCGAATTGGCGCGGACCCTATTCGGGATCACACCATCAGATGAGGGGCACCTGTGGATGGAAGGAAGGCCGCTTACGATCCGTTCCCCGGAGTCTGCCATCGCGCACAGAATCGCGTATGTGCCGGAGGACCGGACCCGGCATGGAATTATTTTGGAGCTACCAGTGGCTCAGAACATCACGATGGCGATTCATCGCCGGCTTTTCAGAAGCACGTGGCTGCGCACCCGGCCTGAACGTGCTTTGGCTATGGAACAGATTCGGGCGCTTGGGGTGAGGCCGCCGGACCCGGATGCGCCCGCTTATTCGCTTTCCGGAGGTAATCAACAAAAAGTCAGTGTGGCGCGATGGCTGGCCGCCGACCCCAAGGTTCTCATCCTGGATGAACCCACCCAAGGAGTGGACATAGGCGCGAAGAACGAGATTCACAGCCTGGTGCGGAGATTTGCCGGCAATGGCATGGCTGTTTTGCTCATTTCAAGTGATCTGCCGGAACTCCTCACGTTAAGCGACCGAATCGGTGTGATGCGAGCCGGACGGCTGGTGTCAACCCTGCCCGGAAGAACTCCTGCTCACCAGGTCATGGCTTTGGCCTTTAGCCAGGCGTCACCCGATTGATGAGAACATCTCGCCGAGAGGTCTCGCTTTGTGTTGCGCTCGCTGTGCTTCTGCTGGTCCTGGCGATTTGTGCGCCATCGTTTTACCATCTCAACCCGCTGCTGTCCCTGGGGGCGCGCCAGGCTCCGGCGCTGATCGTCACGTGCGGCTTGGCTTTGGTCATCATCTCCCGGCAGATCGATATCTCCGTAGGATCTCAATTTGCCGTTTGCAATGTCACGGCCGGGCTCCTGTTCTCCGCCGGTTGGCCGACATTGTTAGTAATCGTCGCCTCCGTGCTGGCAGGCGCCTTAATCGGCTGCCTCAATGGAGTCCTGGTCGCCGGCCTCAGGTTACCATCCATTGTTGTCACTTTGGCCACGATGGCCGGCCTGCGGGAAGGTTTGCGATGGCAGCGACAAGGCGAATTTGTCGATCTTCCAACCCATACCCAATGGTTCGGCTTTCAGCAGGTCCCCGGCCAATTGCTGATTATCCTTGGTGGTGTGGGCGTTCTCATAACAACGGCGCTCGCGACGAAGTTTTTGCGAGCCGGCCGCCTCGTGTATGCGGCTGGGTCAAACCCAGAGGCCGCCCGTTTGGCGGGTTTGCGACCGCAAGCAGTGATCTTTGCCGTGTTTGTTTTGCTAGGCGCCCTTACAGGTCTTGCTGCCGCGCTGAATGCGGTGCAGTCGCCCCAGGTAGATCCAAAATCCGGAACCGGCCTCGAATTGCAGGTGATTGCGGCAGCGGTCGTCGGCGGTGTTGCGATCTCGGGCGGAAGAGGCACGGTAATCGGCGCTGCTCTTGGCCTGGTGCTGCTGGCCTGCATCAGTCCCGCCCTGACCTACCTTCACACGCAGGCCTATTGGGAACGGGCGATCCAGGGCGTGGTCATCCTCCTGGCGGTAGTCGGTGAAGGGCTGGCGGGTCGTCGCGAAAGCTCATGAATCGATCAAGGATGAACAATGTCGCCAAAACAGCGCTCAGACCTCGAACCTAGGTATGGCGCCTGAGCCGCACCAGAATCCACGGCCCAGCTCGGAACCTGAAATCCACTCGGGCAGGAAGTCGCTCACTGTCTGTCTTTACAGGCATGAAACGGGCCTGGCAGTGATCCTTCTTGTCGAATGGCTCCTGTTCAACATTACCGGTCAGGGCTTCGGGACCTTCGATAACACCTTCGATTTGTTGCGCCATTCGTGCGAGATCGGGTTGCTCGCCCTGGCGATGACACCGGTTATTCTCACGGGCGGGATTGATTTGTCAGTAGGATCGTTGCTTGGGTTATGCGCGATTATTTTAGGCAAACTCTGGCGAGACGGGCATTTGCCAATAGCGGCAGCAGCAGCGCTGACAATCCTCGCGGCCATTTGTGGCGGGGGCTTGAATGCGGTCCTAATCACCCGGCTCAGGTTGCCACCTCTTATCGTGACCTTGGCCACCTTCTCACTTTTCCGGGGTCTGGCAGAGGCGCTGACGCAGGGTGTGGATACGTTTACGGGTTTTCCAGAGACTTTTCTCCGGCTGGGTCAGGATACCTGGTGTAATTTGCCGGCCCAGATCCCGATTTTTATGGTTATGGCGGCTACGGTTTGGATTCTGGTTCACCGCACAACTTTCGGCCGAAGCTGGCGGGCTATTGGATTTTCTCCAGAAGGCGCGCGATTTGCCGGGCTGCCGGTGAACCGGCGCATTGCCGTGACGTATCTCATCAGCGGCGCTGCTGCGGGATTGGCCGCTGTTATCTATACCTCGCGCCTTGGCCAGGCGAAGGCCGACGCCGGCACCGGTTACGAACTGATGGCGATTACCGCTGTGGTGCTGGGCGGGACAAGCATTTTCGGCGGACGCGGCTCGGTCCACGGCACCTTGCTGGGAGTTGGCGCCATCGCAATATTGAGCAACGGCCTGGTCCACGCTCGACAACCGCGCGAAGTTGCCGGCATGCTCACCGGGGTTCTTTTGCTGACGGCCCTCGCATTGCCAATCCTTATGCGCCCGCGCAGTCGTCGAAGCAGGGATTAGCTGGGACCTCCGCAGCTAAGGGTTTGATTGTTCCTTGCCTGGACCGTGGTTTGCCCTACTAATTGCCGCCAATGAAATACCTTGTTTGTCTCCTGGCTATGATTCTGGCCGGGTGCTCAAATTCCACGTCTTCCTACTCAACATCTTCTTCGAGTCAATCGCACAAACTCACAGTCGCCCTGATGCCCAAGAGCAAGGGAAACGGTTATTTCCTTTCGTGCAAAAAGGGCGCCGAGCGTGCTGCCAGGGACCTGGGAATCGACCTGATTTTTGACGGCCCAACAGACCCCGATCCCGCTAAACAAAACGAAATCGTCGAAAACTGGATTACTCTTGGAGTGGACGTGATGGCCGTGGCTTGCGAAAACAAGGAGGGGATTTCCACCGCTCTTCGCAAAGCCCGCGCGAAAGGAATCAAAGTAATCACCTATGACTCCGACGCGGCGCCAGATGCACGTGAATTCTTCGTCAACCAGGCCACGCCGGAGGGTATTGCAAATGCCCTTATGGACGAGGCGGCGCGACTTTGCGGGGAACAGGGTGAATTCGCGATTATCACTGCCAGCCTGACGGCCGCCAACATGAATGAATGGCAAAAGTATATTGAGCTGAGACGCGCTTCGAAATATCCCAATCTGAAAATGGCAGCGTTGCGGCCCTGCGATGACCTAAAAGACCGCGCCCAAGCGGAGGCTACGGCCCTGATCGGCGCCAATCCCAATCTGAAGCTCCTGATGGCCATTTGTTCCCCTGCGGTGCCTGGAGCAGCCGAGGCCGTCAAACAGGCCGGCAAGGCCGGTGCCATTAAGGTGATTGGACTCGGATTGCCCAGCGAGAACCGAGTCTACGTTAAGGAAGGGGTCACAGACACGGTTATCCTTTGGAAAACCGAGGACCTAGGATACCTGACGGTCTATGCCGCCCAAGCAGTGGCGAATGGCAGTCTTAAGCCCGGCGCCAAGTCCATCGATTCAGGTCCACTCGGCTCGTTTGAAATCCAGGGCGACAATATTTTGCTCGGGAAACCGTTCCTGTTTAACAAGGAAAACATCGACCAGTTTAATTTTTAGGAAGGCATTGGAGCGATGACAGGATGGGCCGGAACAGGCAACTCCCCCAGGCGCCAGAGGCGCCCGACAGTCAAATCCAGCAGGATCCAGTGGTTTCATAAAGGATTGACTTGGAAAAGCCTGTGGTTGCGCGTATTGTCCAATGAACAAAGTAGAGACCCTGCCGGGATCTGCGGAGATAAATCAGCTCACGTGATCCTGAGCGGTGTGATTGTTTTTTATGAAAAACCCGAGCTTAGACACCCAATTTCCTCGAGAAGCGGTTCGGCGCGCTTTCACTTTGATCGAACTGCTGGTCGTGATTGCGATTATCGCCATCCTCGCGGCCATGCTCCTGCCGGCGTTGTCACGCGCCAAAGCCAGGGGGCAGCAAACCTCCTGCATCAACAACCTGCGGCAAATCGGAATTGCCAATGTGATGTATCTAAATGATTTCAAAGAATACACCGGTTCACTCTCAACAACCCACGGGTATTACTACGTCTGGGCGCCGCGGCTCTTGGCGTATATGGGAAATAATCGCAAAGCCTTTTTTTGTCCCGCCGCCAATGCTAACAGTGCTTGGGACACCAATGTTAACAAGACCCTCGGGGCAACCGACGAAAACGGCGTATTCCAGATATTTGGCATCAGCGACACCTCCCGGTTTTCGCTGGGTGTGAACGATTGGGGCTTGTCGAATCCAGGCCAGTTCTCGCTCGGCGTTGGCGGCGATATCAACGGCAGTGTCGCAAGCGTGGCGAGAGTGAAGGACTCCACCGTCGTCGCTCCCAGCCAGTTTTTAATTGTCGGCGATGTCCCTGCCGCGCAAACGGGGATTAGCTTTAACGCCAACCTGGACCCAACAGACAATTCTACTTACCACACGCAGCGGCCCTCGAACCGCCATTTTTATCGAACGGACCTTGTTTTTGCCGACGGCCACGTGGAGAGCCCCCGACGCAATGACGTCATCAACTCGCTCCCCGACTGGGTTTGGCGCAACCGCTGGAACAACGACAACAAACCGCACAATGAAATGACCTGGGCGCCTTTGAGTGCGCTTGGAGGCGTGAATTCATTGGACCCGTGACGGACGCCCGAGCCCGCCTTGATGCACTGCGGGCTGGGTAGTTGCCTGACAACTCGGGAGCTTTCGGCTAAGCATCTGTCCAAGAAGGGATGACCTTTTTGCCCATCGTGGCGCGCGAATTGCGCGTTGCCGCACGCCGCAAAGGCACTTTCAAAGCCCGAACCGTAGTCGCTCTTGGAGCGATCGCGGTCGGCCTGCTCCTTTACATCGGCAGCGATGCCCCGGCGGAGATTACCTCAAAACGAATCTTTATCGGGTTGCAGGTCCTTACAATGTTGTTTTGCCTCATGGCCGGCAGAGGCGCAACAGCCGACTGTCTCAGTGAGGAAAAACGCGAAGGCACGCTGGGACTGTTATTCCTGACCGACCTCAAGGGCTACGACATCGTCCTGGGGAAACTGGCGGCAACTTCGCTCAACGGGTTCTATTGTTTGCTCGCCGTTTTCCCAGTCATGGCCGTGCCATTGCTCATGGGCGGAATCACCAACGGAGAATTCTGGCGAGCGGTCCTTGCCCTCGCGAACACATTCGTTTTTTCTTTGTCGGTCGGAATGGTTGCGAGCGCATTCAGCAGGGACGCGCGACGGGCGATGGGGGCCAACCTGCTACTGCTGCTCCTGATCGCCGCCATTCCCGGGGCAGCGGCCTCCGCGGCGGCTTTTTTCCTTCCAACCCATCCCTTCTATTCGGAGCTGATGTTCTCCTGCCCCCCGTACCTGCTCTATCTTTGCGACGATTCCAACTACAAATTTCACCGGCCTGATTTCTGGTGTTCAGTGGGCGTAATTCATTTCATAACGTGGTTGCTGCTGGGCATTGCAAGTTTTGCCGTGCCTCGCATGTGGCAGGAGCGTTCACGCGTTCAAGCCCGTGGCCCGACGCACGTCGAATCTGAAAACCGAGCCGGCTCCCCTGACCGGCGTCACCGGCGGCGGCTTCTTGACATCAATGCGTTCTATTGGCTGGCCGCGCGCTCGAGATTTAAACCGCTCCAGGTCTGGGCTCTCCTGCTTTTTATCGCGGGCTGGTGGCTCTTTGCGATGTTTCAGTTCGGCAGTCTGTGGTTATCGGAAAGCTCAAGCGGGACGAATATTGCCACTGCCATCATGATCAATGTTGGCCTGAAGCTCTGGATAGCCCTGGAGGCGTCCAGGCCACTCGCCGAAAACCGCAAGTCGGGAGGTTTTGAACTGCTCCTGTCAACGCCTCTGACGGTTGGCGACATTCTCCGAGGGCAGTGGTTGGCTCTTAAAAGGCAATTCCTCCTGCCCACTGTTGCGGGCCTCGTGGCCATGGTTATTTTCATGGCAAGCGCGTGGAATCATTCATCCGAAAACCATGACGTGATCCTCATAGGGTGGCTGGGAGCAATCCTGATGTTCATTGTTGACGTCGCGGCCTTGATTTACGTGGGCATTTATTGCGGCCTGGTCGGAAACAATCCCAATCATGCAACAGTGCTTGTCATTTCCAGAATCATCATCGCCCCGGCAGCGGTGTTCGGCGCGTTCGTGATTTTGTCGAATGTCCAAAGGATCGCGTCCGGCGCGCCCGGCCCACCGTTCATCGTCTATGTGTGTTTCTGGTTCCTGCTGGGCTTGGCTACCGATCTGTTTTACGCCATTCCCGCCCGCCGAAAATTGCATACCCAATTTCGCCGTCTCGCCGGCCAGGAACCGAGAAAGCGCGCGTAGCCTTTTCGCGGTGGTTTGGCTCTCACGTGCCGCACCAGGACAATTCAATATTGAAGGAGTGGTTTTCAGTGTGCTCTACTCTGCATTGTGACAGGAGAGAGCCGGGCAAAGTCGAGGGACCGTGCAACGAGGGGGCAATGACCGCATTGCTTGAGTCAGTGGCAGCGATCGGAATTGCGTGCCTCGCCTTTCTTCTGGGGCGCTGGTCTTCGCGATTGCCTAAACCTTATTGGCTCCTGGGATATTTGATCCCGCTGGGGATTCTTTTGCTTTATTGCGTGGCCGTGTTCGAACCCGAAGTTGCGATGGTTCCGCCCTTGTCCTGGATGCTCGTGGGCAGGAGCAAGTTTGTATGTTTCAATTTCATCACCACGATGGTACTGAGCTCACCGCTAAGGCGGTTGGAGCAGAGGCGTCCTCGCGTAGTGATCTGCCTTCTGATCTTGGTGCTGACTTCGATGTCGGTGGTGCCTTTCGCCGCACCTGCCTTCAACCGCTCCTACCTTGCCGCACTAAAGACGCGGGTCGATAGCGAGGGCGTTTGCCGGCAAAGCAACGAGTACACCTGCGGACCCGCCGCAGCCGTGACGGTATTGCGCAAGCTCGGTGTGCCGGCCGAGGAAGGCCAGATTGCCATCTGGTGCCATACCACGGCCCTGACGGGCACGGATCCGGACGAATTGGCGCGGGTTCTGGTGAAACACTACGCGACCAACGGCATCACAGCAGAGTACCGGGGCTTTAGAAACACGCGGGAACTGGGAAGCGCCGGCCCAACGGTCGCCGTCATGAATTTCAACGCCTTGCAGGACCACTGCGTCGCTGTCCTGGACGTCCAGGCGGACCGGGTGATGGTGGGTGACCCTCTCAGCGGGTTGACTTCCCTGTCGCTGAAGGAGTTCGAAGACAAATGGCAATTCTCAGGAGTTGTCATCCATCGGAAGCGATAATCCGGCCGCGCAGCGGCAGGGCCGGCCACCAACGCGCCCGGCTTGACTTCTCTCCGAGGGCGGGGCATTAGTTAGGCCCATGTTCCCTATATACAAAGCTTAATACCCAATGAACTCCAATCTCGTCAAAACCGCCATCCTCTCGCTGACAGCCCTGTTTACCGTGTCCGTTGCCGCCTCCGCCGAAGTCGCGGCCAAGATCAGCGACGTGCACCTATGCTGTAAAGGTTGCGTCAATGGCGTTCAGAAGGCTGTCGACAGTGTGGACGGCGCCAAGGCCTCGATTGATTCGGACGCTGGCACCGTTGAGTTGTCCGGCCCCGACCGGGCGACAGTTCAGAAAGCGGCCGATGCCCTGGTCAAAGCCGGTTATTTCGGCAAAACAGAGGCAGTTAAGCTCGATTCGAGCACGGGCGCAAAAGATCAAAAGGTACAGAGTCTCCGCGTGGAAGGCGTGCATCTCTGTTGCGGCAAGTGCGTTAAGGCCGTGGATAAAGCTGTGAAATCAGTTCCGGGAGCCAAAGAACACAACGCCGTCAAAGGAGCCAAGGCGTTCGACGTGACCGGGGATTTCAGCGACAAAGACCTGTTCACGGCCTTGCAGAAGGAAGGCCTTACCGGCCACGTGGCGAAGTGATTTAACTCCTCAGCGCAAGCCGCATCCGGCCCAGGCGGGAGGGAAGCGGATAGGACAAGTTGTTAAGGCAGCGCGAGCCTGTAGAATTGTTGCCCCGAGTGAGCGGGCATGGCTATTTGGCTGTTCTTGCCCACGGTTACCGGCAGGTTCGTCAAGGTCAACCAGTTTGTGCTGGAGAGTGACGCATTTGCCTGAAGACGATAGGGACTATTCGTGGAGGACCAACTGAACACCAGGTTGTTCGACATGAAATTGAGGCTCAATCGGGGATAGGCAAGCGTCACGGAAACATTGTCGAGCAGGATAGCCGCGGAAGAAGCTATCCCATTGGTGGCGGCAATCCCGTGAAACGACAGAATCGGAGATGTGTTCGTGGCCAGGTATTGAGTGTGGAATTTCTGGTACGGTAGCGCCGATAGAGAATTCGGATAGTAGGCGGTCAACATGAGGTCCTGGGCCAGGTCGATTCCGAAGGAACTCCCGATCACGACCCACATGGCGGCCCCGGTGCCCTGGGTCGGGCCATCGGTGCCCAAATAGTAACTGATGTCGTACAGCGCACCTGCCTTCAAGTTGAGGGTGGTGCCGAGGCAGTCCTGCGAACTGTCGGTTGGATGCCCGCGAAAGTACGCGTAATAATTTCCCTCCTCCGCAACGTCAGGATAAGCGCTCGTTTGCGCAACACCGTAGTTGCTGAAATTGCTTGCCGGACCAACCGCACCCCAGTCGGGAAATTGTCCCTGTCCCGGCGGGCCTTTCTCAAAGCTCCCGTTTGGGACCAGGTTCGTCTCGGCGCGGACTGCAGCTGGAAGCAGAGCAAAAACAACACTGCGACTCAGGGCCCACAATTTACTTTTCTTCATCTTCTTTGCCGCAAAAGCCGGCCTGCCTCGGCACTACAATGGCGTTTCACGCCGCCGCAGGCGCAAGCGAATCGTATTCCTGCGTCAACTCGGCAGGAATACCCGGCCGAAGCTCGCTCAATTTAAGCAGATTTGCTTGAAAAACCCATAAGAAGTTTTCTTGCACTGCGTCCACCGAGCACTCGAAAAAAGGCGAGTGCTTATGTAACCTGGATATCTGTCTTCGTTGGTCAGCCGCAGGATGGTCCAGTGGCCCGCGAAGTTCACGGCGTGCGTTGGGCCGGTCTGGGTTTTAAACGTGAACGTTTTCGAGCAAGGCTCCGCCATTCTGCAAGAAAACAAATCTACGGCCTATAAGAACCGTGTTTGGGTCAAAAAAGGATTTAAAAATGATTCTTATTGCGTTTCGCCCGCCGTTTGCTAAAAGCCAGGAACATCTACGACAATTCGTTGCCACCATCGCCCGATGACCTCTCCGCGGACCGTGTATTCCGTCATTCCAACGCTATGAACTCCAGCCCCCGCCCTCTTTGTGTCCTGACCCGCACGTTGTGCCTGCTTCCCGCTCTTTTAGTGAGCAACGCGGGATTCGGAGCCGCGCTCGATTATCCCGACACCGTGCTTTCCGATCACCCGGTCGCATATTACCGACTGGAAGAGTTGCCAGGGGCCGCCACCGCCGCCGATTCCTCCGGAAGCGGCTTCGACGCGACGTACGTGATGAACAGCGCCGGCACCTACCCTCAACTCGGCCTGCCGGGCATCGACACCAACTCCGTCCTCTTCAACGGGGGCACCAGCGATTTCGGGTCCGTGCAGATACCTTACAATATTCTGTTGTCACCAACCAACAGCGACGGCATTACAGGCGCGCCGTTTTCCGCCGAATGCTGGGTTCAGGCAACAACCGATTCGCCGTCGGACTACACTGCGCCGTTGGCAATGTCCGGGCCTTACACGGCGTCCTACCCGAACGCCTCAGGTTGGAACTTTTATCAAAGCCAAGGTCCGGGAAGTTCATGGGCTTTGTTCATCCGTGGCGGCTCCGTGTACACTTTCACGGGTCCCAAGGTCACCCTGCTTAAGTGGTATCATTTGGCGGTGACTTGGGATGGAACCAACGCCGTTTTTTATGTCAACGGCGCCTCCCAGGGTTCCAGTGCCATCGCCTATAAGGCGGTGGATCCAGCGGTTGGTTATGCCGGGAGCATAGGTTCGGGGCCCCAGACCGGGCACGGCGCCTTTGCAGGAGGCGTCGACGAGGTTGCCTTTTATACCAACGCTCTTGGCGCGGACCGCATCGCCGCCCATTATGAACTCGGCACCAATTCGTTTCGCGCTCCACCGACGCCTCCCAGTTTCGTTTCATTCCCCGCCTCGACGACCAACTATTCCGGCACGATCGTCAAACTAAGCGCTACCGTAGGAGGCACTGCCCCAATTTCGTATCAGTGGAAGAAGAACGGGGTGGCAATCGCCGGCGCGACCAGCAGCGAGTATTCCTTTGTTTGTGCCTATCCGGCGGACAACAACGCCGGCTTTATCCTGAACGCGACCAACAGTGTGGGGGCCACGAACAGCCCGGTCGCCACACTCACGGTGCTTACGAACCTCAATATTATCAACGATCCGTACGGGCCAATCACCCGCAATGTAGGCAGCAAAGCCGCCTTCCGTGTCGTCGCCAATGGCGCTTTACCAATCGCTTACCAATGGTTCAAAGGCACCACTGCATTGAATGGCCAGACAAACGATACCCTGTGGCTGAACAACGTACAGAACTCCGATGCTGCAAACTACCATGCCCACGTCGCCGGACCCTTCGGCGCTGCCGATACCGCGGAAGCGGCTTTAATGATGCAGCCTCGAGCTATCACTGTTCCTCTAACCAATTACGCCCGAATTGTTGCCGTCGACGACCCTGTGGCCTATTTCCGGTTGAATGAAGCGCCTGGAAGCGCCACCGCTGTGGATGCCGTGGGAAGTTTTGATGCAGCTTTTGATAGTTCCCTTGGCGGCATCTCCTTCAACATTACCCCGGGAATACCGCACGAGACCGATCCGGCGGTGGACTTGAGCGACACCAATGAAACGGCCATCGGCAAGGGCGGGGTGGTACGAATTCCGTACGCACTTGAACTGAATCCCTACGGGCCGTGGTCCGTGGAAGCGTGGGTCAGGCCTGACTCCAATGATACGAAAGGTAATTTCAGAACGGTTCTGTCCTCCCTTTACAATTTTAATTTCAGCACGGCGGTGTATGGCTGGGCCATTTATCAGCATCCGAATGGTGGCAATGGCGCCTGGACTTTGGCCCTGTTTAACGGCTCGGGCGGACCGTCATTTTTTGGCAGTGATTTTGGGCATATTCCCCTGATTCCCATGGCGTGGTATCACCTGGTGCTTACGGACAATGGATCAACGATCCAGCTCTACGTCAATGGCGTGGCGGGCAGCGCCAACGCGCCCGCTACTGGCTTCCTGCCGAACGGGATCAATGGCGATCCCGCGTTGTCCGCCTCGCCGGCGGTTTTAGGCCAACGCAGTGACGGCGCTTACAACGGGTTCTCCGGTGGCGTCGACGAAGTTGCTTTCTACAACTATGCGCTGAGCTCGTCGCAAATCGCCACACACTTTGCGAATGCTCCGCGTCTTAGCGTGGGGCAAAACGGGGCGGGCGTGTCGCACAACAGCATTGTGCTGACCTGGTCAGTCGGAACACTGGAGAGCGCAACGGGGGCCACAGGTCCATACCTGCCGGTGACAAACGCGGCATCCCCTTATACGAATAACGTGGGTAACGGCGCAAAATTCTTCCGGCTAAAACTCCCTTAATAGCCACTCCTCAACCAGCGATAGATTCGACCGGACCGGGAATGGTTGTGCTGGATCCGGTTCGGCCAGGAGGGAGTTTCTGCCGGCTAGAAAGCAGGAGTTCCATTGGCAAAAAGGGACCAAATCTCATTGGAATAGGCTTTCCAGACCTCATTGGACCCTTCTTGGATTTTTGGACTCGCGAAAATAAGGGGCTCGCTATACAAAACCCGCAGGTGCTGGTGTCTATCGGGTAGATAACAGGCTCTGATGGATGAAAACCAAACAAGCTGGTGCGAGTTGCTTTACAAGGCAAAGTCTGCGCAATTGATTTTGTACGGCCGGGCGCTTGGGTTAAGCCATGGTGAAGCGGAGGATGTTCTCCAGGAAACCTTCATCGCGCTGCTAAAACTCGAGCAACGCCCGGCTCAACCCGAGCACTATTGCGTCCGCACATTCCGGAACCGTGCTCTGAATTACCGCCGGAGCCTGTGGCGAAGGCTGAGCCGGGAATGGGAATCACTGCGATGGTTCGAGCGCACGCCGGGTGAAACATCGACCGAGCGGCAGGCCATGAAAGCCCTCGCTGCCCTTCCCTGCGAGCAGCGTGAAGTGATTGTTCTGAAGATTTGGCACGAGTATACCTTTGAAGAAATCGGGACTTTGCTTGCGGTTTCACCGAATACGGCGGCGGGCCGATACCGGTATGGACTTCAAAAACTGAGAGCCTCCCTGAAAGGAGAAACATATGAACAAACAGAACGAATTGAACGAACTGGAAATGCAATTGCGTTCCTGGGCGCCACGCCGCCCTTCGGGGAGACTTAAGCGCCGGCTCTTCGGGCGGCCCCAAGAGCAAGAGACCTCACCGGGCTCCTTCCGATGGAGTTGGCTGCCGCCGGCCACCGCTGCAATGCTGCTGCTTTGCGTTCTTTTCAACCAACACAGCAGCCAGGCGCTTTCGCCCGCGGGGTCAAACTCGATCATCGCCGTGGCCCTCAGCAATCAGAGCGTCGCGCCCTGGCTGGAAGGAAGCTTTTGCCGAGTCCACAATACTCTCCCGTGCAGCACCTTTGAATGGACCAATCGTGACCGTTCCAGCTCCGGCATCCGATCGGGCGCCTATCCGAACGTAACCAACTGATGAATGAGCAGCAGGGGGTTAATAGAAAAGCGGAAGGCGGAATGCAGGAAAGCGGAAAGCTGGCGGAGCAAACGCCTTTAAGCGGACCGCAGACCAGCTCACAGCCGGCAACGGGAGTTGCAGTTGAAAAGAACGCGGGGTTCTTACGCACCGCGCCGGGGCCCGGAACGAAAAACTATGGGGATTCATTCTTTCAGCGCGTCGATTGGCTCGCTCTGCTGCTGACCTTTCTTTGCGTGTGGGTGGGTTATTACCTGACTCTCGCGCCGGAGGTGACCCTCGAAGATTCGGGCGAGTTGGCTACCGGTTCGTTTTACGCCGGAATCCCGCACCCGCCGGGGTACCCCGTGTGGACGCTCTACACGTGGCTCTGGACCATGTTGGTCCCGGTAAAAAATGTGGCGTGGCGTGTTGCTCTGGGCGAAGCCACCAGCGGCGCGCTTGCGGCAGGCCTGCTGGCAATGCTGGTGTGCCGGGGCAGCGCGCTGTTGATCGACGGACTTCAAGGACTCAAGGGCCCGGCTGCCGATTCAAAACGGGCAATTTGCCTCGTTGCCGCGTTCGTATCGGGACTACTCCTGGGCTTCAATGGTTTCATGTGGAGCCAATCGGTGATTGTCGAGGTCTACTCGTTCAGCGTGGCATCCTTGATGGTGGTGCTGCTGTGTCTGCTCCGCTGGAGTTTCAGGCCACGGCGATGGCGGTACCTATTCCTGGCGCTCTTTTTTCATGGGATTTGTTTTACCAACCACCAGACCCTCGTCGTTGCGGCCATGGGCATCGAGGTCGTTATTGCCGCCGTCAGCTATCGAATGGGACGCTACCTTTTCCTGGGCAACTCGATCCTCTACATCGGCGGTCTCATTCTGAAGCAACAACACGTCCTGACCGCCTGGGACGAGAATCCGGCGACTTTCGTCATTTTCAACGTGGTCGGGATTGCGTCGATCGGTTGTTACATTTGGTTCACTTTTCTTTCCAACGAAACACCCATCGAGTTCTGCCTCGACGCCGCGCTTGCAGGGTTTTTCCTCTCATTGACCGGCATTGTTGCGTTCGGTCCGGGATTCAGCGTCGTTTCGCTCGCGGCGCTCGCAGCCATGGTTTTTTGTGCTTTCAAAGCGCGCCGCCTCGGATGGGAATGGCTGATCGTGATCGGATGCGGCTGCTGCTGGATCCTGGGAGCCGCGTTCTACTTCTACATGCCGCTGGCGGGAATGACCAACCCCCCAATGGAATGGGGCTACCCACGCACCGTCGACGGGTTCATTCACGCTTTCACCCGCGGGCAGTACGAAAAAACTCATCCGACGGATATCCTGCACGATCCGCTGCGGTTTATCACTCAACTGTCGATGCTCGGAGACGGCATTATCGAGGAATTCAACTGGGTGTACGCGTTCCTGGCCCTGGTGCCGTTCGCGTTTTTTTTCAGATTGCCCAGGCGCGACCGCGCGTGGCTCATCGGGATTTCGGCAATTTACCTCTGCCTGGGTGTTCTACTGTTGATTCTGCTGAACCCGCCACCCGACCGCGCGGCACAGCAGTTGGTCCGGGTTTTCTTCACCGCCTCACACACCATCATCGCGCTGCTTGTAGGCTACTCGATAGCGCTGATTTGCGCCTCCATGGCAGCGCACTACGCGTCGTTCCGGTTCTGGGGCATAGCCGGCGGAGCCGTCGCTGTCGGCCTGGCCATCTTTTCATTTGCCGATTTGACGAGCCGCACTTTTTTTGGTGAAGGGGCAAAGGTAGGTCCCGGTCAGCTGATTACCTTTGCGGCCACGACCTTCGTCGACGGCTCACAATACGGCTTACCCGTATTTGCGGGCTTGATCCTCATCGGGATAACAGCCGCGTTTGTTGTCGCAATCTGGCGTTCGAAGCAAAGTCCTCCATTGAAATTGGCACTTGCTCTCGTGGCCCTCATGCCTGCCCACCCTATCCTCACGCACTGGGCCGACAACGAGCAGCGCAACCATTGGTTTGGCTATTACTACGGCCATGACATGTTCAAACCGCCGTTCGACCGCAAAGATCAAAATCCACTTTATCCCGAAATGCCGCCAAACGCCGTGCTTTTCGGAGGGACTGATCCCGGACGGTTTTGCCCAACCTACATGATTTTTTGCGACAGTTTTATTGCTCACTCATGCCAACCGGCGCAGGACAGACAGTTCGATCGACGGGACGCTTATCTCATCACTCAAAACGCCCTGGCCGATGGAACGTACCTGGAATATATCCGTGCCCAATACAATCGCAGCGCGCAGGTCGACCCGCCGTTCTTTCAGGAACTTTTCCGATCCGAAAAGGAACGCTCGGAAAATACGAGCACAAATGCGCTGGCGCGCGCGGTCATGCCTTTGGATACGTTGTTTGAATCGCTTGGCGCACGGGTTGAGAAGAGGAGGCGCACCTTCACCTCTTGGTTTAAGCCCGAAGACTTCGTAGACATTCAAGGTTTTTTACGGAAACTGCGTCCGCGGGACGGCCAGGATGCCCTTTCCAAGTACCTTTACGACCGGCTTCGTCCGGAAACACAGGCGAGGATTGGGACGCAACCCGTCGATCACTCGTTCAAAGAGCGGCTCGCCGCCGATTTGAATCGAGTCATCGATTGGCCCGCTGTCAAACCCGGCCAGGAACCGCTCTATGACGCCGCCCGCTTTCAACCAGTTCAGCTTTCGGAGTACCTTCGCGATTTCCTGGCCCAAAACCCACAGCAAAGCACGCGGGTGCGTTTGAACCGTTTGCTTTTGGAAGCGGCCTACCCTGGAGAACTGGCCAGAAGCCCCGGTGGGGTGTACCCCGATCGCGAAATTTACATCCCGAGCAATGATGATTTCGGCCGCTCGTACAACGAGTACGCGCGGGATGTGCAGCGACGGCTCCAACTCAACCAGCTTAAGCCAGGTGAAGACATCAAACGGCACGGCGATCGCGTCCAGATTTCGGGCTCGGCCGCGGTCATGGGTATCAATGCGATCCTCGCCAAAATCATTTTCGAGAATAACCCAAAAAACGATTTCTTTGTTGAAGAGAGCTTCCCGCTGGATTGGATGTACCCGTACCTCTCCCCGTATGGGATTATCATGCGGATCAACCGGCAGGTACAGCCCGAATTGACCGAAGAAACGGTCGCGACGGATCACGAGTTTTGGACCCGGTATTCGGCACGGCTCACTGGAAACTGGATTAACTACGATACACCGGTTCAACAGATCACCAGCTGGGCCGAGCGGACTTATTTGCGGCGCAATTTCAAAGGATTCACCGGCGACCGCAGATTCATTCGTGACGACCAGGCGCAGAAGTCGTTTTCCAAACTGCGTGGGGCGATCGCGGGCCTGTACAGCTGGCGCATCGCCACTTCCAGCCCGGGCAGTCCGCAACGAGCGCGCATGCTCCGCGAAGCCGACTTCGCGTACCGCCAGGCATTTGCTTTTTGCCCTTACAACTCCGAGGTCTTGTTCCGTTACGTGACCTTGTTGCTCAGCCCGGAGATCAATCGTTACGACGACGCGCTGGAACTGGCCAAAACGAGCCAGAAACTGGACCCATTCAACACTTCAATCTCCGACCTCGTGACGCGCATCCAGCAATGGAAAGTCCAGCGAGGTTCCCTCAACCCGACTACCATGGAGCAACAGCTTGAGCAAAACCCGGGTGATTTCCAACTGGCCCTAAACCTGGCATCCGAATATTTCCAGCTGGGCCAAACCAACGCCGCATTGCAGGCCATGGACAAAGTCTTAAACGGGAGCAATGTCCCCCCGGAGCTTCTGCGGGCGCTGGTGCCGGTCTACTCGGCGCTTTCGAATCGGCCAAAACTGGAACGAACGGTGGAGCTGCTGGCTCATCAGTTCAGCGGTTCCCCTTCAAATCTTCCGGCCGGTCTCGGATTAGCGGAAGGCTACAGAGCTTTGCAGCAGACACAGCAAACGGTTGCGGTCCTGGACCAAATGCTCGCAGCTCCGGCCACCGATCCGAACGCACTGCTGCAAATGGCTCAAGTCTTTGTCAGCATTGGCGATTATCAACGCCTTGAGAATGCGCTTCAGCAGCTCACGCAGGTGGTTCCGGCTTCGCCTGAAGCCTGGTACGATCTGGCCGCGCTGCGCTGTATCCTTGGCAAAACAGACCTAGGACTCCAGGCTCTTGAACGCGCTCTGAGCTTGAGCACCGAGCGTCGCCGGCATGATCCCAAAGCGCATGACCTATTTCTGGAACTTCAACGCGACCCCCGCTTTGACCGCGTGCGCAACCTGGCTGAGTTCAAGAGAATGGCCGAACCCAAGTGACTCGCGCACTCGGCGAAGTGCCATCCTGCTACTCAACAATCCTCACTGATCTGCAATCCGCGTTGCTCACGGGCGTCCAGCGTTGCCCTCAGCCGCACCCTGGCGCGATGCGCGTTTGATCTCTCGAAGCTGTTCAGCGGCCGGCGAACCGGAGTAGTGCGGGTCCAATGGGAAGCAGCCGCTGGTCAGCCCGTTGCGAGGAGCAGTCGTGCAATCACTGAAAGTGCGGCACAGCAATTTCGAATTCACCCGCCCTCGCGTCATTGTGTCCGAGAAGATCTCGGGATAAGACAAGGCCATGCGTCCAATTCCGACCATGTCCGTCCAACCCTCTCGCACTACTGCCTGAGCCACATTTGGAAAAAACTCCTGTAGGTAACTATAACCCGAGCCAATCAGCACCAGAGTTGGATTGGATCGGCTCCGAAGGTAACGTACCGCGTTGACATGGCGAGCCACGCCCACAAGCGGGTCCTCCGGCGGCAGATACCCGTCGGAAGGCGGGAATGCAGCCGGACGTTGGATGTGGGGATTGTAATATGGCGATCCCGCGCTCAAGTTTACCATCTTGATGCCGAGTCCCAGGCAGAGTTCCAGGAATTGGATCGGTTCGGAGAGCTCGGGCTGGACAGGATCTGCCGCATTCACGCCGAAGCCGAACTGGTACGGGAGACAACGTGAGTAATCCTCGGGCACGCCAGGTCCAGGCTGGCCAGGCTTGCTCAGCCCCGGGTCGGGTCGGAACGGAACAAAGTCAAATGCGCTCAAGCGCACCCCGAGCTCGATAGGATTGCCGTCTGCACGGATGCCATCGACGATTTCACGCAGAATTCGCGTCCGATTTTCGAATGATCCCCCAAATTTGCCGGGCCGGTGAAAAGCGCTCAAAAACTCGTGGAGCAGATACCCGTGGCAATGTTTGATATCGATGAAGTCAGCGCCGGCTTTCCACGCGACGCGTGCGGCGCAAACAAAATCTTCGACAAGCCGTTCCACCTCGGCATCCGTGAGCACCTGGTCATTACTGGTCACACCGGTGCGCAAGTCCAGGATGGGATGCCGGTAAGCCACCCGTGGCTCCAGTCGCGAATGCGAGTGAGGCCGGCAAAACCGTCCTGAATGCGTCAGTTGAAAACCCACGACAAGGTCCTCGGCCGAACCGAACCGATCGCGATGCCCTTTCTCGAGGGCGAGCCGCAACCCGGCCAAACCTGACAGGTTGTTTTCGGTCATGACCAACTGGTGGGGGTTGGCCCTCGCATCGAGCCTAACAGCCATGGCTTCACAGCCCCAAATCAGCTTGGCCCCGCTTTGTCCAAAACGCTGCCAGCGCCGCGAGACATCTTCAGTGACTCCGCCCTCCGCAGTTGCATCCCAACCTTCCATCGGCTGCACGACGCATCGATTGCCAATTACTTTCCCATTGATGCGAACCTTGTCCATTGGAAGCGTCAAGGGCGACGAAGCGCCGGTCTGGATCTCGTCGTCGCACGGCAACTCAATAGCCAAAGCCCTCACATGATTTCGAAACGCTTCCGGTGTTTTCAGGGAAGCAACTCGAACAATGTGATTCGGAGTCAGCATTGAGCCGCCACACTAGGTGGAGGAAGTCTTTTTACAAGGGCAAAGGGTTGACACACAGAACCCTTCCTGTAGGATCAGATGTCGTTGTTTCCGCGGCCGGTCGGTGTGAGCGATCAGTCCCCGTCAAGTTTGTGACTAAACGAGTCGTTTTCTACATGCAGTGGTTATTTCTGAGTCCTGTTCTGGCGGACGTTGAGTTGCCAGGCCTGAATTCCAATCCAGCCCCTGCCGTGGCGACCCGTATCTCGCCCGTCTTCGTCGCCCTTGCGGCTTTCGCGTTGTTGGTGGTGGGGTACTTGGTTTGGGATTTCTGGCACCAAAAACGCACCGAAAGGAAGCAACGCCAGCGCATCGAGCAATTCCGGCGCAATAAATTCAAAGGCGAGTCGGAGCTTGGTCAGACCAACCGAGGAAGCTGAATCAGCGAATCGGGGGAGGAAGGAGCGGAGCATTTGGCACCGGCGCGAGAATTGGACGCCAGGTTTCGCGCGCGGCTCGGGACGCTTCGGATCGGAAATTCTTGAATAACTGGTTCCTCGACCAAAAAATAAACGCCGCATCTTTGGCCAGGGTCAATATAGCGGCGATGCCCGGCACCATAAGTGAGAACAACATAGCCGACGCATTGGGACCGCCCGCGTTCACCAGGATCCCCTGGAAGATCAACAGGCCCGCGACAAGGGTGGAAAGGAAAGTGACCCCCAGCCAGGGCAATACCTGCGCGAAGAGAATTGTCCTGAGGGTCGCAAGTGCCGGGTTCCTCGAAGTCAATCCCATCCACATACCAAACCAGGCGAGCGCCGCCAGGTTCGCAAGCGTGACCACGCAACCCGAGCCGGCAATCAAGAGCTGAAAAACCAAAGACGGAATTAATCCTGACATGGCGTTGGGAATACGTCCCGCGGCTTCGCGACCCACCAAGGCCCCGGCAAATTGGACCAGAACAAAGGCGACGCATGGCGCGCCAAACAAGCGCACCATCGCGCGCCATTGCCCAAGCACAATATCTTGCCCACTTAGCGGCGTCACCAGAAGTAACTCGATTGTGCCGCTGCGCCGCGCGTCGCTGAAAAAACGGCATGCCTGGGAACTGGTCCAAATATAAAGGATTAGGGTCACCACCCAGCTAACCTGGTTCCAAATCACCAACCCAACCGACTGCAGCAAAACGTTCAGGGCGAGGAACGCGGTTAACACAAGCCCGGCCAGGATCCAGCCTCCCGCGGATAGCCACCGTTCCCGTAGCACCAGCCACAGCACCGGCTGCACGCTTTCTATCCGCCTCCGGCGGAATCCTGCAGGCCGCCGACCGAAGCGTACACCCGGGAGAAAAAACCTGCCCCACCCTGAAAGCTCACCACGTCGCTCTTGCCAACTCCGCGGAACCCGCCAACACGCTAAGGCGAGGGCCGCCCAGCCTTCCAGTTGGTTCACAGCGAGGCCACCCCAGAATCCGGTATGCCCCCAAGCACTCGCAGCCCAAAAAACATAAACCGGACTTGAAAGGCTAAACAGAGGGTTTGCCCCACGACCCGTGGCGGCGCGCATTATCGAATCGGCAAACGGCCCGGCCGCGCAACAGAATAACAGGACCAAAAGTGTCCCCATCATGGCACGCTGCGAATCCCGGCTAAAGGAGGAGACCAGCAAACCGGCTGAAAGTGAGAAAAACAACACGTTCAGGAGCGCCAAAGCCCCTTTCCAAAACTGCCCTGGTGTCACTCCTCCCATTAACAAGGACGTCGCCAGGATCGGGAAAATGGCGAGCAACGGGAAAAACGCGCGCAGCGAACTCGCCATCAGTTTGCCCCCAACCACGTCGTAGCCGCGCAAATCAGTTAGAAACAAAAATCCGAGTGTTCCTTCCCGCTTTTCTTCGCTGATGCAGTCGGCCGTCAAAAATATTCCGGTCATCAGGCCCGCCGCCAGCGAGAGCCAGGTCAGCGTTCCAAACAACCCTCTCCCGAAACTGGACGAGTTGGCGCCGATGGCAGCGTTCATCATCAAAAAGCCGGCTCCAATCGCAAGAGCCCCAATAGCCGCAACGACGCGCAACCATGTTGTCCGCCGTTTGCGCGCGGCAACCCGCAGTTCACGCCCGGCGACTGGCAGGAATGGCATGTCGCCAGACTGGCAAGTCGAGCCGGCTTTTGCAACTGCGCCACGGGCAAGCCCGCGACCGCAACACAGCTCACAAGAGCAGCTAAACAATTCCTTTACAAAAACTTCGCGCTGGACAAAATTAACGCATGCTCGCCACCGCCAAAAAACCGGGCTGCAGCGCATTTACGCTGATCGAATTGTTGGTGGTGATCGCCATCATTGCCATCCTCGCGGCGATGCTTCTGCCGGCGCTGTCCCGGGCAAAAGCTGCCGGCCAGTCCGCGGCGTGCAAAAGCAATCTTCGGCAACTCAGTATCGGCCTTGGGCTGTATACTTCGGACTCGCAAAAGTTTCCGTTGTGGCTGAATGGAACCTGGTATTGGGACGACAAGCTGCTGCCCTTGGTATCAAATAATCGCGGAGTATTTCTTTGTCCGGCCAACAAACAAGCCCCCGGATGGACGAACAACGTGGCCGGGCCCAATCCAAGTTACGGTTACAACATGGCCGGCACGGGACGTTACCGGTTCACTTCTCCCAGCCTGGGTCTGGACGGCAGCCCGAACGCGAGCCAGGCAGCGTACTTTGGCGAAAGCCAGGTCAAGGTTCCGGCCGATATGATCGCTTTGGCGGATTACAAGCGCGTCCAAAGCAACAACGGCGACAACGACGCCGACGATCTTTACCCCGTCAACCTCCTGGCAGGATTGCCTCCAGCCCGGCATAACCTCGGCCACAACGTGGCTTTTTGTGATGGGCATATCGAATACGGCAAACAAACCGCCTGGTTGGAGAAAAGCGATCGCGCGCGCTCACGGTGGAACAACGATCATCAGCCTCACCGCGAAACATGGGGAAATAACCCTTGATACAAGACGCCCGCACAACCCAGTGGCTTCCTGGGGCATGTTGAACCAGCCGGGCCCGTTCCTTTGCATCGGATTATGAAAAGGAGAATCCTGTTCGCGCTTGGCGCGATTTTTCTTTGGAGCGCCGTCCAGACCAAGGCGGCGCAATTCAAGATCGGCGCTCAAACCTTTACCCTTCCAGATGGATTCGAGATCGAACAGGTTGCCGGCCCGCCTCTAGTGGAGCGGCCGATATCAGGTTCTTTTGATGAAAACGGCGGGCTGTATGTTACTGACTCATCCGGCTCGAACGACAAAGTGGAGAAACAAGTTGTCGACAAGCCGCATCGGGTGCGCCGCCTGGAACCGGCAGATGCCCAAGGCCGGTTTAATCAAGGCCGGATTTTTGCCGATCGCCTCATGTTTCCCGAAGGCTGCCTCTGGTTTGATGGTTCTCTCTACGTTTCAGCCCCGCCCAGCATCTGGAAATTGACAGACAGCGACGCCGACGGTTTGGCCGATCAACGCTCTGAATGGCACCAGGGCAAAACCCTGACCGGTTGCGCGAACGATCTGCACGGGCCCTATTTGGGCCTGGACGGCTGGATCTACTGGTGCAAGGGCGCTTTTGCGCTGCAACGCTATGAACTGGAGGGCCACAAACCCTTTGCGACCCGATCATCGCATATCTTCAGGGCGCCCGCGGACTATTCACACTTGGAACCCGTTTTGACCTGCGGAATGGACAACCCGGTGGGAGTGGTTTTCACGCTTGAGGGAGAACCGTTCATGTGCGGCACGTTCCTGATGCATCCTGAGGCAGGAAAGCGCGACGGTGTGGTTCATGCCGTTTACGGAGGGGTATACGGAAAATCCAATGACGTGCTTGCGGATCGGCAAAAAACCGGAGACCTGCTGCCCATCATGACTCACCTGGGGGCGGCCGCGCCTTGCAGCCTGATCCGCTACGAATCCGACAGTTTCGGACCCGAGTATAACAACAGTTTGTTCGTCTGTTGTTTTAACCTGCACAAGATAACGCGGCACGTGCTTCAGCCGGACGGTGCAAGTTTCAAAACCCGGGACAGCGATTTCCTGGTTTCGGATAATCCCGACTTTCATCCGACCGACGTGATTGAAGACGCCGACGGCAGCTTGATCGTGATCGACACAGGCGGATGGTACAAGCTGTGTTGCCCCACTTCTCAGTTGTCCAAACCGGACGTGCTCGGGGCGATTTACCGAATCCGCAAAACGGGCGCGCCTCGTGTTTCGGACCCGCGCGGCTTGGGAATCGACTGGGCCAACTTAACTCCCGCTGCCGCGACCCAACTGCTGGCCGACGCCAGGCCCGCGGTGCGCAAGCGCGCTTTGCAAGTGCTGTCAAAGGCAGGGGAGCCAGCTGTGCCGGCGTTGGCGGCTGCCCTCAAAACAGCCTCAAGTCCGCAGACGCGGGCCTATGTGGTTTGGGGCCTGACTCGAATTGCCGGGGAAAAGGCCCGCGCAGCGGCCAGGCTGGCACTGGATGACAATTCGGACACGGTGCGCCATGCCGCCATCCACTCGGCCGCACTTTGGCGCGACCACGATGCGCTTCAACCGCTCCTTTCCCTGTTGCGCGCGGGCAATCCACAAATCCAAAGAGCCGCGGCCGAGGCGTTGGGTAGAATCGGTGACCCGGCATCGGTTCCTGCGCTCCTCGCTGCGGCAGCCACCCCGAGCGACCGGTTCCTCGAACATTCACTGACGTTCGCTCTCATTGAGATAAATGCGCCGGATCAAACATCGGAAGGCCTCTCGGCTCAAAGCCCAACCGAAGCTCGGACTGCGCTCATCGCCTTGGATCAGATGGACAACGGGCATCTCAAGGCGGAAATGGTTGCGCCATGGTTAAGGTCTCCGGAGCCGGTGCTGCGCCAAACGGCTGTCTGGGTTGCAAGCCATCACTCCGGTTGGGGCGCCGAACTCGCTGGTTTTTTCAAAGAACGCCTCCAAAAAGCATCTTTCACCCAGGCAGAGGCGGACGAACTGAAAGAGCAATTGGCCGAGTTCTCCCAGGCCGAACCGATCCAGGAGATCATATCTGCTCGGCTGGCGGAGCAGGACACGCCGCCTGGCACTCGAACATTGCTGCTCGAAGCGATGGCCCTGAGCTCGCTCAAGTCGGCGCCAACCTCCTGGATTGAATGCGTCGTCGCTTGCGTCGCTCGGCCCGATGCAGAAGTCCAGAGTGCGGCAATTGCCGCCGCCCGAATGCTGGGTGAACTCAAACCCAAATCGACCCAACTCGGAACCGCATTGCTGCAAGTCGCGCGTGATTCAAGTGAACCCGCCGATATTCGCCTCGGCGCGCTCCGGGCTTTGTCCGATCCCGTTTCGCCGGATTCTCCAACCTTGGATCTGCTGCTGAGCAGCCTGGCTCAAACAAACCCGGTGCCTACGCGATCCACAGCGACAGCCGTTCTCGCCAAAGCCCGCCTTTCCGACGATCAACTTGTCACCGTCGCCGGCCAATTCAAAAATATCGGCCCGCTTGAGGCCACCAGGCTCCTGGATTGTTTCGAACACGCAACTAACCAAGTCGTGGGCGCGGCGCTGGTCCAATCCCTCCAGAACGCGAAATGCCTGACGAGTCTTCGGCCCGAAACGTTGCAGAAGCTTCTTGCCCAGTTCCCCCCCGGAGTTCAGGAAAGCGGCAAACCGTTGCTGGCCTCTTTGCAAGGCGATTCAGCCCAGCAAAGCGAGCATCTCGAACAGCTCCTCTCCTCGTTAGGAAAGGGTGACATCCGGCGCGGACAGGCCGTGTTCAACAGCCAGAAAGCCGCATGCGCCTCCTGCCACGCCATGGGTTACCTGGGTGGCCACGTCGGGCCGGACCTCACCACAATTGGCCAGGTCCGAACCGAACGCGATTTGCTGGAATCCATCGTTTACCCAAGTGCCAGTTTCGTGCGCAGTTTCGAACCTTACATCGTCCGAACCAGGTCCGACGACCAGTACAGCGGTGTCTTGCGCAAAGACGCCCCCGATGAAATCGTACTGGCGACCGGGCCTTCCACCGAGGTGCGGATTGCGCGTTCGGAGATTGTAGACTTGCGCCCTGGGACCGTCTCGGTAATGCCTGCGGGACTGGAACAACAATTGACGAGGCAGGAACTTGCCGACCTGGTGGCCTTTCTCAAGGCCACCAAATGGGGAGCTCAATAAGGCTCATCTGCCTGGCGCATCGCGTTGTTCGAGGCGCTTGGGCGCATCATCTGACCACCGGCCTTAGCACGAGGCTCTTGTATTGTATGCCGGTGTGGTCGCCTTGCAGGTAAATGGGACCAGGCTTCAGCACGTCTGACCACAAGGCCCCGCCGGTGCAGCCTAAAACGGGTTGATTATCGATGATCTTCTTGCCGTTCAAAATCACCGTCGCATGACGCTCAACAAACGTGATATCCAGGGTCTGCCATTCGCCGGGTGGTTTTTCCGCGCTCATCGTCGGCTTGATACGGCTGTAGATCGCGCCCATGTTGTGAGGGTCCAGAGGCTTTCCATACGTATCGGCCACTTGCACCTCATAAATACCCCGTAGATAAACTCCGCTGTTTTCTCCTTTGCTCACCCGAACCTCGACTTTCAGATTAAAATCCTCGAATTCCTTGTCGGTTCGCAAATTGCCGTAATTCTTGTGTTTGCCCTCCTCCTGGACGGGATTGTTGACCAGCAAGCCGTTTTCGACGCTCCAACCGTTGACGGCGTTGGGATCGGTCAGACGCCAACCCGTCAGGTCTTTGCCGTTGAACAATTTTTCAGCTCGCCCAAACTTCACATGCGCGAGCTCCGGGGCGGGTGGAATCGGAGGCTGCCGATGCCCGCCAAACTCAGCCACGTCTTCGCCCTGGCCGTTGTCGCGGGGCTTGACGCTGGTCAGCTTGATGTCGTCCCCCTGCACCGTTCCGGTGATTTTCTCAGTCAGGGTCACCTTCGTCTTCTTGCCTTCAGCATTCTTGCGTTGGACGATGTGCTCGCGCGTGACTAAAAGTTTTCCATCCTCGACTTTGACAGAGGCCACGGGCTCGACGCTCCCCCACCCCCACAGCATCGAGGCCTCCAAATGCCCGTCTTTTTCGTGAACTCCAAGCCAGCCTGCGGCGCCTCCTGGAATCGTCAGAGCCCATTCGCCGAGAAATGGATTGTCCGCAGCAAACCCGGGGCAGGCAGCCAGCAAAATTGAGATCGGCAAAACAGTCCGAAAGAAGGTTTTCATTCTCATGTGGCCCTTATGCAAGGCCGCACCTCACAACGCAAGCAGATTTACCGGGCGAGACCAGCTAAGCAGCCGGTTCGAAGTGGAAAATTTGCGCCCCGTGCGCGGGTAAATCCAAATACAGCCCCCGCGTGAGGAGGTCATCGGTCGCGCGCTTGAAACTCTGCGGCCCGAGCAGGTCTTTCATGCTCCACAACGAAGTCTTTGCCGGTGGCTTAACCGGCGCGTAACATTGGGCCGGGTGCGGCGCGAGATTGACGACCACAATGTCGAATGTTTTGGTCGGCGCTGTCCACTGGACCAGGACAAAATTCTCCGCAGTCGGGTTGTCCTGCCAGGCGCGGCGCGGCTCCAAGAGAGCCGGGGTGCCGCGGCCTACGGAACTTTGGCGCAGCGCTGCCAGGATGCGCGTATAACTTTCCCGGACTTGCTGGTTCACGGGTTCGCCCGCCCTGCGGATCAACTGAACAGGCAAACGCCGGCGCGCGCCCTCCAATTGGCCCTCGTGGAGGAAACGCATGCCGGGCACGCCCAATATGACCAACGCCGCCGCGCGTTGTTCTTCATCGGACAAAACGGAAGCAACCCGGCGTTCGTCATGGTTTTCCAGGAAATGCGCGCAACCGGCAACACAGGGCGCGGGCATTTCGAGCAGATGCCGTTGAACAGCAGGCCCAGACCTCGCAATCAAGGAGTCGTACAAAGCCTTATCGTACGTGTAATCAAACCCCAGCGACTGAAGGCGCGCTTCGAGCCCCCAATAAACTTCAGCCAAAAATAGAAAACCCGGCTGAAAACGGCGGGTGCCTGAAATTGCCTCGCTCCAGAATTCGGTTGGCGGAGCCGGTTCGGCCACTGGAATTGCCTTCCACGTGCTGCCAAAAACGTCTGCCAGGACGAGCATCGCCATGTCGCACCGGACGCCATCGCACAAACCCGCTATATTTCGCAGAACTGCCTGCATCGCTGCCTGGGTTTCCGCCTTCCGGTAGTCGAGTTGAACCGTATCGGTCCATGCACCGCAGTTCGGATCCTTTCCGTAGGCCAGGAACCGTGTTCCCGCATGCGTCTGGACCATGAAAGTATCGGGAACCGGACTGGAACTTTGCACCAACAATTCGGGCTGTTCCGTTATCCAGGGATGATCAAGACCAACATGATTGGGAACAAAATCCAGGATCAACTTCATCCCGTAACCCCGAAGCTTCCGCCGAAACTCAACCAGTGCGGGTTCTCCTCCCAGGGTCTGGGAGACACGGTAGGCGGCAATTGAATACGGGGAAGGCCCAACGTCTTGCTCGGTCCAATCCGGCAAGGCCTCGGAATACGCGCGCTCAAGTCCGGCCGCGTGCAACGCTTTCTCGCGCGACAACGGGCCGCCGGTCCAAACCCCCATGAGCCAGATATGAGTAAAACCTGCTTCCTGCCACGCTGCGAATTGAGACTCGGGGATGTCGCCAAGTGTAACAGCCGTGCCGCGCGTTTCCGAAAGATCGCGCAACCAGCACCGCGTATTTATTTCATAAAGCAGCGGGCTATCCATGGCCAACGGGACTCAATTGACG
>Ga0070738_10001879_pt1 | contig 36865 bp, 38 predicted proteins | sample Coa_R2_2_FD_66446 | JGI IMG/M metagenome (GOLD analysis project Ga0070738, IMG submission 66446) | Surface soil microbial communities from Centralia Pennsylvania, which are recovering from an underground coalmine fire - Coalmine... | ecosystem: Environmental > Terrestrial > Soil > Unclassified ...
GGCATCGTGCAGCGCTTGAGCGCGCTGTTCGCTCAAGTCGCCGTCTACCAGGCGGCCGTGCCCACCTACTACGGCGGCAGCATGGCCCTGGTCCTGGCCTCCAAGAGCCCTCGCCCCTTCGACCAACCCCGCGAAGACTTCCGCGGCCAGTTCTACAACGCCGCCCTCCACCGCGCCGCCTTCGCCCTGCCTTCATGGTGGCAGGACAAGCTCCTGCCTAAACCTAAAGGCTGATCAACCCTCGTCGAGCGGCCAGGCTCACGGCCTCCGTACGGCTGGCGGCGCCCAGCTTGGCGTAGGTCGAGGACACGTGGAACTTCACCGTGTGCTCGCTGATCTGGAGCTGTCGGGCGATGAGCTTGTTCGATAGCCCCTGGCTGACCAGCTGCAGCACCTCCAGCTCGCGTGGCGTGAGCGGCTCCTGCAGGGCGTCGGAGACCTCGACCGGCGTCCGCGTCGTCAGGCCGGGTAGGTTCTCCGCCGGCATCGCAGCCAACCCTTGTGCCGCGGCCTGAACCGCGGCTGTGAGCTGCTCCGCTCCGGCATCCGCGGGCAGCACCGCCCACCCCGGCAGCCCGAGGCCTTGCAGGGCCGAGCCTGCCCCAGCCGCATCCGACAGCACCACCGCTGGCAGACCCAGCTCGTCGAGCGAACCGAAGTCCTCCGGCTCCAGGTCTGCTGCCGCCAGGAGCACGCCGGCCTCAGTCCGGCGCGGCACCGAAGCTCCTTCCCCGACGACGGCAATGCCGGCCTCCTGGAGCATCGCTCGGAGGCCGGCACGCAGCGCCGGCTGCGCCGCAACCACGTAGGCGCTGGTCAAGATTCCCCTATGGTGTCAGGCGGCGCGATCTCTGGCGCGCAGGCCATCGAGCCAGCGCTGCACCAGGTTGCTCGGGATCGCCACCGAGAGATCGCCGCCGAAGATCATCGAGTTGATCCCGGTGACGCGCCCCTCGGCGTCGATCAGCGGTCCGCCGGAGTTGCCGGGCGCCAGCCGCACGTCCGAACGGATCAATTCCACCGGCCGCCCGCCCCAGCGCACCGGCACGTCGCCGGTGCCGCTGACAATCCCAGCCGTGACCACGCCCGGTTGGCCCCAGGGATGGCCTATAGCGAACACCAGCTGGCCCACGCGCAGCCGCCCCGAGTCCCCGAACGTCGCCGCCTGCAGCCCGGCCACCGGTACTGACATCAGCGCCAGGTCCGCGGCCGGATGCCAGGCCACCACCTGGCCAGGCACGCTCCGGCCATCGGCCAGCACGACCTGAAATGGGCCGCGTTCGTCGCCGACGACGTGGTGGTTCGTGACGATCAAGCCGCCGCCATCCCAAACAACCCCGGCGCCCACGCCGCGGCCGTGCGCCCTGACCTGGACGACGCTCGGCCGCACCCGCTCCACCAGCTCGACGATGGCGCGGGAAACATCCGCCAGCGCGGACGGAAGCACGTACAGGTGCGGAGCCTCAGCTGCGTTCGCCAATGGTCACCTGCACTGTCTCGATTTTTCCGCCGCGGATTACCTCGACCGGCACGGCCTTGCCCACGCGCTCGCCCGTCAGCAGCCGCAGCAGATCGTCGGTGTCGCCGGCTGAGTGGCCATCCAGCGTCACCAGGATGTCGCCCAGCAGGATGCCGCCCTTGTGGGCCGGGCTGTTGTCCTCGACGTGAACCACCAGCAGGCCGCTCTCGAGCGGCCGTCCGCCGCGCTGCGACTCCGGCACGCGGACTGGCTGGCTGCTGATGCCGATGTAGCCCCGCTTGGGCGTGCCATGTTCGCTCAACGCCTTGGCCACGCGCCAGGCGATTTCGTGCGGGATGGCCAGCGCCGCCCCGCCGAACGCGGTGGTCGTGATGCCGAGCACAGCGCCTGTCGCGTCCGTCAGCGGCCCGCCCGAAAAGCCCGGGTACGGTGTGGCGTCGGTCCGGACGTACTGCTCCAGCGAGAGCCCCCGCCCGGTCCGCAGCGGCCCGCCGACGAAGCTCACGATGCCGATACTGGCCATCGGCCCCTGGCTGGATGGCCGCCCGACCGCCAGCACCATTTGCCCCACCCGGGCTGCCCCGCGCGCCGGCTGCGCCGCCTCAGCCTTCAGCTCCGGCACGCGCAGGACCGCCAGGTCCGTCGCCGGGTCGCGCCCCACCAGCTGCGCCGCCAGCGTATTCCCGCCGGCATCCCCAACCGAGAGGTCCTCATCCCGCTCCAGTACGTGGTTCGCGGTCAGCACCAGCCCCGGCGCGTAGACTACACCGCTGGCCGGCTGCCGCGCCCGTCCCTTTACCGTCACCAGCCCCTTCGCCGCCGTCTCGACGGCATCCGCGAGCTGGTTGGACAGCTCCGAAAGTGTGTTTGTTGCCATAGCCGGACTCTACGCCGCCAGCCAGCCCTGCCGCATCAGCCGTTCGGCTAGGCGCGCCCTGGAAAAGCGAATAGGCACGTGCCGAGGGGACTACTGACCAATCGATCCGGTGACAAGTGGTTGGCTGGTTGGTGTTGACGAACCCTGCGGGCCAGGCTCTTCCGTAACCGCCACGGTATCGAAGCCGGAGGGTGGACGGTCCAGGATGGACGACGCCGACCCATCGGCAGAGGGCTTGAATACCCCCGCCGGCTCGGGCTTGCCTGCTTTGATCAGCCACACCTCGTACACCCGATCTGGCGCCAGCGGCTGGAGACCTTCCAGTGTGAGGGTGGCGAGGTTCTGGCGCGGTAAGTACACCAGGGCTCCAGTCGTCCTGGTCCCAGCCAGCGCTGGAGCCAGCTGCCAGCTCATCGGTGCGGCAGCGAGTTGCGACGACACCATCCAGTCCCGCACGCCAAGCCCCAGGGCCAGCGCCGCTAGCACGGCTGCCGCGGCAAGACTCCAGGTCCGCTGCCACCATAGCCGGCGCAGCGGCCGCGGCTCCAGATCGCCGTACACGCGCGCCATGACGTGGTGTTTGAGCTCGTCTCGCGGTGGCACTGGCGGGACGCTCATGGGCAGCATGCTCGCCACACGCTGAAGGTCCGCCAGGTGCTGATGCCCCTGGCAGCTGGCCAGGTGCGCTTCCACCTCGCGAGCTTCGCGGGGACTGACGTTTCCGAAGGCGATTGCCGGGAGCAGTTCGTCGACAGCAGCACAGTCCATCATTCCGAGGCCAGATCCATCGCCGGTTCGGCAAGGAGGGCGCGGAGCTTATCCATGCCCAATCGCAAGCGACCCTTGACGGTACCGAGCGGGATGCGAAGCAGATTGGCAATCTCCGAATGTGAATAGCCGCCGAAGTAGGCCAGCTCGATAGTGGTCCGCTGCTCGGCCGGCAGCTCGCCCAGGGCCTGACTGATGCGCTGCCGTTCGAGATCCGCGGCCACCTCGCCCCACACATCTGGCCTCTGGACGGCCTGCTCCGCGAGCCCTAGCTGAGCGTCGAGGCGCTGCTTCGAATTGAACCGGCGGAGCTTGTCGACGGCCTGATGATGGACGATGGACAGAAACCAGCTGCGTACCCCTCCCCGGTCCTGACTGTAGCTGCCGGCGTTGCGCCACACGCGGAAGAAAGCTTCCTGGACCACCTCTTCTGCCACGCCTGAGTCGCCCAGCATGCGCAAGGCGAGGCCATATGCCTGGCTGCCGTAGAGGTCGTACAACCTCGCCAGGGCATCAGGATCGCGCTCTCGTGCCACGGCAGCCAGCAGCTCCAGCTCGGACTCGTGCTCGGCTGGACCACCTTCCGTCATGACTGCACTGATTCTTGATCTATGGCCCTCAATACGCACGGGCGGCTGCCACTGGATCAGCACCGCCGTTCCCCGCCCAGTGAACCAATCAACACCACCCCTGCGTAAGGGAGGCAGGTCGCTCGGAGCGATCGAAATCGATAGGAGGTTTCACCTCATGCACGACCTGTCTCGACGGAAGTTTCTCGGCTGGACCTCAGCCGGCGCCCTGGGGGCCGGCCTGTTGGCCTTAGCCCCTCGTTTAGCCGCGCGGGATGGTGAAGCGGACCGCGCCAGTGCAGGGCTCAGGACGGGAACCGTAACCACCCCGTCACCGGCCATCACCGAGCCCGTGGTGGCCTACGCCCACGATCCTGCCAGCGGACAGTTGTCGGTGATGGCCGGCACGTCCGAGGTAGTCGTCCACGATCCCGAGCTGGTCGCACGCCTACGCCAGCTCCTTGCGAGGTAGGCCATGTCTTCCCACCGCGAAGCCCCCGAGATTTCCAAGGACCCGGTAGCCGACAGCACCGACCTGTATGCCTTCGTCAGTCCGGACAAGCCGGATACGGTGACGATCATCGCCAACTACATTCCGCTCGAGGATCCGGCAGGCGGTCCGAACTTCTTCCGTTTCGGCGACGACGTGCTGTACGAGATCCACATCTCGAACAGCGGCGACGCGAAATCCGACATCACCTACCAGTTCACTTTCACCACGCAGATCACCAACCCGAACACCTTCCTCTACAACACCGGACCGATCAGCTCGCTGACGGACAAAAACTGGAACATGCGCCAGAGCTACTCCGTCACCAAGGTTCTTCGGGATGGTTCCTCGACGGTGATCGGCAGCAACATCCCCTGCCCGCCGTGCAACATCGGGCCGCGTTCCACTCCCAAATACGACGCGCTTGCGCAGGCTGCCGTTGTGGCACTACCCAGCGGTGAGACGGTGTTCGCCGGCCAGCGGGCTGACGGCTTCTTCGTCGACCTTGGCTCCATCTTCGACCTGGGCGACCTGCGGCCGTTGCAGAGCCTGCACCTGATCCCGACGCCCGCGGCCGCTAGCGCCAACTCGCTTCACAACTTCAACGTCCACAGCATCGCTATCCAGATCCCCAAGCTGGCGCTGACACCAGACGGCTCGATGCCCACAGACCCGGCCAGCCCTAAGTCGGTCATCGGCGTGTGGACGTCCGCCAGCCGTCAAAAAGCGCAGGTCGGGTCCACGGCGGCTGGTCCCTTCATGCAAGTCTCTCGCCTGGGCAACCCGCTCATCAACGAGGTGGTCGTGCCCATGAGCAAGAAAGACTTGTGGAACACGCTGCCACCGGATCAGGATGGACAGTTCGCCGATGCCGGCCTCCATCCGGAGCTGGCGGCTTTGCTGCCAATCCTCTATCCGGGCGCGTTTCCAAACCTCAAGGCTCTCACGGCGCCGCGCCAGGACCTGGCGGCCATCCTGTTCACCGGCATCCCATCGGGGGTGGTCCCCAACTTCCAGAACTTCACCGGCAAGACCATTGCCGACATGCTGAGGCTGAACATGGCCATCCCACCTTCGGCCAATCCCAACAACTTGGGGCTGGTGGCCGGCGACCCCGCCGGCTTCCCCAACGGCCGCCGCGTGCAGGACGACGTGGTTACTGTTGAGCTGCGGGCGGTCGCGGGCCTCACCTATCCGCTTATCGACAAGACCTTCACTCCGGACGCGGCAGCGTCCAAGGTCGGCACAGGACTGGACGGCACTGACAATAACTTCCTGCCCAGCTTCCCGTATCTGGGGGTGCCCTACGACGGGTACGGCACCGGCGCGCTGGGCCGGCTGTAGGAGCGGCCCATGTTCGTACTTGATATCGGCGACGATGCCGGAGCGCTGGTGGTGTACGCACCACCGGCGCTCAAGGACGAGGAGGTCGAGATCAGCTTCGACGATGGCGGCCCGCCGCACAAGGTGCACACCGGCGTCGTGGAGCGTCTAGTGAACGGCGCGCCCGTGTGCGCCGCGGTCTTCCCCTCGCTTCGAGCGGGCACATACACATTGTGGCGGCCGAATCCCGTGCCTCAGCCTGGCTTTGCAATAAGGCCCGGCGAGTTGACTGAGCTCGACTGGCGCCAAGCCGCTAGTGGATGAGCGAGGGTTCTAGTAGTCCACCCGATGCAGAGCCGCCGGCGTGAGCTCGCGCATGGAGGTGTTGCCGGACAGGCCCATGGCGATGTGAATCTCCTCGCGAAGGATCTTGAGGAAGCCTTCGATGCCGTCGGCGCCGCCCATGGTCAGCCCCCAAGAGGCGGCCTTGCCCATCGCGACGACGGTGGCTCCCAGTGCGCGGCCCTTGATCACGTCCGTGCCGCGCTGGAAGCCGCCGTCCACGACGATGGGCGCGCGGCCGGCGACGGCGCTCACCACCTCCGGCAGGACGTCGACGGTGGCGCGGGCGTCATCAAGCTGGCGTCCGCCGTGGTTGGACACCCAGATGAAGTCCACGCCGTGGTCCAGGGCGCGCTTGGCGTCGTCGGCGGTGGCGATGCCCTTCACGCCGAACGGCACGCGGCAGATGCTCTTGAGCCAGTCCACGTCGTCCCAGGTCAGCCGGCGCACGTAATCGTGGTCCGGGCCGCCTGGCTCCGGGATGGCCCGGCCGGCGGCGCGGCTGTTGGCCACGAAGCGGTTCAGGTGATCGCGGTCGCGCCGGCTGTAGATGGCGTTGTCCACCGTGAGGCAGATGGCCATGTACTGCGGGCACTTCATGACCCGCTCCAGCCGCGGCTCGACCCAATCACGGGGGCCGTGGTGGTACAGCTGGAAGATGAGCGGCGCGGAGGCGGCCTCAGCGATCTCCTCCATCGGCCAGCCGCAGACGCCGCTGACGGTGGCGACCACGCCCTCGCGGCCGGCGCCGCGAGCCATCTCGACGTCGCCGCGATCGCAGAAGCGGTAGAGGCTGCCCATGGGCGCCACGATCACCGGCATCGGCAGCGTCTTGCCCAGGAACTCTACCGTGAGGTCGATGTTCCGCACGTCCACGAGGACGTGCTGCTCCAGTGCCCATCGCGCCAGCGCGGAGCGGTTGCGCCGCAGCGTCGTCTCCGACGCCGAGCCCCCGTTGGCGTAGTCCCAGAACTGCTTCGACAGCCGAGCTTCGGCCAGCTGTGCCAGCTCGCCGATGGTCGCGAATTCCACCGCCATGGGCGGAATTATGCGCCCTTGCGGCGCTTGATCTCGTCGATGAGCTGGGGCACGACCTTGAATACGTCGCCGACCACGCCGAAGTCCGCGTTCTTGAAGATCGGCGCGTCGGGGTCGGTGTTGATGGCGATGATGGTCTTGGAGCCCTTCATGCCGGCCAGGTGCTGGATGGCGCCGGAGATGCCGCAAGCGATGTAAATGCTCGGCTTGACCGTCTTGCCAGTCTGGCCCACCTGCAGCGCATACGGCACCCAGCCCGCGTCCACGATGGCGCGTGTGGCGCCGACCGTGCCGCCGAGCAGGTCGGCCAGGTCGCGCATCATCTGGAAATGCTCGGCAGCCTTCAGACCGCGCCCGCCGGAGACGATGATGTTCGCGTCCTCCAGGCTTGGACCTTCCGGCGGCTGGACCACTTCGTCCACCACCGTGATGCGCTGGAGCGAGGCGTCGCTCGGCGCGGCCACCTCGACCACCTCGGCCGTGCCGCCCACCGGCTTGGCCTCGAATGCCTTGGGCCGGGCCAGCATCAGCTTGGTGCCGGGGTTCACCAGCGTGGCGGTGTTCTGATAGCTGGCGCCCAGCGCCGGAATCGTCGCCACGAACGAGCCGCCCTGTTCCTCCAGCTCGCCGACGTCCGTCAGGGCTCCGCAGTCCATCCGGGCGCTCAAGGTCGAGGCCAGATCGCGGCCGGTGTAGGTCGTGCCAAACAGCATGACGTCCGGCTGGTGCTGCTTGATGAGATCCTCGAGGACCTTTGCGTGCGGGCCGACGAGGTGCTTGTCGAACACCGCGTCGGCCGATCGGTAGACCTTCTTGGCGCCATAGTTGCCCAGCGTCTGCACCGCGTCGTCCGGCGCGGAGCCGAGCAGGATGGTCGAAGCGTCGCCCAGCTGGGCGGCTTTGGTCAGGATTTCCAGGCTGATACTCGCGAGCTTGGCGTCGACGACCTCGGCGTACGTCCAGATGGTGGCCATCAAATCACCTTCAGCTCGGCCAGGAAGTCGGCGATCTTGATGCCGCCGTCGCCCTCGTCCGTAATGACCTGGCCCGCCTCCCGCGCCGGCGGCTTGCCGATCGTCAGCGCCTTTTCGCGCGCGCCGGCTTCGCCTACCTGGTCGGCGGCTAGGCCGAGGTCGGCCGCCGCGTACTGCGTGACCTCCTTGCGCTTGGCGCCCATGATGCCCTTGAGGGAGGGGTAGCGCGGCTCGTTGATGCCGCTGGTGGTGGTGATGAGCACCGGCAGCTCCGCTTCGACCACCTGGTATCCGCCCGGCGACTGGCGATGGACCGTCACCTTGTCGCCCTCGACCTTCACCTCTTTGGCGAAGCTCAGCAGCGGGTAGCCGAGGATCTCGGCGATTTGCCCCGGCACCAGGCCGGAGTAGGTGTCCGTCGCCTCGGTGGCGCAGATGACGATCTCGAACTCGCCTTTCTGAATGGCTGCCGCCAGCGCCTTGGCCGTGGCCAGGGTGTCCGACCCGGCCAGCGCCTCGTCGGTGATATGGATGCCCTTCTCGGCGCCCATCGCCAGCGCTTTCCGGATGTCGTCGACAGCGTCGGCTGGCCCCATGGTCACCACGGTGACTTCGCCGCCATGGGCTTCTACCAGCCGCAGTCCTTCCTCCACCGCGCTCGCGGCGGCGGGATCGAGCTCTTTCGGGATGCCTTCGCGCACGACCCGCTTGGTGTTCGGGTCGATCTCTATCGTTACCGAGCTGGTCGGCACGCTCTTAGCGCAGACCGCAATATTCACAAAAGATCATTCTACGGTGCCGCCTCCCCCTATCCTCTAAGCCATGTGGCCGGCCCTGGTTGCCTACTTCGTGCTGGTGGGCATCCGGGTGTGGCTCAACAACCGCTCACTGCGGAACTACCTCAAGCTCCCGCTGGTCGAGCGGCCGGCCGAGACCAGCCCGCTGCCGAGCGTGAGCCTTGTCATCCCCGCCCGAGACGAGGAGCGCAACCTGCCGCTCCTGCTGGAGGGCCTCAAGCACCTGAAATACTCCGGTTCCCTGGAGATCCTGGTAGTCGACGACGCATCCATCGACCGTACGGCCGCGCTTGCGGAAGAGCGCGGGGCGCGCGTAATCAAGATTGGTGGGCCGCCGACGGGCTGGCTTGGCAAGCCGTTCGCCTGCTGGACGGGCGCGCAGGAGACGAAGGGCGAATGGCTGCTGTTCACCGACGCCGACACGATCCACCAACCGGATTCGCTCGACAAGACCATGCGCTTTGCCCTGCAGAACAGGGCGCAAGCCGTGTCGCTGCTGCTGCAGCAGCGATGCTTCACCTTCTGGGAAGCGATCCTGCTGCCGTTCGCCTTCCAGCAGTACTTCATCAGCGTCCCCTACAAGCGGGTGAACGTACCCGGCGATCCAGAGGCGCTGGCTAACGGCCAGTACATCCTCGTCCAGCGCGACGCCTACTTCCGCGCCGGCGGGCACGAGGCGGTGAAATCGGCGGTGGTCGAGGATGTGGCCCTGGCCTCTTGCCTGAAGGCCGCCGGGGTCGCGCTGATCGCCGCGCGAGGCGAGCGCCTGGCCAGCGTTCGGATGTATCGCGGCTTCCGTGAGGTGTGGGCGGGCTTCGGCAAGAGCGCGTCCGCCTTCACCCGCCAGCGTGGCGCTCGCGGCCTGCTGACCATCGTGGGCACCATCCTCTCGACCCTGGCGCTGCCCTGCGCCGCCTATGGGCTGTGGGCGGGCAGCCGCGCCTTCGAGCTGGCCGCGCTGGTCACGTACGTGACGGCCGTGGCCGAGCTAAGCCTGTGGCAGTTCCTGTTCGGCACCTCGCTTATGGCCGCGCTGTTCCAGCCGCTGGCGGCGGTCGTCGTGCTTCTTGTCGGGCTGGACAGCCTGGTCCGGCGCAAGCACGTGTGGAAGGGCCGCCTGGTGTGATCGCGCGGGCCAGGATAATCGCCTCATGCTGATCGTCGACGCGCAGGTGCACATCTGGGAGAAGGTGGCCTCCGAATCCAGCGCCACGCGGCCGGAGCCCTTCCGCGCCGAAGAGTTGATTGGCTTGATGAACGAAGCTGGCGTGGACCGCGTCGTTCTGGCGCCGACCTCGTGGGCCGCGGACGGCGAGGACGGCAACGACCTGGTGACCGCGGCGGTGAAGGACTACCCGGACCTGTTCCGGGCCTTCGGCGTGCTCGACCTGGCCGACTCCCGGAGCCGCGATCGTGTGCTGATGTGGCGCGCGCGAGGGCTCGCCGGTTTCTGCCTCCGCTTCCACCACAAGCACCTGGCGCCGCAGATGACCGACGGCACGGCCGATTGGATCTGGCCGGCAGCCGAAGAGGCCGGCGTGCCGCTGACGCTCAACGTCCCGCACCACCTGCCGAAGGTGGCCGAAATCGCGCGGGACCATCCGCAGCTCCGCATGGCCATCGATCACCTGGCCGTCGGCCCGCGCCACCTGACCGAGGCGGTCGACGAGCTGCTCGACCTCGCCCGCTGCGACAACGTCTGCGTGAAGGCGGACGGCGTGATCGAACACTCGACCGAGCCCTTTCCCCATGCCGACGTGCAGCCGCAGATCTGCCGGGTCGTCGAAGCCTTCGGCCCGCGGCGCGTGTTCTGGGGCACGGACCTCACCCGCATGTGGCGCCCGGGCGCATCGCTCGCCGAAAGCTATCGCCGCTACGTCGAGCTGTTCACCGAGCACCTGCCCTGCCTGAGCGGCGAGGACCTGGAGCTGGTGATGGGCCGCGCCCTGTGTGAGTGGATTGGCTGGCCCTGAGTGTGCGAGCCAGGCATGCATGACGCCTGGCGGCCCTGAAGAGCCTCTTCCCGATCCAACCGACCCCGAAGAGCCGGTGCCGGACTTGCCGCACCCGCCTCGCGAACCAGAGCCGCTACCGGCCTAGACTGAACGCCCCCTTGTCATTCTGAGCGCAGCGAAGAATCCGTACTGCCTGCCGGCTTAGAGCCGCTCTCCCGTGTATTCCACCACGTACATGCCGCCGTTGATGCGATCGCTGATGTAGATCAGCCCGTCGGCGTCGACGAATACGTCGTTGATCTGCGGAGCCGGCTGCCCGGGAGGCGCCGGCGGGATGAAGTAGCCTACTTCCTCCGGCCGGTCCGGATCGCTGATGTCGTGGATGCGCAGTCCGGCGTTGTACCAGGTCGAGAAGATGAGCGTCTCGCTTTGAAAGCTGCCCGGCCGGTTCTCGTGCACGTTGTGCGGCCCGAAGCGGCCGCCGCACTCCCAGAAGCTCTGCCACGGCGAGCTCTTGGGGGGCTTGGGCTTGGGAAAGGAGCTGATGGTGATGGGGTTCTTCTCGGACCTGACGTCGATCATCCAGATGCGCTTGTCGCCATCCTCCGCTTCCGTCAGCTTGATGGCCTCCGTCACGCCCACCACCAGGTCGCGCGACGGCAGCGGCAGCGCGGTATGCAGGTAGCCGGCGTAGTTCGGCGCCCAGTTCACGCGCCCCAGCACCTTGGGCGAGCTCACGTCCGAGATGTCCAGCAGCGCGAACCCGGCGTCCACGCACGAGACGTAGGCCCGGTTGCCGTGCGGGATGATGCCGTGGATGTGGAACTCCGCGTGTTCCCCGAAGGGCTCCCAGGGGTCGGGGTCGCCGTCCCTGGTGCCTGGGATCCACCAGCAGCCGGCCATCTTCGGCTCGCGCGGGTTGGACAGGTCCACAATCTGGTAGGCCCGCTCGCGAACCTCAGGCAGGTGCGCGGCGATGTGGGCGTACGGCGGCTCGGAGTACCAGATGCGGTGCACGCCCTTGGCCGGTACGGGATGGAAGCCGACTTGCACCGGGTCAGTCGGGTCGCTCAGGTCGAAGACGCACAGGCCCGTCACGGGTTTGTCGTCCGTCTCGTACTTCCCGCGTTTGAAGTACGGCACTTCGCTGTTCTGGATGAGCACGTTCCCGACGATCTGCACCTTGTGGCGGTGCGTGTTTGGCGGATGCTCGATCTGCCGCACCAGCCGCGGATTGGTCGGATCGGCGCAATCGAGGATGGACAGCGCCATGGCGCTTGTGCCTAAATGAGCCACATACGCGTACTGCCCATGCTTGATCAGCTGCATGCCGTCGCCGTGGCCGTTCAGGTCGTGATAGCCCACCAGCCGTGTGTCGGCCGCGTAGCTGTGCGCCTGCATGTCACGAATGTTTGGGAGGGTCGTGCTCATGGTGGCGGCATTGTATAGCCCATGAACCCTGAGCGTCTCGCCTATCTCGAGACCGCCATCTGGAAGGCCTACTACGACCGCCGCTGGCTGGCCGTCCTGTGGCTGACGCTGCAGCTCGTTCACGAGCAGTTCCATCTCTCGTGGTTGCAGGCCATCCGCGCCTCGTACTGCACCACTCGCGCCGCCGTGGCATGGGCGCCGGTGGATCACGACGTCGCCAAGGTGCGCCGCTACCTCGCTCGCTTCTATGAGCTGGCGGGCGTTCGTGATCCTCGCCGTGTGGCCGAGCTCGAGCTGCGCTACTGGATCGTCCATCGCGACCTCTCCGGCCAGCCCGAGTCCGAGAAAGGGCCGTTGGAGGACTCGCTGGCCGAGCTCCACGCCGCGCTGTTCGGGTTACCGGTCGAGCAAACCCGCACCTCCGGCATCGCCCGCGCTCGCGCCGCCGACACCGTGGACGAGATCACCTCCGGCCGCAGCCAGGACGTCCCCGCCGACTGGGCGAAAGTAGAAACCTACTTGCGCGAGGCCTACGGCAGCCTGACGTAGCCGGTCCAGGCACGCAGCCCCTGCCGGGTTCGGCGGCTTACAATCGCCCCACTATGGACGAGGATCCGACGCTAGAGATCAAGAACATGCGCCTGCTCGGCTGGAGCGAGCTGAACGGCTACGGCAAGATGGGCGAGGGCATCGCCATCCAGCGCAAGGGCAACCGCCGCATCTGCTACTACGCCACCGAGAGCGGGCCCATCGGCCTCCACGTGGTGGACGTGACCGACCCGCGTGAGCCGGCAGTGCTGGCGCAGATCCCGGCCGAGAACGACCACGTCCGGTTCAACTCGCTGTCCATGACGGACGACATCCTAGTGGTCGCCCGCCAGACGGTTCACCATGGCGAGCAGCCCGCCGGTGTGGCCGTGTACGACGCCTCCGATCCCGAGCACCTCAAACAGTTGTCGTTCTTCGACACCTCAGGCCCGTGGTCGCGCGGCTGCCACTTCGTGTGGTTCGTCGATGGCCGCTACATGCATATGTCCACCGGCATGCCCGATTTCGAGACCAACAACCCGAAGGACGACCAGCTGTACGTCATCGCCGACCTGCAGGATCCGGAGCATCCGGTCGAGGTTGGCCGCTGGTGGCTGCCCGGCATGAAGAAGGGCGAGACCCCGCTGCCCCGCCATCCGCGCTTCGACAGCGGCCACCGGATGCACAATGTGGCCATCCTGCCCAGCCATCCGAATCGCGCCTACGTCGCCTGGCTGGACTCCGGCGTGACCATCCTGGATACGTCCGACCTGTCGCACCCGACGCTCATCAGCCAGTGGAACCCGCACCCGCCGCAGAACGGGTTCACGCATACGGCCGTGCCGCTGTTCGACCGCAACCTGATGGTCGTCTCTGAGGAATCGACCAAGCAGGACTGCTCGGACTATCCCAAGCTGAACTGGATCGTGGATATCTCCAACGAGGAGAACATGGTCCCGCAGAGCACCACGCCGGTGTCCAACATCGAGAGCTACTTCACCCGCGGCGCCCGCTTCGGCGCCCATAACCTGCACGAGAACCACGAGCAGCCGACCTGCGCCTACCTGCAGAACACCACGCTCGCTACGTATTTCAACGGCGGCGTGCGCATGTACGACATCCGCGACCGCTACCGGCCGGAGGAGATCGCCTACTTCGTGCCCAAGAAGCCGGCTGGCTCACACTTGCCAACCGGCCAGATCAACGACGTCTTCGTGGACGAGCAGAAGCTCATCTACATCGGCGAGCGCATCTCCGGCGGCCTGTACATCCTGGAATACACCGGAGAGACGCCCTTCGATTAGCCTCCGTACCTGGTCTCGATGTCCCTCACTTCGGCCGTGCCCTGCTCGTTGAAGAACGGTCCCATCTCCTTCGCGCCCGGCGCGGAGTCAAGGTACGTCCGAGGGTTCCCCGTCTCCTTCAGCGCGAGAAGAAGCTGAAGCTGCGCCGCCAGCTGAGCCACCTGCATCGATCCGACGATGAGCGCGCAGCGAGCGCCGGCCGCGCCGAATTCCGCCAGGCTCATCCCTGCCGGCAGTACGCCCACGCAGGGCGTCCCCTTCGGCAGGCCATCCACAAAGGCGCGAATACCTTCCGCTGAGCGCCCCCCAATCCAGGCCATGTCGGCGCCGGCCTGCAGACAGGCGTTCGCCCGCTCGATCTTCTCCTGCGCGTCGGTGACGTCGCAGCGGGCGATGATCACGAAGTTCTCGTCCGTGCGCGTGTCTGCGGCGGCCTTGATCTTGTCCACCATCTCCTGGCGCGAGATGAAGGCGCCCTCGAAGCCCGAATGCATCGGCCGCTTGGGCGTGAGCTGGTCTTCGATGTGCATCGCCGCCGCGCCCGCTCGCTCATACTCGCGCACCGTCCGTACCACGTTGACCACGTTCCCGAAGCCGGTGTCCGCGTCCCCGATCACCGGCAGGTCCGTCCCGTCGCACAGGTAGCGGAGGTGGTTCACCATCTCGGTCATGTCGAGCAGGCCGGCGTCGGCCATCCCGCGCGAGCGGTGCGCCGCGCTGCCAGAGGCATGAATCGCGGGCAGCCCCACGTGCTGGACGAGCCTGCAGCTCATCACGTCGCAGCATCCAACCGCCGGGAACACCTCCGGCCCGGCAATCAATTCGCGAAAACGTCGTCTCTTCTCAGAAGCGCTGATCATGGCGGGCCAGTGTACCAGTTGCGTTGGCGGGTCAGACGGGCAGGATGCGGACTCCCGCCTCTCCGGCTAAGAGGTCGCGTAGATCGTCCGGGTCGCTAGTCACAAGAGTGACTGGCAGCACGTCCAAACAGTGGGCCGCCACCTGGGCGTCCGCGGCATCGGACCGGCCAGTCAGTCCCAAGAGCTCGCCAGCTCGTCTGGCAATCCGCAGGTCCGTGTCGGGTACCTGACAGCCTTGAGCGAGCAGGTGATAAATTGGCGCGTCGCGGCCGCCGCCGCGCATCGTTTGAGTTACGACGACTGGCGGCATCAGCACTTCCATACTCTCGAGTAGCGCGTCCTTTACCAAGCCAGCGATTCGCCGATTGCCGCGAACGAGCGCGATAACGGCGCCGGCGTCTAGGACGACGGCAGCCACTGTTTCATTTCTTCCAGGATTTCCGGCTCGATAGGTCCGTACTCCCTCTCCCACTCTTCAATGGCTTCTTGCAGTTTGGCCCTTCGTAGGTTTCGCTCCAGGCTTTCAGCCACGAACCGGGACAAGCCTCCTGCACCAGCCAGCGCCCGCGCTTGCGCTACAAGCTCCGCGGGAAGCGTGACGGACACCTTTTCCATAGCCATAGCTGAATCCTACCGCGAATCCTACCGCTCGCGAGGCGTACGATTAGCGGCCAAATGAAAGCCTTGTTGCTTCTACCGTTTGTCGCCCTGCTTGCCGGCTGCGCCGGCGCTGCAGGGCCGGCGTCGAGTGCGCCACCTTCCATCGCACCGGCCAGCGCGGCGTCCGCCAAGCCGGCCGCCTCCGGAAGCACCAATCTGGAGACCGTCCGGTTTGGGTCGCTGACGCCGTCGGCATCGGATGCCGGCTGGCTGATCGCGGACAAGAAGGGCTACTTCGCCGAGCAGGGCATCCGGATCGAGGTGACGCGGTTCTCCAACGGATCGGAGTTGGTGCCGCCGCTGGCGACGAACCAGCTGGACGTGGGTGGTGGGGCGCCGAACGCCGGGCTGTTCAATGCCATGAGCCGGGACGTGCAGCTGTTCATCGTCGCCGACAAGGGCAGCACGCCGCCAGGCTATGGCTTCCAGGGGTTTGTCGTTCGCAAGGACCTGGTGGACAGCGGCAAATTCAAGTCGCCGGCGGACCTCAAAGGCTGGAAAATCGCCACACCCCAGCGCGGGCAGTCCGGCGAGGTGAGCATGTCCGAGATCCTCAAGCAGGGCGGGCTGACCGTGAACGACGTGGATTTGACCGTGCTGCCTTTCCCGGATCACGCCGCCGCTTACGCCAACAACAACATCGATGCCGGCAGCTATATCGAGCCGTACATCACCGATGGCGTAGCCAAAGGCCTCATCAGCATCTACAAGCGTGCGGACGAGTACGCGCCCAACCAGCAGGTGGCCGTCATCCAGTACGCGCCGGGCTTCGCCAGGAAGACCGATCTGGCCACCCGGTTCATGGTGGCCTACCTCAAGGGCGTTCGGACCTACAACGACGCTTTCGCCAAGAAGATTCCCGCCGTCCGGCAGGAGGTGATCGATCTCCTGGCCCAACAGACGACCCTCAAGGACAAGTCCCTGTACGACAAGATGGGTGTGCCCGGGCTGAACCCGAATGGCGCCGTCAACGTGGCCGACCTCAAGCACCAGCAGGACTACTACCTGGCGGCGGGCCTCCAGAAGAACGCGGCCGACATCGACAAACTGGTCGATCCCAGCTTCGTCCAGGCCGCGCACAAGCAGTTAGGGGAGTACAAATGAAAATACCCCCTCCCATCAAGGGAGGGGGTATTTTCGAATCTACCGGAATTCCTTCAGGTGCGCCGTGGCGGCGGCGGAGCGCAGCTTGCGCAGCGCTTCGTTCTCGATCTGGCGGACACGCTCGCGGGTGAGGCCGAGCTGCTCGCCGATCTTCTCCAGCGGGTAGACCTGCCCGTCGCCCAGACCGAAGCGCAGCTGCAGGACCAGCCGCTCGCGGTGGCTCAGCGTCTCCTCGAGGGCATGGTTCGCCTCCTCCTTGAGGGTGCGCTCGAAGGCGCGCTCCTCGGGAGCGATGGCGTTCTCGTCCGGCAGGAGGTCGCCCAGCACGTCCGTCTCGTCTTCGCCCACCGGCGTCTCCAGGGACACCGGCGCCGCGGAGCTGCGCAGCATCTCGTCGAGCTCGGAAACCGTGACGCCCAGCTCTTCCGCCACTTCCTCCTCAGAGGGATCGCGGCCCAGACGCTGGGTCAGGCGCTCGGTAGCGTCGCGCACTTTCGTGATCGCCTGGCCCATCAGGATTGGCAGGCGGATCGTCCGGCTGCGCTCGGCCAGCGCGCGGGTGATGGCCTGCCGGATCCACCACGTGGCGTACGTGGAGAACCGGTAGCCTCGCCGCCAGTCGAACTTCTGGACGGCCCGCATGAGCCCGATGTTGCCTTCCTGGATCAGGTCCAGCAGCGAAAAACCGCGGCCCTGATACTTCTTGGCGATATTCACCACCAGTCGCAGGTTGGCCAGGATGAAGTGCTGCATCGCATCCTCATCCCCCTCCTCGATACGCTGGGCGAGCTCGACCTCCTGCTGAGCCGTCAGCAGCGGTACCGGGCGGATCTCACGCAGATATGTCGCCAGCGCGTCGTCGGCGCCTGGCTCCTCCTCAACTTCCTCAACCTCCGCCTTCAGGCGCGCGTCACGGAAATCGATGTCTTCGATGATGCGTTCGCCATAACGGCGGTCGTTCTTTACTGGTTGCGCAGCTGCCAAAGGCCTGCCCATCTTGGTTTGTTGTTTCGCATTCATCATTAGATACGAACGAAGGCCCGCAAGCGATGTGCCATTGGTAGCCCGTTCATCCCCAAACCTCCCTTGCCGTATTTGCGATCAGTTCCAGCTTGCGCCGCTGGTCATCCCATCCCAGCAGGTTGCCGGCGGCGATTGACGCGAAGCCGCATTGCGGGCTCAGCGCCAGCCGCTCCAGCGGAATGAACTTCGACGCTTGGTCTATCCGCCTCTTCAGCTCGTCCTTGGACTCGAGCTGAGGCGACTTGGTGGTTACTAATCCAAGCACCACCACTTTCGGTTCCGGGACAAACCGCAGTGGCTCGAAGCCGCCCGTCCGAGCCGGATCGTCGTATTCCAGCAGGAACCGGTCGACGTTCAGTCCGGCGAACAGCCGCTCCGCGAAGCGGTCGTACGAACCTTCAGCCACCCAGCGGCTGCGCGAGTTGCCGCGGCAGATGTGCAGCCCCAGCGTGACCTTCGAGCGGTCGACGCCCTCTAAACAGGCGTTGTCCGCGGCGATGGCATCGTCCAGCGCCTGGTCCGGATCGAAGCCGATTTCCCGCATGTGCGCCAGCTGCGACTCGTCCCCGTAGTAGCTGTACTGCGGCGTGTCGAGCTGGACATAGGGCACACCTTCGTCCAGCAGCGCCGCGATCTCCTGGCGCACGATGGCCGATAGATCCCGCAGCATGTCTTGCGGCCTCGGATAGGCGCCGTCGCTCACACCCTTGCGCCAGCTCGACTGCATGAAGCCGGACGGGCTTGGGATGGTGATCTTGAATGGCGCCTGGGCATGCTGTTTGAGGAACGCCGCCTGATCGCCGGTCAGCCGCTTCTTCTGCCGCAGCTTGCCGCCTACGACGTGCGAGGCGCTGGGCTCGTCCGTCTCGCCGGCCGCGCTCTTCCAGTGCATCGTCGCGCTCTGCTTGACGAAGCCGTCCACCGAATCGGCCATGTCCGTCATCCAGGCGCCGCGGCGGTATTCGCCGTCGGTGACGACGTCCATGCCGATCTGCCGCTGCAGGGCGAGCACCTGCATGATCGCCTGGTCCTCTTCATAGCGGACGTAGTCGCGGTCCACCTTGCCCTCGGCGAAGTCCGCCCGCGCCTTCAGCAGCTCCGTGGGCCGCAGCAGGCTGCCCACCTGGTCGGCCCTGTATTCCGCCATCTACCCATCCTATGGCCCATGCGCCGATTTGTCGATGGGTGCAGCCACCCGGTTGGGCACAGGCTCTAATTGCGCCGTGGAAGATGCCCTGCGTCTGCCCGAGCCGTGCCTGGTCATCCTGGTTGGGCCGGGCGCGTCCGGCAAATCGAGCTGGGCCGAGGCGCACTTCCCGCCGGACGTGGTCCTGTCGAGCGACCGCCTGCGAGCGATGCTCGGGGCCGGCGAGGACGATGTGACCGCCAGTGCCGACGCCTTCGAGCTGCTCGAGGAGGTGCTGCGCCGCCGTCTCCGCCGCCGCCTGACCACCGTGGTCGACACGCTCGGTCTGGATCGTGAGCGCCGTCTGGGCTGGCTGGCCCTCGCTCGCCAGCACGGCCTGCCCTGCATCGCCGTCGCCTTCGACACGCCGGCCGCTGAATGTCGTGAGCGCAACCGCGGGCGGGCCAAGCGCATCCCCGCCGATGTACTGGCCGGCCAGTTCCGCACCTGGGCCGCCACGCGTGAGCTGCTGCCGGCGGAGGGCTACGACCTCGTCATTACGCGCCAACCGGTCCGGACGGTCGCACCGGTGTTCGCCTCCGCGGCGGAGTCCGTACGGCGCCAGCAGGAGACGCCGACGAATTTGCGCTTCGGCCTGCAGATTTCGCGCTACACGTTCTCAGGGGGGACTGCCGCCACTCGCGTGCGGCTGCGCGAGATCGCCGCCGCGGCCGAGCAGGCCGGCTTCGACGCCATCTACGTGATGGACCACTTCCGTCAGATCCCGCAGGCCGGCCGCGCCTGGGAAGACTTCCTGGAGAGCTGGACGACGCTGGCCTACCTGGCGGCCTGCACCGACCGCGTCCGGCTGGGCACGCTCGTCAGCGGCGTCACCTACCGCAACGTGGCCCACCTGGGCAAGATCGTGGCCACGCTGGATGTGCTGAGCGGCGGCCGCACCATCTGCGGCCTGGGATTGGCCTGGTTCAAAGAGGAGCACGAAGCCTTCGGCTGGGATTTCCCGCCAACCGACGAGCGCTACGCCCTGCTCGAGGATGCCCTCCAGCTGCTGCCGCTGCTGTGGGGCCCAGGCGGCCCACCCTTCGAGGGCCGCGTCCTGCACCTGCGATCCACGGCCAGCTATCCTCGCCCGCTGCAGGAACACGTGCCCGTGGTCGTCGGCGGAGGTGGCGAGCGCCGCACCCTGGGGCTGGCGGCCCGCTACGCCGACGCGGCCAACGTCATGGGCGACCTTGCGACCGTCCGCCGCAAGGCGGCCGTCCTGCGGCAGCACTGCCAGGAGCCTGGCCGAGAGGTCCAGCTCACCCACCTCTCCACCGCCCTGGTCGCCGCCAACCAGTCGCAGCTCGGCGAGTTGCTCGAGCGCCACCGTCCCCGCCGCTTCAGCGCCGCCCAATACGCCGCCGCCGTCCATGCCGGCACCGTCGAGGACCACATCGGTCGCTGCCGCGACCTCGCCGAAGCCGGCGTCCGCGAGGTCATGCTCAGCCTCCCAAACCTCGACGAGCCAGACGCCCTCGAGCCGCTGGCCCGCCTGATCGCAACATTTCGGTAACGCTTACCAGACGGTGATCGGCCGATCGTGACGGTGGCTGCGCAACCGCTCGTCCTTCGTAACGAGCCTCCAGCCATGCTCGATCGCCGTGGCGTAGATCAAGCGATCGGCCGGATCTCTGGGAAATGAGTCGGGCAAAGTCGCTGCCGTAACGGCAATGGCTGCAGTGATTGGCATCGTCCGAAATCCCGCCGCCAATTCCTGCAACCAGAGACCGATGGGTTTCGCCACTCCGATGCGCCCGCGCCTGGCGAGCCATGCCAGCTCGAAGAAGGAGATGCCTGACATGACAAGGTCGTCAGCCTCTTCGACGGCTTTTTCAGCCGTCCGACTGAGGCGCTCGGGCTCGGTCGTCCACCAGTGCACGACGTGAGTGTCGAGCAGCAGCGTGCTCAATCGATGTCCTCGATATCCCAACGCTCTCCCGTACTGAACAGCTCCTCATCAGACGCGTTGGTCCAGGCGATTCCAGCAAACATGCCGCGAAGTGCCTTCGGCGACCTTGCGGGCGAGAGTCGGGCTATGACGCGGCCGTGCCGCGTGATCTCGATCTCCTCACCCGCCTCCACATCGTCGAGCAGGGAGAGCAGCTTCGCCTTCGCCTGCGTCGCGCCTATTTGGATGGCCATATGGTCATTATTATGACCATTGAGCTACCCGGAGTGCAGCTCCGAGCGGACCAGCTCTACCCCCTCCACCATGGCTTTGAGCTTGTGGAATGCGGCGTCCTGAGGCACGTGGCGGAGGCCGCAGTCGGGGTTGACGAAGACGCGTTCGGGCGGGAGGTAGTCCAGCACCTGGCGGAGACGTGAGGCCACAAGCTCGGGGGTTTCGACCTCGGCACTCTTGACGTCGATGACGCCGACGCCCAGCTCGAAGGGGAAGGGGTACTGCTTGAGCAGGTCGATGTCGTCCAGGCCTTTGCGGGCGAACTCCAGCGTCAGCTGGTCGATGCGCGCGTCGAGGATGGCCGGGAACAGGTAGCGGTAGGTGCCTTCGAAGTTGGGCTTGCCGTAGCGATTGCCGTAGCAGATGTGCAGGCCCTTGCGCGCCTCCACGCCCTCGAACAGCACGTTGATGACCTCCACCCCCCAGCCGATGTCCTCGGGGAAGCCCGAGAAGTAGGGCTCGTCCGCCTGGATGTAGTCCGCCCCCGCGGCCACCAGTGACTTCAGCTCCAGGTTCATCACCCGCGCGATGTCCGCGGCCAGCTCGCGCTCGGTGCCGTAGAACTCGTTCTTGATGCGCCGCATCAGTGAGAACGGCCCGGTGATCGAGAACTTGATCGGCCGCGTGGTGTTGTCGCGCACGAACCGGAACTCGTCGACCAGGTGCAGCGGCCCCATGGGCAGCCGGTGGCGAACAACGCTGTCGTAGTAGTCGTAGAAGTAGGGCTTGGCGCGCTGGTCGATCTCCACGCCTGGCATGCGCGAGGTGAAGTGATCGATCATGTTGTCGCGCCGCAGCTCGCCGTCCGAGACGATATCGATGCCGGCCAGCTCCTGGTCCTTGATGGCGGCCTTGATGACGACGTCGTGGATCTGGTCCAGGTACTCGCTCGAGATGCGCCGCTGGAAGTAGTCGGTCTTGGCACGCTCCAGCCACTCGGGGATGGAGTACGAGCCGACCACGGTCGTCGGAAGAAGCTTCTTATGAAGTGCTGAGTGCTGAGTGCTGAGTACTGAGGTAGGACGGGTTGGAGTAGCCATCTACTCTTTCATGCTCGTCGTGAGTATGACCGTCTGGCTGCCCTTTCGGTACCTGAAAGGCGTGAACTCCACGTTGAAGCCGTGCCGCCCGGCCACGTGCCGCAGCAGCGGCCCATTGACCCAATTGGCCAGCGAGCCGTCGAACTTGCCCGGCCCGCGGAAGCTGTGCCGGTACTGGTCCAGCGACGTGGTGAAGATGTCCTGCACCTCGAACAGCCCCTTCGGGTGCAGCAGCGGGATGGTGTGGACGAAGCTCTTGACGGCGCCGTTGCTCAGGTGGAAGCGCACGTCACCCGGGAACTCCTCCAGCAGGCCCATGATGTCCTCCCCGGTGGTCCGGTCGGCGATCGGGTAGCTGGCCAGGTCGGGAATCGGCACGTAGCGCTCCTCCAGCCGCATGCCGCGCCAGAACTGCGCCCAGAAGTTGACGCCGGCCTCGAGGCTGGGGAAGTAGTCCGGCCCGATGCGCAGCAGCCGCTCGATCTCGCGCGGCAGATCGGCCGGCTGGATGCTGAACTCCTCGCACAGGCCGGCGACCAGCGCCTGCTCCAGGTACGCCCGCAGCTCGACCTCGTAGAAGCGCCCGTCGAAGCGGGCGATCTCCGTGCAGGGCAGGTTGTCATACACGTTGCACAGGTGCGCGTACAGCACCTTGTAGCGCAGGAAGCCTAAGGCGCTCTCGGGATCGAGCGCGTTCATGGGGATGAGGCTCACCTTGTCGATGTGCTCCAGCACCCGCGGGCGAGCGTGATCCAGGATGTGCTGCGAGAAGTCGCTCATGATGTAGCGCAGGCGGTCGTAGTACGGCTTGCCGCCGTCCTTTGACTGCTTGCGGAACTCATCCATCCAGCGCTTGCTCTGCAGGCCGTTGCCCACGCCCATCTCGAGCACGAAAATCTCGTCCGGCACGAGGTTGTGCTTGGCCAGCTCGTCTAACTGGACGACGAAGTTGCTCACCTGGTCGTGCACGTAGTCCGGGTTCATCCCGTCGGACTCGCCGCCCGGCAGGGCATTGGTGTAGTCGCCGGAGAAGGTCTGCTCCCATTGGACCAGGTGCTGCCAGAAGAACAGGTTCCAGGCCCAGATCACGCTCTCGGCGCCGGGCCGAAACTCCTCGAGGTAGAGCCGGCTCTCGTTCTCTCCCGGCTCGGCCAGTGTGCGGACAGCAGCCAGGAAAGCGTCGGCGAAGCACTCCGGCTCGACCTGCCGCAGGTCGATCGCGATCTCGCCCTGGCCTGCGCGGGGCTTGCCCCAGTCGTCCACAAAGCGCCGCGGCTGGAACGTATCGCGGAAGGAATGCTTGTACTGCACCCAGTCGAACAGCACGCGCGTGTTCTTCAGGTCGTAGGGGCTGGATTCGACCGCTTCCGCGAACGGACCCAGCACCTGCGCCAGGGACGTCTGCCGCTTGGCCAGGAGCTGGCCCGGCTGGTTGAGGCGGACTAGCATGGGTGCTTCTTTGTCATTCCGAGCCGCGCGCGAGGAATCCGTACCGGGTGGTCGCGGATTCCTCGCTGCGCTCGGAATGACAAAACACGCTACACCGCCGCGGGCGTTTTGAGGCCGGCGGCGGAGGCCAGGGCGGCAGCCTTGTCGGTCTGCTCCCAGGGCAGCTCGACGTCGGTCCGGCCAAAGTGGCCATAGGCGGCCGTGGCCTGGTAGATGGGCCGGCGCAGGCGCAGGTCGCGGATGATGGCGGCCGGGCGGAAGTCGAAGTGCTGCGTCACCAGCTCGTGGATCTTGTCCTTGTCGATGTGCTCGGTGCCGAAGGTCTCGCAGAACAGCGACAGTGGCCGGGCGACCCCGATGGCGTATGCGATCTGCATCTCGAAGCGGTCGGCCAGGCCGGCGGCGACCACGTTCTTGGCCACATAGCGGGCCATGTACGAGGCCGAGCGGTCGACCTTCGTAGGGTCCTTGCCGGAGAAGGCGCCGCCGCCGTGGCGGGCCATGCCGCCGTACGTGTCGACGATGATCTTGCGGCCAGTCAGGCCAGAGTCGCCCTGCGGCCCGCCGACCACGAACCGGCCGGTTGGGTTCACGTAGTACTTGGTATTCGCGTCCGGGCCGACGCTGGCGTTCTGCTGGTAGCGGTTCAGCACCGGCAGCATCACCAGCTCCTTCACCTCCTGGAAGATCTGGTCGTGCGTCGGCTCGGGGTCGTGCTGGGTGGAGATGACCACCGTGTCGATACGGATCGGCTTGCCGTGTGAGTACTCGACCGTCACCTGGCTCTTGCCGTCCGGCCGCAGGTACTTCAGCAGGCCCTGCTTGCGCACCTTCGAGAGCTGGCGCACCAGCTCGTGGGCCATGGCGATGGGCATCGGCATCAGCTCGGGCGTCTCGTTGCAGGCGAAGCCGATCATCATGCCCTGGTCGCCGGCGCCGATCGCCTCGATCTCGCTGTCGGACATCTCGCCGGTCTTGGCCTCCAGCGCCTTATCGACGCCGAGGGCGATGTCCGGGCTCTGCTTGTCCAGCGCCACGGTCACGCCGCAGGTGTGGGCGTCGAAGCCGTAGTCCGAGTGGTCGTAGCCGATGTTGGCGATGGTCTGGCGGACGATGCCCGCGATGTCGGCATAGCCCTGGGTGGTGATCTCGCCCATCACCAGCACCAGGCCGGTGGTGCAGGCGGTCTCGCAGGCCACGCGCGACATGGGATCCTGCGCCAGCAGCGCGTCGAGCACGCCGTCCGAGATCTGGTCGCAGATCTTGTCGGGATGGCCCTCGGTGACGCTTTCGCTGGTGAAAAAGGTCTGCTTGGCTTCGGTAAAGGTGGTTCCCGCCACTATTCCGTGCCCTCCTCCCATGAATTCAGGTATTTCTTCTGCTCGGGCGTGAGCTTGTCGATCTTGACGCCCATCGAAATCAGCTTGAGCCGGGCGATCTCGTCGTCGATCACCTTGGGCACGACGTAGACCTGCTTCTTGAGCTTGGCGTAGTTCCTGACCACGTACTCGGCCGAGAGGGCCTGGTTGGCGAAGCTCATGTCCATCACCACGGCCGGGTGGCCCTCCGCCGCGGCCAGGTTGATGAGCCGGCCTTCGCCCAGCACGTACACCCGCTTGCCGCTGGGCAGCAGGTACTCGTCCACGAACTCGCGCACGCGCCGGCCTTCACCAGCCGTCTCCTGCAGCCCCCGGAGATTGATCTCGACATTGAAGTGGCCGGAGTTGGCGATGAGCGCGCCGTCCGGCATGGCCAGCATGTGCTTGAGGTCGATGGCGTGGATGTTGCCCGTGACCGAGATGAAGATCTCGCCCACCTTGGCGGCGTCGGCCATGGGCATGACCGAGAAGCCGTCCATCACGGCCTCGAGCGCGCGCAGCGGGTCGATCTCGCAGACAATGACGTTGGCGCCCATGCCCTTGGCGCGCATGGCCACGCCCTTGCCGCACCAGCCGTAGCCCACGACCACCAGCTTCTTGCCCGCCAGCAGCACGTTCGTGGCGCGGATAACCCCGTCGAGCGTCGACTGGCCGGTGCCGTAGCGGTTGTCGAACATGTGCTTCGTGTTTGCCTCATTCACGGCCACGACCGGGAACTTCAGCACCTTGGCCTTGGCCATGGCCGTCAGGCGAATGACGCCCGTGGTCGTCTCCTCCGTCGAGCCGATCACCTTCTGCGCCAAGTCGGTGCGGTCCTTGTGGAGCGCGCTCACCAGGTCGGCGCCGTCGTCCATGGTGATCTGCGGCTCAGTGTCGAGCACCTGGTTGAGGTGCTTGTAATAGGTGACGTTGTCCTCGCCGGTGATGGCGAAGGTGGGGATGCCGTACTCGGTGCTGAGCGCCGCGGCCACGTCGTCCTGCGTCGAGAGCGGATTTGAGGCGCACAGCGCCAGCTCGGCGCCTCCGGCCTTGAGCGTGCGCATCAGGTTGGCGGTCTCGGTGGTGACGTGCAGGCACGCGCCCAGCCGCAGCCCGGCCAGCGGCTTCTCCTTCTCGAAGCGGTCGCGGATGAGCCGCAGCACCGGCATCTGCCGGTCGGCCCACTCGATCCGCCGCACGCCCTCCGGCGCGAGCCCAGCGTCCTTGATGTCGTAGTTCGTCTTCGTCGAAACTGCCATGCCTCTCCTTTGCTAGCTGTGCAGCCGGAGCTTGTCGAACACCGCTTCGGCTTCCGGGCTGGTGAACCCCGCGAAATCCGTCACCCGCTGCTCGACCTCGGCCAGAGTCAGCGAGCGTAGTCGATCGATGGAATAGTCCTCGATGGTGAAGCTCGCCATGGCGCTGCCGTGCAGCACGGCGCGCTTCATCGCCGCCAAAGAATAGTCCCCCGCCCTGGAAAGGTATCCCAAAAAGCCGCCGGCGAAGGTGTCGCCGGCGCCCGTCGGGTCGGTGACCACTTCCAGCGGGTAGGCCGGCGCGAAGAAGAACGTTTGATCGGCGAACATCGCCGCGCCGTACTCGCCGCGCTTGGCCAGCAGCACCTTGGGGCCGAGCTGCAGGATTTTGCGAGCGGCGGCTACGAGCGAGAACGTCTCGCCGTACTGCAGCGCCTCGCCCTCGTTCATCAGGACGACGTCGACCTTCTTGATGACCTCGGTCAGCTCTTCCTTCTTATTGGTGATCCAGAAGTTCATGCTGTCCAGCACCTTCAACTTGGGCTGGCGCACCTGCTGCAGCACCTTGAGCTGGAGGTCGGGATCGATGTTGGCCAGGAACACACAATCGGCTTCGCGATAGGACTCAGGCAGCTCGGGATCGAAGTCGCCGAACAGGCCCAGCTGGGTCTCGATCGTCTCGGCGTTGTTGATGTCCTCGTAACGGTAGCGTCCGGACCAGCGAAAGGTCAGCCCGTGCCGTCGCTGCAGGCCTTCCAGGCCGACGCCGCGTTTCCGCAGGAACTCGATGTGCTCCTCCGGGAAATCGTCGCCCACGACGCCAACCAGCTGCACCTTCGTATAGAGGCTCGCGGCGGTGGAGAAGTACGTGGCCGCGCCCCCCAGCGCGTCCTCTTTCTTGCCGAGCGGTGTTTCGACGCTGTCGAGGGCCACAGACCCAACTACGGTGATGCTCACGACACCAAGCCTAAGCCCTTGGACCAACCGCCCTGCTGCCGGCGTGTGGCGTCGACCACGTTCCGAACGAGCACGGCCGCCGTCACCGGGCCCGTCCCGCCCGGCACGGGAGTAATCGCGTCCACGAGCGGCGCCACGGCATCGAAGTCCACGTCGCCGCACATGCCCCCCTCGGTCATGTTCACGCCGAAGTCGATGACCACCGCGCCCTTGCGCACCATGTCAGCCGAGATCAGCTTGGGCCGCCCGGCGGCGCTGACCAGGATGTCGGCCTCGCGCGTCACCGCGGGCAGATCGCGGGTGCGGCTGTGGCAGACGGTGATCGTCGCGCCGGCCTGCTGCAGCAGCGTGGCCATCGGCCAGCCGACAACCGGGCTGCGGCCAAGCACCACTGCGCGCCGGCCTTCGACCGGGATGCCGTAGTGCCGCAGGATCTCCATGCCCCCCAGCGGCGTGGCGGGGATGGACTTGGGCTGGCCGAGCGCCAGCCGGCCGACGTTCAGGCTCGAGATGCCCTCGATGTCCTTGTCCGGCGGCAGCGCGTCCTGGGCGGCGATCAGGCTCATCTTGCGGGGCAGCGGCGTCGGCAGCAGAATGCCGTTGACGCCGTCGTCCTTGGCCAGCCGCTGGATGGTGGCGACGAGCTCGTCCGTGCCGGCGCCGATCCGCAGCTCGACGCGCGCGCTCTCGATGCCCACCTGCTTGAAGGTGCGCTCCACCTGGCCGATGTACATGTGCGCGGCCGAGTCCTCCGCCGCTTCCACGATGGCCACATGCGGCGCTCGGCCGCCTTTGGCGCACAGCGCCTGGACCTCCTCCTTGACAGCGGCCTTGATCCCGGCGGCGACCACGTCGCCCTTGAGCAGCTTCAACCTTCTAAGTGTGCCCGTTTTGGTCGATTAGCGCCAGTTACAATTCTTCGGCATTTCCATTACACTGGCCTTATGAATCTCGGCCGGCTCGAGATTTTTTGCGAGGTCGTCGACCGAGGCGGCTTCACCGCGGCGGCCGAGCATCTGTTTTTGACCCAGTCCGCGGTCAGCCAGTACGTCAAAGCCCTGGAGGAGCAGGTCGGCAGCGAGCTGCTGGTCCGCGAAGGCCGGCGCGTCTATCCGACCGAGGCCGGCGAAGTCATCTACCAGGCGGCCAAGGAGATCGCCCGCGTTTGGGACGAGGCGCGCGTCACGGTCCAGGAGCTGCAGGGCGCCGAGGCTGGCGCCAGCCGGGTAGGCGCCTCCAGCCCGGCCGACTACTTCCTGCCGCCCCTGATCGCCCGTTTCAGCCGCCAGCACCCCAAGGCCCACATTGTGGTCAACACCGGCGGGCCGGAACGTGTCGTCGACCAGGTGCTGCGCGGTGAGCTGGATTTCGGCTTTGTGGCCGCTACCTCGCTGCCGGCCGAGCTGAGTTCGGAGCCGGTGCGCCAGGAGGAGCTGGTCGTGGTTGCCCCGCGCGACCACCAGCTGGCCGGCCGCCTCAGCGTGGAGCGCAGTGAGCTGCTGTCTCAGCCGTTCGTCTGCTCGCCTACGGGCTCGCAGATGCGCGAGATCGTCGAATCGCAGCTTGCGTCGCTGGGCCTGGACTCGCGCACCGTCACCCTCGAGCTGGACAGCCCCGAGGCCGCTAAGCTGGCTGTTATGAACGGCGCCGGCATTACCATCCTGTTCCGGTCCAGCGTCGAGCGCGAGCTGGCCGATGGCAGCCTCAAGCAGCTCCACGTCGGCGGCCTCTCCATGTCACACGGAATCGAGGTCATCTGCCGCCCCAAGCGCCGTTTCAGCCCCATCATGCGCCAGCTGATGGATTATCTGAAGGGACAAGCCGCCGCAGCATAGCCATGCCCCGTATGCGCTCCCGTGTCCAGGCCAATCTTTTCGAAGAGCCAGAAGCGCGTACCGGCGAGCCGCTCGCCTCCAGGCTGCGGCCTACTTCTCTCGACGACTTCGTCGGCCAGGAGCACATCATCGGCCCGGGCCGGGTGCTTCGCACCGCCGTCGAGCGCGACCAGCTCAGCTCGATCATCTTCTGGGGCCCGCCAGGGTCCGGCAAGACGACGCTGGCCGAGATCATCGCCCGGATGACCAGCTCCAACTTCGTGGCCCTGAGCGCCGTCAGCTCCGGCGTAGCCGATCTGCGCCGGGTGATCGAGGAAGCTGCCAAGCTCAAGCGCGGCGGCATCCGCACGGTGCTGTTCATCGACGAGATCCACCGCTTCAGCAAGTCCCAGCAGGACGCCGTGCTGCAGGCCGTGGAGAACGGCACCGTCACCCTCATCGGCGCGACCACCGAGAACCCCTCCTTCGAAGTGAACTCGGCGCTGCTCTCCCGCTGCCGCGTCTTTACCCTCAAGGCCCTCACCGACGAGCAGCTCGAGCCTATCGTCGAGCGCGGCCTGGCGGAGCTCGGCGCCACCATCGAGCCCGATGGCCGGGCCTTCCTGGTGCGGATGGCCCACGGCGACGCCCGCGTGGCGCTGAACGCGCTGGAGCTGGCGTCGGTCGCGACCGGCGGCGCGGTCACGCTGCAGTCGGTCGAGGATGCCCTCCAGCACCGGGCGCTGCTGTACGACCGCCAGGGCGACCAGCACTATGACGTCATCTCCGCCTTCATCAAGAGCGTGCGCGGCTCCGATCCCGATGCGGCCGTCTACTGGCTTGCGCGGATGCTGGAGGCCGGCGAGGATCCACTGTTCGTAGTCCGGCGGATGGTCATCCTGGCGGCCGAGGACATCGGCCTGGCCGACCCGCAAGCGCTCAGCGTGGCGGTCGCCGCCCAGCAGGCTGTGCACTTCATCGGCATGCCCGAGGGCTTCCTGCCGCTGTCTGAGGCGGCGCTCTACCTGGCTTTGGCGCCCAAGAGCAACTCCGCCCTACGCGCCTACGCCGCCGCGCGCAAGGACGTGGAGACGACCGGCAGTCAGCCGGTCCCGCTGCACCTGCGCAACGCCGCCACCGGCCTGATGGTCCACGAAGGCTACGGCCGCGGCTACATGTACGCCCACGACTACACTGCGGCCCTCAGCGAGCCCGGCGCCGAGCTCCCGCCCTCTCAGCGCCTGCAACATTACCTGCCCGAAGACCTGGTGGGCCACCACTACTACGACCCCGGCGAAGCCGGCCAGGAAGCCAAATTCAAACGCTGGATCCAGGAGCGGCGCGAGTCGTAGCCTAGGCAACTGCGTTGTTTAACGTCGAATGAGGCCCAGACATGCAAGCGGATCATCCTCAGAGAACGCCGTCCGTCGAACGCAAGCTCCACATCGGGTTCAGGTTCGGAAGACGAGCGCCGTTGGTCGGACAGGCAGACGGCTTCAGCCTGCAATGGTGAGGTGGTAGGTCACGTCAACCGTGAACGGTGCCGCCGGGAACTCCCCGTGGAAGTGCAGCGTGTGCGCCCCGGCGGATAACGGATGCAGAAATAGCCAGTAACCATCCACTGCTGAAGCGTGGACCGTCCCGCCCATGCCTGACGTGATGGCGTTTCCTGGGACCGCCTGGAACCCGAACAGACTGGGCGAGGAGATGTGATACGGAGAATTAGCCGAGTTCAAGTCCGCTATCTGGACGCCGTCAAGGTCCGCCTCGACGTTCGCCGCCGCAAACTGCTGGGCACACGCCAACAGCACGGGATAGGTTGCTGGCGTAGTCCCCTCTAGGTCTGAGCACTCGTTGGTGATGATCGGGAAGAAGATGCCCGCTTTGCCGCCTGGGATGGTGCAAGACCGTACCACTGGGCCGGTGCCGCCGGAACCGGCCAAGAACCACGCCTTTGCAGTCTGATGCACTCCGCAGTTCGCACCGGTGGTGTCGAAGGCAGGGCTCTGTTTCGAATCGATCCCGGCCAGCCACGTCGTCCACGCCTCTGTCCACTGGCCGTAACTTAGGCCACCGGGCCGTGAATTCACTGGCGCGACATTCGGGTTGGGGGTGCCAGCCGCCAGCGCGGAAGTCGCGCCTGCCCAGGCCAATGCCATGCAAACGACAAACGTACCGACGAATTTGTTCATGGATCGCACTCCTCTCGCACTACAGAACAACTGCCAACGAAAACAAAGCCAGTTCTAGTCACGCTTCGACTCGCGTGAGCTACAGTGGGAGAACATGTTGCATGTCCTGCGGTCTGGGCAATAAGGCCCGCCAGTGCAGGACTAGACTCCGCTAGGGACAAAACGTTCCGCTGCAGTAGACCAACCAAGGTTCAGCCTCCTTCACTATCGACGGACGGAACCCTAGGGAAGTGCGACTACACGTCGCGCGGGGTGGTCACTCCACGCTTGCTGCCGGCACGTAGCCACCCTAAATTGTCGCTTGATAGCTGTCAATAGATGACTTACTCGCTATCAATGGCCTGATTTACTCAGATGAGCGAAGGCCAATGCGGCAAGATGCGCGGGTGTGCCGACCCGCGCGCCGCTCGGCCCTAGTGCGCGAGATCAAGCCACGCCGGTTGTGCGCTCACGGCTACGTGGGCGGACTGCAAGCCCCATCGACGCCCTCCGCGCCAGCTCACCGGCTCGGCCGTCGACCCCTGGAGCCCCGAGCCGGAGGGCGAGGATTGTGTCCACCGGACCGGCGGTGATGCCGCGCCAGCCCCTGCCACCCGGGGCACTGACCCACACGGGCTAGCCAGGCTACAGCTACCTCAGTTCCTTCCGTCTATCGCCGTATGGGCTTTTTCGGAGTGACCGAACTGCTGCTTCTGGTCGTGATCCTCAGCGTTGGCGTGTGGATGCTGAGCCACCGAGGGTAGCCTGGGGTCAACTTAGGCAGGGGCCAGGGGGCTGGTCCGCGCTGGTTTGACCCAGAGCGAGCGCGAGGTGGCCGACAAGGACGTGTAGCTCGGTAGCCTCGCAGTCTCGTCAGCGTGGTACCGGTCGTTCTATAAACACCGGGAGGGCTAGCCAGCGGGTGAGTGGAAAGCTTCGGGGTGGCTAAGCGAGTGCCATGATCCAAATGGCGATCATCTTGTTCCTTCTGCTCTGCGTCTCGCTGGAGGTGTCAGTCCACCACCGGCGCTAGAAGCCCCTTGAGGTTCCCCGATTCCGCGGCCCGGAATTTTCAGGCAACCAGTATCTGCCGCTGAAGATGTTCCGGCGTGACCCCACGATGTAAACCCCTACCGAGGCCGATAGCAGGGGCAACGATGTAGCCGCGCTGTGACTGATTGGAGCGCCGGTCTCAAGCCCGCCGGAGTAGACAGCCAGCTACGGCGACAGAGCCGGGATGCAGTCCTCGTCGATCACGCGGCGCAGCTCAGCCGCGACCCGCTCGACAACCTCCGCCCAATCATTTATGCGCTGCTGCCGGAAGAGCCGCGCATTGACATACCATTTGGTCGATCCGCCGCTGGCCAGCCAACGCCAGTCAGGTGCGGAGGACAGAAGAATCCAGACCGGTTTACCATGGCGCCCGCTAAGTGCGCAACTGCGGTATCAACCGTGATGACCAGATCCAGCTGGCTGACCACGGCGGCCGTGTCGGCGAAGTCACCGAGTTTGCTGCCGATATCGGTGATTGGCAGCCCCGCGGCCCGGAGCTCCGAAGCTTGGGGTTCGGGCTGTAGCGATACCAAGCTCGCGCCAGGCACTCGACCCAACGGCGCCAAGGCAGCCAAAGGCATGGAACGGAAACAGTCCTTGGTCTTCTCCGGATTCCCGGCCCATGCCAGGCCGACACGCAGCCCGTGGTCAGGCAAACGCGGCTTCCAGCGGTGGCGCAGGGCGGTGTCAGCAGAGAGGTACACCGACTTGCCTGGAATGTGGGCGGGCGTCGTCTCGAACATGCGCGCCAGGCTCATCAGCGGCACGTAGCAATCGAACCGCGGCGGAGGATCGTCAGTGCCAATCACCACGTCCGCACCTTCGATGCTGGACAGCAGCCGTTTCAACGGTGGTTGACACTGCAGGAACACCTGCCGGCTCCCCAAGTGTAGGAGGGGCAGATAGCGCACGAACTGCAACGTGTCGCCCAATCCCTGTTCGGCGAAAACCAGGATGTCCCGGCCCACAAGCTCGCTTCCATCCCAGCGCTGCTCCGGCGGCCCAGGAAGCGTGTCGCGAAACTCCTTGGCGCGCCAGCGCCATTCATATTCTTCCCAACCGGCTATCCAGTCGCCGTGCAAGAGCAAGCTCAAACCCAGGCAGACGTGCGCCAGGATGTAGTTGGGCGCGATGGCCAGGGCATGCCGATAGCTGGTCACTGCGCGGTCCAGGTCCCCCAGGTCGTGCAGTGCGCTGCCTAAGCTGAAGTGGGCCTCGGCCCACTCCGGGCGAACCGCCACGGACAGCTCGAGAAGCGGAACAGCTTCCAAGACACGGCCGCTGTTCGCCAGTAAATTACCCAAGTTGAAAAGGGCCTGAGGGTGCTTCGGATCGATTGCCAGAGCCTGCCGAAAGCGTTGCTCAGCCTCATCCGTTCGGCGCGCTTCCTTGAACGTGCAGCCTAGGTTGTTGCACGTGTCGGCATCGTTCGGATCAATGCCCAACGCAGTTTCATATTCGGATCAATGCCCAACGCAGTTTCATAGCTGGTCAGCGCCGCCTCGATGTCGCCCTGATGCAGGTCGAGGTTGCCGATGTTATTGTGGGCCGCCACGGATCGCGGGTCGATCTCGAGTGCCCGGCGGTACCAGTCCATGGCCACGCTGGCGTGGCCGCGAAGCTGCTCGACATAACCCAGATTGATGCACGCGTTGAGGTGTCGTGGGTAAGCCTGGCGAACGCGCTGAAACTCGCGCTCGCTTCATCATAGTGGGCTTGCTGAATCAAGACGTAACCAAGGCGGCACCGTGCGTCCACGTGCTGAGGCTCGAGCTCCAGGACGCGGCGGTAACAACGTGTCGCGTCTTCCCACAGCCCACGCGCTTGCAGTCCCACCCCTTCTTCGAACGCCGCCGCTGCGCTGGCGGCCGTACTCAGGGGGGCCGGCTCACCCGACGTGCCCCGCCTCGACGTGGGTGGCTGCCTCTGTCACAGGTTTCCATAATACTAGCTGCGGTATCGACCGACGGAACCCTAGGGAAGTGCGACTATACGTCGCGCGGGGTGGTCACTCCACGCTTGCTGACAGCACGTATCCACCGTAAATTGTCGCTTGACAGCTGTCAATAAATGACTTACTGGGGAGCCGTAGACACACCGGCTCACGTCGCGCCGCCGTGCGTTGCTCCCCGTATGGAAGCAGCTACGACTGCTTCGACGCTATGCTCCTGTGGTGGCCCGCTCGGTAAGTCCGCCTCCCGACCTGGAGGACGTGGTCGAGCGAGTGCAGTCGCATCGGGCCGAACTGGAGGCTCTAGGGGTTCGCTATCTGGGCGTGTTCGGCTCCGTCGCTCGCGGAGACGCGCGGCCCGACAGCGATGTAGATATGCTGGTTGAGGTCGAGGGCACGGGTGGCGTGGTGCTGCAGGACTTTCTCGTTGAGATACTGGGACGCGATGTCGACGCTGTGCCCCGTGACTATGTGCGCCCGCGGATCAAAAGCCGCGTAGAAGGCGAAGCCATCGAGGTCTTTCCCGACTTCAAAGGGAGGCACCAAATGCCGCCGAAGCAACCGCGCGAGTGGCGCATGTACATCGAGGACATGATCCAAGCTGGTGAGCGGATGATCGAGAAGACCGCGGGCCTGTCACCGATGGAACTCATGTCAGACAAGGATCGACTCGAGAGCGTGGCTTGGAACTGCCAGGTCATTGGCGAGGCTATCCGCAACCTCCCGGAAGACTTCCGCAAAGCGCATCCCGAAATTCCGTGGGCGCAGATGCGGGCCTTTCGCAATCAGGTCGTCCACGGCTACTGGCAGATCGACCCAGCGCGGGTAATCACGATTGCCCGGGACTTCCTACCAGGTGACCTGGAGTTGCTCAGGAACCTGCTAACGGAGGACGGCAGCTAGTCCCCTACTCGGCGGCCGGAGGCTCGGCGGTCGCCGTCGCCGCTTTGGCGCGGGAGCGCGTGGCGCGTGGCTTGGGAGCTTCGCCTTCGGCGGCGGGCGCGGCCGTTTTTGCGCGCGAGGTCCGAGTGCGTTTCGGCTTGGTCTCGGCCGTCGCCTCGGCCTCTGTCGGCGAGGCTTCGGCCGGGGGCTGGAGCGACGGCTCCGGCATGACCGGAGCGGCCGGCTCGGAGACACCGAAGCCGGGCAGCGTCGGCGTCGCGGCGGGTGCCGGCGCGACAGCCTCCGCCCGCGGCAGCTCGGCTGAAGCGGGGCGCTCCTCTGCCGGCGTGGCCGGCGAGGACAGGGACGCAGCGGGAGCAGCCGTCTCCGAAGATGCCGCCACAGCATGGCCAGCACCGTTGGGGGCGACGCCCGGCGTAACCGGAGCTTCGGCCGCGCCGGGCTCGCGCACCGGAGCGGGCTCGGTTTCCTCGATGGTGCGGCGGAAGCTGAAGATGCGCGGGTTCGCCAGGTCGCGCCAGGCATCCCACACGGTCCAGGTGCCGCAGTTGTCGCAGATGGAGATCACGGTCCGCAGCGTGGGCAGGCGGAGCTGGGTAAAGCGCTGCGTGTTGCGGCCGCAGTTCCAGCAGCGCCAGCGCTTACCGCTTGTGCTGGCCTCTACCCAGGCCTCGAGCAGCTCCTCGCGCACGTCCCCTTCGTGGGTGTAGACCGAGTCGTAGGCCAGGTGCAGGGGCTCGGCGTCCGGGTTCGGCTCGCGCTCGAAGTCCTCGGCCCACGGGATGTGCTCTTCCGGCTCGAGCGCGACGTCCGGATAGATCTCATGCGGCCTGCCGCCGCGCCCGCGACGCCGGCGGCCACCGCCCCCGCCGCCATATCGGTTGCCACCACCGCCCTGGCGGTTGCCACCGCCGCCACCACCTCTATATCGGTCTTGCACAGCCTCTGATCTCGAATCCTCAACCCGGCTTTGGGGCCTTCCGATGTGAGAACATCGGCGCGACCCGCGCAGCGGAGAGTGGAGTGGGGTAAGTTAGGGTGCGCCTGATGCGCGAACCCTACTCTTCATGATACCTCTACGCACGATTGCGCGCAAACCATCACCCGAAGGTACGATCCGGCTCCGCCACAAGGCTGGCCATCGTCTCCATCAACTCCATGGCAGCCATGCCGTTGATCACGCGATGATCGTAGGTCAGGCTGAAGGGCAGCAGCCAGCGAGCCACCACGTGGCCGTCGCGCACGGCCGGGCGCTGCTCGACGCGGCCAACTCCCAGGATCGCGCTCTGCGGCGGGTTGATGATCGAGGCCGCCCAGCGAATCGCCTTCAGCGTGCCGTAGCTGGATAGCGTGAACGTGCCGTTCAGCATGTCGGCCGGCGTCAGCTTGTTCTCGCGCGTCCTGGCGCCGAGCTCGTCGGCTTTGGCCACGAGCTCGTCCAGGGACAGCGCCTGCGCTCCCGCGATGACCGGCACCAGCAGCGCGCCGTCCGGCCGGTTCACCGCCAGGCCCAGGTTGATCTCGTCGTAGACGCGGATCTCCTCATCGACCAGCGCAGCGTTCAGGAGAGGATGCTTCGGCAGCGCGCGCGACAGGAGGAAGAGGACCAGGTGGGTCCAGCTCAGGCGCCGCTCGCGCCCCTGGTTGGCCCGCTGCCGCCAGGCTTCCGCGTCCTCGACGTCGATCTCGCCGAAGCACGGCACCCAGGCGGCGTTCTGCTGGCTCTCGTGCAGCCGGGTGGCGATGATCTTCTGCACCCCCTTGAGGGGGATGACCTGGCTGGGTGTCAGCTCCGCCAGGAAACCACCTTCTTGACGGCCGCGACGATGTCATCCACGTCGGGCAGGAAGACGTCGCGCAGCGGCTTGGGGATGGGAATGGGCGTGTGCGGTGCTCCGATGCGCACGATCGGCGCCTTCAGATCGCCGAAGCCTTCCTCTGCAATTTCCGCCGCGATCTCCGCGCCAAACCCGCCGATCTTCCAGGACTCGTGGGCGGTGACCGCCCGGCCGGTCTTCT
>Ga0070738_10001880_pt1 | contig 36844 bp, 38 predicted proteins | sample Coa_R2_2_FD_66446 | JGI IMG/M metagenome (GOLD analysis project Ga0070738, IMG submission 66446) | Surface soil microbial communities from Centralia Pennsylvania, which are recovering from an underground coalmine fire - Coalmine... | ecosystem: Environmental > Terrestrial > Soil > Unclassified ...
GGCCCTTTGAAAAGAATTGTCGCCATTTATCCCGGTTCGTTCGACCCTCCAACCAACGGGCATTTGGACTTAATCGAGCGCGGCGCAAATATTTTTGACGAACTTATTGTCGCGATTCTGCGAAATCCCGAGAAGCATCCTCTGTTCAGTCTCGCCGAACGTAAATTGATGCTCGAATCCATGACTGCCGATTTTCCTAACGTTCGCGTCGAAACCTTTGATGGCCTAACCGTTGACTATGCTCTCACTGTTAAAGCGACTGCGATTTTGCGCGGGATACGCGCCATCAGCGACTACGAATATGAACTGCAAATGGCGCTTATGAACCGCAAAATGCATCCTGAATTGGAAACTGTTTTCATGATGCCCGCGGAGCGGTATTCTTATCTCAGTTCCCGGCTGGTGCGCGAAGTCGCCCAGCTCGGTGGATCGATTCAGGGATTGGTTCCCCCCATGGTGGAGCAGCGCCTTAAGGAAAAGCTTGACCCTGCAATTAAATTGAGAAACGCCAGATCCCCTCGCACGGGCAAGAACGCGAGCAAGTACGAAAAAAGAACAGGAAAAAGAAAATGACTCCAGTGACCGAAGCCATTCCCGCCGTCAAACTTACCGACCGCATCAACCGTATTGAGCCCAGCGCGACCATGGCCGTTGTGGCCGAGGCTGACAAGCTGCGCCAGCAGGGGATTGACGTTGTGGACTTCGGCGCGGGTGAGCCCCACTTCTCCACACCCCAGCACATCAAAGACGCGGCCATCGCGGCGATTAACGCCAATTTTACGAAGTACACGGCAGTCGGCGGAACGATGGAGTTGCGCGACGCCATCGCCAAACGGCACGCCGAAGATTTCGGCTCTACTTACCGCCGCGAAGAAGTCATTGCATCGGTCGGCGGGAAGCACGCACTTTTCAATGCGGTTCAAGTTTTGGTGGACCACGGCGATGAAGTCATCCTGCCCGTTCCCTACTGGGTGTCGTTCAAAGACATCGTGCGCTATGCGGGTGGAAACTGCGTTCTGCTTGAAACTGAGGAATCTCAAGATTTCCGCATCACGGCTTCCATGATCGAACGCTTGATCACGCCGCGGACGAAAGTGATCATTCTCAATTCGCCTTCGAATCCTTCCGGTGCAGTGATGACGCCTGCTGATCTCAACGCTGTCGTCAAACTGGCTGCCCAGCGCGGCATTTGGGTGCTGTCCGACGAGTGTTATGTCTATCTCAATTACACCGGCCAGCAATTTTCCGTCGGCTCGCTTAACGAATATCGAGAGCACATGGTGATTTTGGGTTCGCTCTCGAAGACCTACGCGATGACGGGATGGCGTCTCGGCTACGCGCTCGCTCCGGCTGCGGTCACTAGTGCGATGCAGAAGTTGCAAAGCCAATCCACGTCAAACCCGACTTCGATCGTGCAAAAAGCCGCAGTCGCGGCGCTAAGTGGTCCGCAGCAATGCGTCGCGGACATGCGAAAGGAATACATTCAGCTCCGCGATCACGTCGTCACCGGCCTGCGCGCGATTCCCGATGTGAAATGCACACTGCCCGAAGGCGCGTTCTACGCCTATCCCAATATCTCCGCTTTTCTCGGTCGCGGCGGTGTGAAAACGGCCTCTGACCTCGCTGGAAAATTGCTGCGCGAAGCCCACGTCGCAACCGTCCCCGGTGAGGGCTTCGGAACGCACGAGCACATCCGCGTCTCGTATGCGACTTCAATCAAAGAACTCGACCGTGGTCTGGAGCGGATGAAGAAATTTCTGACGAGCTTGTAAGTTAAACCTGCTTGTGTGGGGACAGCTGCCCTTGGCTGTCCAGCAAAATGCCTAAACTTTATCCGTTGCTCATGTCGCCGATGTTCGATCCCCGCCCTTGGGGGACGACAGACCTCGCGCCCATTTATCCCAATCATCATTTCGATCAGAAAATCGGCGAATCCTGGCTGACCGGGGACAACAGCAGAGTTGCAAATGGCGCGCTCAAAGGCCGTTCGCTCGCAGAACTAAGCAAAGAGTTGGGTCCGGAGCTTGTTGGCAATGCTCCAGCTGATCCCCATCGTTTTCCTTTGCTACTCAAGTTTCTCTTTCCTGCTGAGAAGTTGTCTGTCCAGGTGCATCCCGATGATGCTGGCGCGAAAGCTGTAGGTGAGCCTTGCGGCAAAACCGAGTGTTGGTATGTAGCTCATGCCAAGCCGGGCGCGCAGATTGGCCTTGGACTCAAAGCGGGCGTCACTCGCGAGCAATTTGCGCAATCCATCAAAGAAAATCGTGCTGAAGAATTGCTCAACTGGATTAACGTCTTTCAAGGTGAAATGATTTACGTAGCCGGCGGTACGGTACACACGCTTGGCCCTGGTTCGGTCATCGTCGAGACTCAGCAACAATCAGACACAACTTACCGTCTCTATGACTATGGCCGCCCCCGCGAGCTTCATTTGGAAAAGGGCATTGCCGCCATCAAAGAAAAAGTCGCTTCGGGCAAAGTGCTTCGCCCTGCGCCAAAAGAAGACGGCCGCAATCGTCGTTCTGTACTCATTGTCGCGCCGTATTTTGCAGTAGATATGTTCGAGATGAAGGATTCGCAGCGGTTTAATACGCACGACGATTCCGGCAAATCGTCTGCACAAATTCTCGTCGCCGTTGAAGGCTGTGCTCTCATCGAATCTCCCGATGCCGAGCCAGTCACTTTGACCAAGGGCGACGCCGTCGTCATTCCTGCGTCGTTAAAAGAATTTTCAGTTCGCCCGCAGTGGATCGTAGAAGTTTTGAAAGCCTACGTTCCAGGCATACCGCTTACCGAACCCGCGACCCGCATGTAGCCCTGCAACCTTGCCATTCCGAACCTGCTTTAGCGGTGAGGACCACTTTCGACGTTGACCAGCATCAATAGAAGTTGCTCTTGTCATTCCGAGTCCCGCGTTTTCCCAGCGGGGCGAGGAACCTTGCGAGGAGCGGCGGCCGATCACCTGAATTTGAATGGTATAGGGATCTGCTTTAATGGGAAGCCGCGTGATTTAATAGAAATCAATGTCCAAACCCGAATTCCATCCTGTCATTCTCGCCGGAGGCCGTGGCACGCGCTTCTGGCCGCTCAGCCGCAAGAAGCGCGCCAAGCAGCTTCTCGCCCTCGACGGCAAGCACACGATGATGCAGCAAACCGTCGCTCGCCTGCTGCCACTCGCGCCTGCGAAGAATTTCATGGTCATCACCAACGAGCACCTTCATGCCGAAATTGTTCGGCAAGTCCCGAAGCTCGATAAAAAGAAAATTCTGGCAGAACCAGCTGCGCGCAACACCGCTCCTGCCATCGGTCTCGCAGCATTCTTGCTCGAAGGCACTCACCCGAACGCCGTCATTGGATTATTCCCCTCCGACCACGTTATTGCCGACGCCAAACATTATCGCGTAACGCTGCTCAAAGGCATTGCCATCGCCGCCGCTGGTGAAAATATCGTTGTCCTCGGCATACAGCCCAATCGCCCGGAAACCGGCTATGGCTATATCGAAGTCGAACCGGGAAGCAACTCTGGTGAAGCTTTTTCAGTCCGCCGCTTCACCGAGAAGCCTGATGCCGAGCGAGCTGCCGCTTTTCTTCGGGCGGGAAATTATTTTTGGAATAGCGGCATGTTTTTGTGGAGCGCGAAGACGCTGGCCAATGCCCTCCGCGAGCATCTGCCCAACACTGCCGTCATTCTGGAAAAAATCGCGGCCAGCTTCGGCACAAAGAAATTTGCGGCGACCTTTAAGAAGCTCTATCCCAAGTGCGAAAACATCAGTGTGGACTACGCTGTGCTCGAGCCTCGTTCCGCTAAAGGCATAGGCAAATCGAACCTGTATTGTCTGCCCGCCGATTTCGGCTGGAACGATCTCGGCTCCTGGACTGCGTTGCATGAGCATCACACCGCCAAGACTCGCCCGATGCACGACAACGTCATCGCCAGTGACGCCACCTTCACCTTGAACGCTCAGGGCAACTACATTCACGCACCCGGAAAGTTCGTTGCCGCGGTTGGGGTGAATGATCTGGTCGTCGTAGAAACCGGCGACGCATTGCTCATCACCACCCGCGCCCATGCGCAGGACGTAGGGAAAATCGTGAAGTATCTTGACGAGAAAAAACTGCACAAGCTCGTATAACAAAATTCATCATGGCCCAACCCATAAAATTCGGCACCGACGGATGGCGAGCGATCATCGCTGAAGACTTCACTTTTGACAACGTGCGCCGCGTCTCGGCCGCGATCGCCGGATACGTCAACAAGCATGAGAACCCCCAACACGGCGTCATCGTCGGCTACGACACGCGCTTTGCCTCCGGACGCGCCGCTCTCATGGCCGCGGAAGTCCTGGCTGCCAGCGGCATTCCCGTCAAGCTGACGAATGATACTACGCCCACGCCGGCCATTTCTTACGCGGTCAAGAGTCAGGGCGCAGCGGGCGGAATAGTTATCACCTCCAGCCATAATCCCTGGAACTGGAATGGCGTAAAGTTCAAGGGAAAATTCGGCGGATCGGCCACGCCCGCCATCATGAAAGCTATCGAAGCCGAACTCAAAGATGATCCCCCCGTAAAATCGGCTGGCAATTCTGCACCCATCGAAGAAGTTGATCTGAAGCAGGCTTACATCAAAGCGATTTGCAGCTTTGCGGATCTCGATCTCATCGCCAAAGCCAATTTCAAGTTCGCCATTGATTGCATGTATGGTGCAGGCCGTGGCGTGCTCACGCAGATTTTTCGCGATCACAATATTCAGCACGTCGCCATACGTCAGGAGATGAATCCCTTATTCCCCGGCATCAATCCTGAGCCGATTCAGCCGCACATTGCACTGCTGCAAGAAACTGTCGTCAAAGAAAAATGCCAGGCCGGTTTCGCCACCGACGGTGACGCTGACCGCATTGGCGCAGTCACCGAAGATGGCGCTTTCGTTGATTCCCACAAAATTATTTCCATTCTTCTGCGCTGGGTGGTCGAACGCAAGAAGTGGCCGGGCGCAGTCGTCCGCGCTTTCAATACCACCGGCATGATTGATCGCATCGCAGCAAAAAACGGGCGCAAGTTGTATGAGTGCCCCATCGGCTTCAAATACATCGCTGACCTCATGATGGAACACGAAATCGTCCTCGGCGGAGAGGAATCCGGCGGCCTCGGCTATGGGAGATTCCTCCCCGAACGTGACGGCATTCTGAATTCGCTTCTCCTCGCCAATGTCATGGCCGAAGAGAAAAAGCCGTTAGGGCAGCTCGTTGCCGATTTGCAACGCGACTTTGGCCCGCACTATTACGGTCGTAGCGATCTTCATATCTCCGACGATATTAAGCAGAACGCGATTCGTCGCGCCGCCGCAGAGTCCACCACGCAATTCGGCAAATATGCCGTGAAAAAGAAATTCAATCTCGATGGAATTAAGTTCTATCTTGACGCACCGCAACCGAACAACGGCGCCGAACCATGGGTTCTTTTACGCGCCTCTGGAACTGAGCCGCTGTTGCGTATCTACGTCGAAGCCGCTTCGCCAGAATTAGTCAGCGAGATTCTCGCCAGCGCAGAAAAATTCGTGAAAGCTTAACAACACTCGTAGGGGCGGACGCCTCGTCCGCCCGGTCGAGCGCAGCTAACTAGCAGCTAAATTTCTTTTGCCATCCTCACAATCGGCAACTCCTCGCCTTCGCCCAGCGGTACAGCCAGCTTCTCCAACTCGGCATACCCTCTCATCCGGTAAAACGGAACACCCGTCAGCGTCGCGCCCATCTCTAGTCTCCGGAAGCCCGCCTCAATCGCTGCTTTCTCGCACGCGTCCAGAATCATTCCGCCGATCCCCCGCCTTACCCACTCCGGATGCACAAAAAACGCCCGAATCTTCGCTGCGTCTTTCTTCGGATCCAGCAAGGAGTCTTCCCGCCCAGCCCAAACATCTCCGCCGTACAAAGTTTTACGCTTGCTCCAGCCTCCGCAGCCCACAATCAAACGCTCTGACTCCACCACAAAATAGCTCCCATCCTCAATCAATTGGCTGTCCACGCCATAAACCTTAAGCAGCGCCAACTCAAGTTGCAGAGGCGTGTAATCCCCAGCTTGCAACTCACGCACGCTCATTTCAATCAATGCCCGAAGTGCGGGCACATCGGCGGCAACTGCTTGACGTATAGTAAGTTGCGGGTTCATTCGGGAAATTGCCACTCGCTGGATACACCTCTGATTTTGTCACAATCTCCCGTTTTTGCTGCCCCTTAGGTCATAATGAAAGCAACCATGGGAACTCCCCCCACTCCCGCGGATTCACCGGGCGCAGCCCGTTATAACCGCATCCAGCGCTGGCTGGGCATTCTGGACTTCGTCCTGGGCCTCGCCCTGCTCGTCGTCTTGCTCGCCACGGGATGGACCAGCTCCCTGCGTGACCTTTCCTATCGCGCCGCTTTCCAAAACTACTCGCTGGCCGTTTTCTTTTATCTGGTCATGCTTTTGCTGATCGGTAAAATCCTGGGCTTTGGTCTCGACTTTTACGGATTCCGTCTCGAACACAAATTCCAGCTTTCCAATCAGAAATTACGTTCCTGGCTCCTCGACGAGGTAAAAGGATTTCTTGTCGGAGTGCTCCTTGGCGGCGTCGCCGTCGAAGTGCTCTACTTTATTCTTCGCCAGTTTCCTGAGCATTGGTGGCTCATCGCCTGGGCCGCCTTCATGGGATTATTTGTGCTCATGGCGCAAATCGCCCCAGTAGTTCTATTCCCTATCTTCTACAAATTCGAACCGCTCGATGATGAGGAGCTTAAGCGCCGGCTTATAGTTCTGGGCGAGCGCGCTGGAACCCGCGTCCGCGGTGTCTATCGCTGGCGGCTCTCCGAAAAAACCAAGAAGGCCAACGCCGCCCTCACCGGGCTCGGCAGCACTCGCCGCATCATTCTCGCCGATACGCTGCTCGATAATTATTCACCCGACGAAATTGAAGCCGTACTCGCCCACGAACTCGGCCATCACGTCCACAAGCACATTCTGAAGAGCATCGGCGTTCAGGCCCTAACTTCCTTCATTGGTTTCTGGGCCGCTAACTGGGCTCTGCACTATGCCGTGGATCGCCTGCACATGTTTGAAACGCTCTCCGACTTCGCCAACCTGCCCCTGCTCGCGCTCGTGGCGACAGTTCTCGGCTTCCTGCTCATGCCCGCGCTCAACGCCTACTCGCGCTACAACGAGCGCCAAGCCGACCGCTACGCCTTCTCTTCCATCAACAGCATCGAGCCGTTTATTTCTTCGATGAACAAGCTGGCAGGACAAAACCTCGCCGAGCGGACGCCCTCACGCCTGGTCGAACTTCTCTTTCACTCGCATCCATCAATTTCGCGCCGCGTCGAAGCCGCTTTGGCCTGGGAAGGAAAAACTGTATAGATAAACCATGTGGGGACAGCCGCGGGCAGCCGTCCGGTCGAGCGAAGCGGGGCTTTTTCACGAACTTTGCCGCAAAATTTTTTCCACCCTTCTAACATCCTCTTCTGTATCCACGCCGACCGTATCAAACGGTGTCTCACCTACATCAATCGCAACCCCGTTTTCCAGAAACCGCAACTGCTCTAGTCTCTCGCTGCGCTCCAGCGCCGACTCGGGCCATGCGCAAAATCTTTCGAGCGCAGCTTTGCGATATCCATAAAATCCCAAGTGCTTCATGTACCGTGGCTTCGTTCCATCCCGATCATGCGGAATCGTCGCCCGCGAAAAATACAGAGCCTTCCCCGCTAGATCAGTCACGACCTTGACCGCGCTCGGATTATTCACATCCTCCTCCGCCGCCTTCGTCATCAGCGTGCCTACTTGCACATTCGGCTTGCTCATCACCTCCAGCAATGCTGCAATGTGCTCCGGCCTCGTCAGAGGCTCATCTCCCTGAATATTCAGATACACATCCGCGGTTTCGCTCTGCGCAATCTCATTCACTCTTTCCGTCCCACTGCGATGCGAAGAGGAAGTCATTCGCGCATGAAATCCCTCCGCCTTGCAAACTTGCATGATTTCATCCGAATCCGTCGCGATAATCACATCGGCTAAATGCGGCGACGACCGCACGGCGCGATACACGCGCGAGATCAACATCTCGCCGCCAATCTCGCGCAACATTTTTCGGGGCAGCCGCGTCGAAGCCAGTCGCGCCGGAATCACGGCAATCGTTTTCATGTGTGGTTAGGCCCGCACCGGAGGCGCTTCATTCCGCACCGCCATCACCAGTGCGACAACCCACCCAATCAAGCTCCAGCCCAAAAAGAAATTGATCAGAAAAATCGTCAGTGTGTTGGGCTTGCTCTTGGCCAGAGCAATAATCGAAGGAATGAAGTACATCACGAACCCGAAACCGAAGAATGGCAGAAAAAATACGCCGAGGATCTCCATAGTCATGCCTCCAGGCTGTCAGATTAAATCAATTCCCGGCAGTTTGCAGCTTCCGATGCGCGAGAGATCATCGGAGAAGTATGAGCCAGACAAGCACTTCTCGTCTGATAAAATAATGGTTTGTCTCTACTATGGCGGCGTAGCTCAGGTGGCTAGAGCGACGGTCTCATAATCCGTAGGTCCGTGGTTCGAGTCCACGCGCCGCCACCAAATCTCTCAATCTTCAGGGCCTAAACCCAAATACAATTCCCTGCCCGCTGAATCCACCGGCAGCCGTCGTCGAATAAAAATTCCCCTGCGCATCTGCGCTCATGCCGTAATACGGATTCGCACCATCCGGAGTATTGCCGAAGCGATGCAACACCGTCTCACTCCAGCTCCCATTTGACGGGCTCAGTTCAAACACCGTTCCGCAATCACAACCAGCGTTCCCACCCGCAGAAGCCGTGCCATACAAATTTCCCGCTTTGTCGAAAATCAGCGTGCTCGTCGGCGAATTTCCATCATTCCCGCTCTGGAAGCTGTAAATCACACTCTCTTGCCCATGAGCATTCAATTCAAACACCGCGCCCAATCCATTCTGTCCGCCATAGTAAGTAGTCCCATATAAATTGCCCTGCGCGTCCGCGATGAGTCCGCCATAAGGAAACCCAGCATCCGGCTCTCCGCTGAAGGCATAAAGCGTACTCATCTTCCACGCGCCGTTCGAAAGCCTTAATTTAAAAATCGTTCCTGCGCCAAATTTTCCGCCCAGCTCCGTCACTCCATAAAGATTTCCCGCGCCATCAATCAACAACTGGCCAAGCGACCCCGTGGAACCATCATCGCCGCCCGTAAACGCGTGGATCACCTTCTCCGTCCAGCCTCCCCCTTGCGTGGGTGACAATTCATAAACCGTTCCCGCCGAATGTATGCCCCCATCCGGAGTCGTGCCATACAAATTGCCCGTTTTATCGAAAACCAATGCTCCACCCGGCCCAAATCCATCATTGCCGCCGGAGAAGCTATAAAGCACACTCTGTGTCCAGCTATTTCCGGAATGTGTCAACTTGTAAACCACGCCGCATCCATCGCCGCTGCACGCTCCGCCCGAACCGCCCGCCACGGTCGTTCCGTAAAGATTGCCTGCCGCGTCAAAAATCACGCCACCATAAGGATTCTTCCCATCCGACAGGCCCGTAAAACTGTAGAGCGCCACTTCCTGAAATTTCCCCCCGGAGCGCTTCAGTTCAAACACCGCGCCGTAGCCGAAATCTCCGCCAACCACCGAAGTTCCATAGGCATTCCCCGCGCTATCGAAAACCAGGCTCGTCGCCGGATCGCCGCCATCATTCCCGCCCGTAAAGCTGTAAAGAATTTTCCCGCCATTCGCCGCAAAGCTTTGCCCCACTAAAATTGCCAGTGCCAAAAAGCCGTATAAAATTCGTCTCATCCCCATGGTTTCCTCCGCAGTTTTGTCCCGAATGCACTACTTTACGAACCGCCGCACTATAACACTGAATGTCCTTCAGAGTGTCAAACCTCCAGACGCGGGCCTCGTCCTTCCGCATCTAAACCTGCGACCCTTTTCTGGCCAAAATCTAGCGGGTTTAGGAGAACACCATGAAAACTCTTTTAGCTCTTACATTTGCAGCGGCACTTGTTTGCACATCCGGCACGCTTATCGCCCAGGACAACATGGGCAACATGAGTCATGACAGCATGAGCGCCAGCAATGCCAAAGCTGCCCACATCGTTGGCAAAATCAGCGATGACGGCAAAACCTTCACCTCAGATAAAGACGGCAAAAGCTGGAACATCGACAATCCCGACGCCGTGAAAGGCCACGAAGGCCATCACGTCGTTCTGCATGCCAATGTCAACGCCGATGCCGGCTCCGTACACGTCAACTCGCTCAAGATGGCCAAAGACGGCATGAAAAAAGACAGCAGCATGTAAAGTACGTTTTAACTAACTACTTGTCATCCCGACGCCCCGCGTTTTCTCCAGCGGGGCGAGGGACCTTGCGTGAATCTCCTGCTCAAGTAGGGACGGGCGCCTCGCCCGTCCAGTCGAGCGCAGCTCGACAAAACCACTCCACCCTAACCACCGTTTCATCCTGAGGCAGCGGATTTGTTCGCCGCGCGAACAAATCCCAACGAGAGCCTGCCCTGAGCGAAGTCGAAGGGGACCTATGCATTTTGTTGTTGACAGAACAGAACAGGACGCATCAGCTCCGCACCCTCATCACGCCCCAACCACCTTGTCATTCCGAATCCGCTTTAGCGGTGAGGAATCTGCTTTTTAAAGGAACCTTGCGTGCATCCCCTCTGCTCACGTAGGGGCAGGTGTCCTCACCTGCCCAGTCGAGCGCAGCTCGACAAAACCACCCCACACCCAAACACCTTGTCATTCCGAATCCGCCTCAGCCCACACCCAAGCCCCGAAGGGGCATAAGAATACAGCCCAGGGCGTCAGCCCTGGGTAAGTTCGAGGGGAAACCCACGCCCCGCATGGGCGCCGATTACTTTCCATCGAACGTCTTGCCAAGAAAGGGCACCGAAAATCAAACAATCCCTTCGATCTTCCTCGGATAGACTGTTACCGCCCATGAATCTCCAATGCGAACCCGGACTCGCAGCCGCCTACAAATCACGCTCCCAAATCGCTCGCGTCCTCACCGAGGATTGGTGCGCCCGCGAACTCTACTGCGCCGCATGTCCCTCTAACGCCCTCAGCCGCACAGAGACCAACGCCGCGACCGTGGATTTCTTCTGCCCCAAGTGCGCGCAGCCCTATCAACTCAAGAGCCGCCTGAACGCCTACACCAGCAAAATCACCGACGCCGCGTATGAGCCCATGATTCGCGCCATCCGCGAAGACCGGACGCCGAATTTGCTCTTCCTCCAATATTCAAGCAATTGGGCCGTGAGCAACCTGCTCCTCGTGCCGCGCTTTTTCTTCTCCGAAAGCGTCATCGAAAAACGGAAGCCGCTGGGCCCGGGCGCAAGGCGCGCCGGCTGGGTTGGCTGCAACATCCTTCTCGGGAACATCGTCCCCGACGGCCGCATCAGCCTCGTATCCAACGGCGTCGCCCTTCCCAGCAAAGATGTCCGTAGCAGGTTCGCTGAAATGCGTGCTCTGTCCGGCGTCCGCCCAGAAACCCGCGGCTGGACGCTCGACGTCCTCAGAATGGTTCGTGAAATAGGAAAAGAGAACTTCAGTTTGAGTGAAGCCTACGACTACGCCGACCAGCTACAAGCGCTCCATCCTCATAATCAGCACGTGAGGCCAAAGATTCGGCAGCAGCTGCAAGTCCTTCGTGACTTGGGCTTCCTGCGTTTCGTTGCGCCCGGGCAGTACGCCGTCATCAAGCATTGAAGCGTCCGTCGCCCGCATTTTCATGCAGCGCGAACTCTAACGCCTCGCCCAGCTCCTTCAAATCTTCATCGCGCAACTCCAACTCATTCTTCGCTTCCTCATCCAAGCATCCCTTGCGCAGAGCACCCTCGGCGATTTGCAGCAGCCACAATAATTGTTCGTCTGCAAGAAATTTTCGCGCACGGTTCGCCGCATTCATAATCTCAGTCTCGATTGGAAGCTCATCGGCCAACGGAATCTGACAATCATCCATGGATACATTCCCACTTCGGCAGTGGAGAGCATCACGTCCGCTAATAAATTGGTTGTCATTCCGAAGGCTCGCGTTCTTGCCAGCGAGCCGAGGAACCTCGCGCGCAGCGAAACAACTCCAGCCACCCGCTTCAGCATTGAGGAATCTGCTTTACGCTCCACCCATCAATAAAGCCGCGCCCATATCCTCCGCCCTAACCACCTTGTCATTCCGAGCCATCCGCAGCCGCACCAGCGACGAGGATGCGCGTAGGAATCTGCTTTTGCCTTTCACGACGGCAACATCAAACGCCGCTCAACCTTTATCGGAGAGATAAATGGAAGCAACTCCATCGGGCCCACTTGCAATCTCCGCGCTTTCCACCTGATTTGCGTCAGATAGTCTGACTTCCATTGCAAAAATCTTCTCGACCCCAAGAATCGACGCGTCTTGAGTGTTCATCAAGCCTTGCAAAAGTTCTGCGAGCATCATGCTATTACTGTCGGCAGAATCGCTGTTTTCTATAGGCACGCCGGCCCTCTACTGCTTCTTCTGATAATCGTTCGCCGCCACTTTCGCATATCCCGCGGGCACCGCAAACGACGATCCATCCACCGAAGCCGACGAAAATCCCGTCATCTGCGTCGTCGATTCCATCATCACGGAATAATCCGCCGGAGCGCCCGCCGCAGGCGTAGCGGCCGGTTGCGCCGCCGGCTTCTTCTTGTGGAAGCCGCCGAATCCACCCAGATTGCCCAGGCTCGACGCCACTCCGCCAAAACTTCCCATGTGGCTTCCCACCGAGTTCTCTGCATTCGAGGTCGCCGTATTGGCTGCCGAATTCGCTGCATTAGTCGCAGCCTGGTTCGCGATGTCACCAGCGTTCGGTCCATTCGACTGCCGCAGCGGCGCTTCAGACGCCGCGGGCAGCGGCTTGCCATTCGGCGCCATGCCCATGCGCATCACCTGCGACACCGGAATCCCTTTCAGCTTTTGCATCTCTTTCATCATGTCGCCCATGCCCGAGAGTATGCCCGGCTGCTGCGCCATCATCGACTTCATCGACGACATGGCCCCGCTGAACGTATCGCCCATCTTCGCCGCAAAGCGTTTGTTGAACTCGCGCACTTCGTCATAGCCCGGAATGTCCGGCGCCATCCACATGTCGTTGTTCATCGCCATGGACGCCGTTTGCCCGCTCTGCTGGTCCGTCGCATCCATCGTCATCCGCAGGATGGCTTCTTTCGTGTCCAGGCCCGCCACTTGTTTGCTCGCGCCCGTGTTGGTCACATTCGCCGTGAATTTCATCTGTGGCATCGGCTTACCGTCGTTTGTCGTCTGCGCTTGTTGCTTCGCCTGCTCTGCCTGCGCCTGCTGCATCGCGGCTTCCATCTGCTGCTTCATCTCCGCAAACGTCATCACCGAATATTGTTTCTTCGCTGGATAAATCTCCGTGAAGGTTTCCGCATCCAGATCAATGATGGAAGTGTGGTCCGGGCTGATGCGCGCCATCCGGTTGCCCTTCACGATGACCGTAGTTTCAACCGGGTCCGTGGCCTTGCGCGCGTCATGGCTGAACGCGCCCGCAAACTTCGCCATGCTCAAAATCGAGCCGCCTGTCAGTTGTGTGGTTTCGGTGTATTTGAAATCGGCAAAGCTGGAAAGCGGTGTGGCCACGCTCAACGCCAGCGCGAGACAGCGATAAATGTTGTTGCGAAGATTCATCTTCATGTTTGAAGGCCCTTGGAAGTTATCTTGAAACTTTGCGGAGAATTGTACCTTGCCGCCGCTGCGCGCGTAACGGGCGGGTAATCCACCTCATCAATTACCTGTCCCTCTGGACGCGTCCCAAAGGGCCCGTGGATACTTGCCGCCAAGGGTTCATGAACTTACTCTAATCTTCCGATGCCCCCGAAAGCTCTCATCTTCTCGCCCGACCCGGCCTTGCGCAGTTGCATGGCCAGCGCTCTCAATGACTTAGAGCTTACGCCCGAGCCATGCGCTGACATCTTCTTTGCCCTTGAGGCGCTAACCAGCCGCGATTTTGAGGTCATTGTCGCCGATTGGAGCGAAGGCGCGGAAGCCTCTTTCCTATTGAAAACAGCGGGGGAGCTGAAGTCACGGATGCCATTTTGCATCGCGATCATAAACCCTGAGCAATCAGCGGTTTCCGGGCCGGATCTCGCCCTTAAAAAACCTCTTACCCGTGACGGAATGAAGCGGGAATTGCTTTCCCATGACGGCTTCCTCGCGCGGATGAAAAATTGGCTGCAAATCCCCGAGGAAACCGAGTACACGGGGCTGCCAGTGGAGCTAAAAGACAGCGTGCGCGATACCATTTTGCGCACACATCCAATTTCTTCTCCAGAGGCGTTAGCTGCTTCACTCACAAGCACTTACGAGCATGCATCGCGGCAAATTCATGCCGTGCGCAGGGCAAAAAGCACAAAAACGCGCGATTTGTGCATTCTCGGCGTGGCTGCGATTGCAGCTTTCTCCTTTGCTATCTATCATTTCCGCCAGCCTTTGGTGCGAAATCAACTGGAGCTCGCAGTTACGTCAAGCGATGCCATGGGCGAGGTCGTAAATGAGGCAGTGCTGGATGACACAAATTACCTGCTGGGAAACGATCCCAACGTCACCGTCACGCCAATTCACAGAAAAAAATCTTCCCGTGGACGTTTGCAACCGGCGAGCACACGCGACACAATCGAAATTTCGAATGATCCGAATGAAGACGTGAGTGATGACGCGAACGACGACGCAAGCGTGATGACGCCCAATAATTCCAGCGCACTCGCGAGCCTTCCCGATAGCTTGCATTATCCTGTGCCGCCGCAGCGCATTCCGAACAGCACACTCGCGGGCGCGCCTCCTGCGGTTTTTGGCACGCTGCAACCGGTGGAGTTGTCGGAAGATTCGGCGGAGATGCTGTTGCTGAAAAAGGTCTCGCCGCAATATCCGGAGCAGGCGTTGAAGATGGGCGTGGAAGGGCCGGTGGTGTTTCAGGCTTCGATTGCGCGGGATGGCAGCGTGCAGGAGCTGAAATTACTCCGCGGGCCGATGGCGCTGGTGCAAGCCGCTTATTACGCCGCCAAACAATGGCGCTTCAAACCCTACGCTCCGAATGGCGAAGCCACCGAAGCGCGCATCACCATGACGGTGGACTTCCAGCGAACGCAGCTGGCGATGAGCAAGTAGAGAGCTGTTGCCCGCGCGGGGCGTGATTTATTTTTTCTTTATTTTTTCACGCACGAACAAGACTTCTTCCTTCATAACGACTCAAATTACTTCTCCGCGTTGCTTCGAAAAAAGCTTGGCCGATTTATACTGCCGGGGATGATTGTGTCGAGGTCCGTGGCGCCCACCCTTCGAAAACCGCGAATGGTGGGGCACCCTCAGAATAGAAGATGCATAGAAACAAATGGTGAGACTGGATGGGCCAGCCCCCCTGGGGACTCAGTGGCAGCGGTGTGGGAATGAGCGTAGTAGGGGCTGAGTGCGCCCAGTAATTTATTCGGGAGGCAATTCATGGACTGGTATGGAGCTGACTCCAACGACAAATTCGGTACAACATTTTTCTCGCAGAGCCTATATCGCAGCAACTATTTCTTAGTTGCGATATGTTTGTTCGTCGCGGTTTTCGTTTCTGGTATATGGTTTTACGCGGTGTATGGATCCCGCTTGTCTGGCCCGATCATTAGCGCACTGTTTGTGGTGGTTTTTATTAGAGCGCTGCAGTGTATGTTGGCGGCTGTTAGGAGGCACGGAAGCATCCGTAATCTGCAATCACGCGCGGCGAACCCTAATGGGTCTTCCTAGTGCGCAGCCCATGCACCACTTGGAGTTGCCGCGAGGGCTATTCTTGATGACCTGTTTTACACATTCTCAACGTTGTTAGTGTTCCTATTTATCTTAGCGTTTTTTCTTCGCGGGATAGGCGCTCCTCGATAGGAGCGTAGGGCGCGGCGGGTGGCCCACCTTTACGTCGTTTGTAAAGGTGGGAGCGCAAGGCCATCCGTCATGGCTTTTGCTGGCTGAGGAGTAAACTTCGCGTGTGTCCACGCATCCCGCGCTCAGACTCAAGGATGATTCCGGCTTCATTTCTATGACAACGCTGTCGAGACGTTTGTCGTAGAATCCAGTGGTTCCCACTCTTGCGCAAAGAGCGCGCAAGAATGGGCCACCCATTCGTTTGATGAGATGTATGCAAAGACCGGAGTTTGTGTGGGCCACCCGCCAATAACGTAATGAGTATCGGAACACACTACATACCATGACCAGAAGAGTTCCAACACATAATGAACGCCAACTCGTATTAAAGCTGCTGAGTCTGCTCAAAAACAAGATCCAGTACCAAGAACAATTGCAAGCGGCACATGTTTCTACTTGGGTCAAGGACGGTAGTCTCAAATTTGAGATTTCACCGGATATCAGTCCCGCCGACGATGGCACTAGAATGCTCGCAGAAGGCGAGGCTCAAGATGCAGATGGAGTGATGATTCAAGTCTTGCTTCACGTTCAAGATGGTAGGTTGAGTGTGCTTGAGATATTCAAAGGCGATAACTCTCCAATTGTAAGGATGCCCACCCCATCAGAATTTCGTGTCTTCCCGAGCTACTAGTTAATGGCGGGTGGCCCACCGCCCTCTTAAAAGCAGATTCCTAAGCCCTGAAGGGCATTCGGAATGACAAGGTGGTTAGAGTGATTCTGTTGAGCTAGGCTCGACTGACAGCCGCGGCTGTCCCGACATGAGTTGAGGAGATGCGAGTGTAGCTGTCGAGCTACGCTCGACTGGGCGGGTGAGGACACCCGCCCCTACGCGATTATCTAAGCACCAGCTCTATCAATCAGTTCACAACTTTTTACACCGTTTTACTGCGGTTTGACACCTTGCGTGGAGCGGCCGAGTATGTTGACGAGGTGGCTATGAAGAACAATCCGCTCAAGAGCGAACGGACGCGGCTCATCCTGACGCTGGAGCTGGCGGTGGTGCTGCCCGCGGCGGCGCTGGTGATTTTGGGCGCGCTGCATCTGCACTCGATTGAGCGGGACCGCGGGGTGGAGGCGGCGATCCAGCGCGACTTCAACCAGGTGCTGGTGATTTCCGAAAAACAATTCAACCACCGGGCGTATGAGTTGGCCGATGACGCCAAGGCGGACTTTCCCTCGGCGGAGAATGCCTGCGGGCCTTCCCTCGACCGGGTGCTGGCGGCGCATCCGTATCTCGCGCACGTTTTCTTTTTTGATCCGGACCACGGATTGATTTTCCGGTCGCAGGGCTACCGCGCCAACGACAGCGCGTTTCAGATGGAAGCCGATGACCTGCACAAGATCATTGACGGCTGGACGAAGGTGGAATACGACGGCTGGACGCACGAAATCGGCGAGGCGCAGTCGAAGGGCATGCCTTATATGTTTTTCATGAACTCAGCGCCCCGTGGGGGAAAGCAGTTCATGGCGCAGCCGGTTGCGGTGTTTCTGCAAACGACGAAGATGGGCAAGCAGGCCATTGCCGGCCTGGCGTTTGACGCGGACTACTTTCACGATAAATTTTTGCCGGAAACATTGAACGGGATCATGGCGCATACGCTGGCGGAAAGTTCGCAGGAAAAAAATCCGCCAGTGATGATGATTCACACCTACAGCGACTGGACTCCGCTGGTGGCTTCGGCGGGATGGGATGACGGAGAGCCGGAAGTGGAGCGGCATCTGGAAGGCGCGATGCGCGGGCTGACGCTGGCCATCAAGTTGCGCGGCACCACGCTAAAGGCCATTGGCGACCGGTTTGTGCGCACGAGTTTTCTAACGCTGGGAGCACTCTCGCTGGTGCTGGCGGGAGGATTGGTTTTGACACATCGTAACGTCGCCAAAGAAATGGCTTTGGCCCGGCTGAAATCGGATTTTGTTTCCAATGTTTCGCATGAATTGCGCACGCCGCTTTCGTTGATTCGCTTGTATGCCGAAACACTGGAGATGGGCCGCGTCAATTCGCAGGAAAAGGTGCAGGAGTATTACCAGATCATTCGCAAAGAGAGCGAACGGCTGACGGCGCTGATCAACAACATTCTGGATTTCTCGCGCATCGAAGCGGGCAGGAAAGAATACGACTTCCGCGATACCGATTTGGGCGAACTGGTGCGGGCGACGCTGGATTCCTACCGTTACCAGATTGAGCAGAATGGGTTCACATTCGAAGAAAAGATTGCGAGAGATGTGCCGCACATGAAGGTGGACCGCGAAGCCATGGCGCGGTCGTTGCTGAACCTGGTGAACAATGCGCTGAAGTATTCACAGGACGCGCGCTACATCGGAGTGAATCTGTATCGCGACAACGGCTCGGTGAAGCTGGAAGTCATTGACCACGGGATCGGCATTGCTCACGGCGAACAGTCGAAGATTTTCGAGAAGTTCTACCGCGTGGGCGATCCGCTGGTGCACAACACCAAGGGCAGCGGACTGGGGCTTTCGCTGGTGAAGCATATTGTGACGGCGCATGGCGGCGACGTTTTGGTGGACAGTTCGCCGGGGCAGGGCAGCAAATTCACCATTGAACTTCCAGTAGGGAACGCGGAGCAGGCTGGAAACGTAGCAGTCATGTAGGTGGGGCAACTTATGGCAAAAATCCTGATTGTGGAAGATGAACCGAACATGGTTTCCGGGCTGCGGGACAACTTTCAATTTGAAGGTTATGAAGTCCTGACGGCGGTGGATGGAGTTGCCGGATTACAGACAGCGTTGAATGAATCGCCCGACATCGTGTTGCTCGACGTCATGATGCCGCGGATGAGCGGGCTGGAAGTTTGCAAGCAACTGAAGTCGAAGAAGCCTTCGATTCCAGTGATTATGCTGACAGCCCGCGGCCAGGAAGTGGACAAAGTCGTGGGGTTGGAGTTGGGCGCGGATGATTACGTGACCAAGCCATTTTCCATCCGGGAGTTGCTGGCCCGGGTGAAGGCGGTGTTGCGGCGCTCGAAAGCGAATTCGGGGGAGCAGGAAAGTTATTCCTTCGGCGATGTTGAAGTGAACGTGCGCAGCTGCCAGGTGGTGAAGCAGGGGAAGCAACTGGATTTCTCCGCCAAAGAATTTGATTTGCTCAAGTATTTTCTGGGGCATCCGGGCGAGACGCTAAGCCGCGACCGGTTACTCGAAGACGTCTGGGGATACGATCGCTTCCCAACCACGCGCACGGTGGATGCACACATTGTGCGCTTGCGACAGAAAGTGGAACCGAAGCCGGAAGAACCACGCTTCATTCTCACGGTGCATGGCACGGGGTACAAATTTGTCCACTAATTGCGTAGCGCGAAGCTTACCCATCAAAAGTCTACCCATGGAAAACGCATTGCCAATCCGAAGCACAGCGGGCGGGGCAAGGCCCTCGCGGGCGGATGATGAAGTCTTAATCCGCGCGGCGCAGAACGGCGATGCGGCGGCGTTTGAGGAACTGGTGCGGCACTATGAGCGTCCAGTGCTGCGGCTGGCGGCACACCTCACGGGCTCGCAGGAAGACGCGCAGGACATTTACCAGGAAGCGTTCCTGCGGGCGTACACGAATCTGGCGCGATTCCGGTTTGAGTGTTCTTTCTATACATGGGTTTACCGGATTGTGAGCAATTTGTGCATTGATCATCTGCGGAAGAAGGCTCAGCGTAACCGGGACATGACGACGACATTCTCGGCGGACGGCGAGGAGGAATCGGTACTAGACCGGGTAGCGGATGACCGGGCCGGGGCCAGTCCTGAGAGGAATTTAATTGGCGGCGAAGTACGGCGTCATGTGGTTCGGGCCTTGAAGCGGCTGTCACCCCGCGAGCGGATGGTATTCGAGCTGAAGCATTATCACGGCATGCGCCTGCGGACGGTGGCAGGCATTCTCCACACGAGCGAAGGGACGATAAAGAACACTCTCTTCCGGGCGACCCATAAGCTGCGGGGAGAGCTGGCAGAGCTGCGGTAGGCTAAAGCTTCAAGGATGCGCGGGAATTGACCCCGCAAAACCAGCGGTTTTGCTTGAATTCTAGTTTTTTCTTGTGCAAATTTAGTCGCTGCTTTTCGATACTCGTACACGCCTCCGTATCAACTACAAGAGCGTGCCGGGTTGCAAAACTGGCCAAATGTATTTGGCGAGATGGTGCCATAGACGAGCTTATTCTCGGCGAGGTTCGCGCCGGTTCTATACACGCATCCTGTACAAATCGCCGGTATGTCCTGTTGCCGTGTGGTGACGTTGACCGGGCTGCCCGGGGCTTGCGCCGAAGTCCTGGGGCCGGAAACGAACGTGGCGATACTAACTAAAACAATGGTCAGGTTAGTCCCGATTTTCATATCTCGACTCCAAATGTTTATTGTCGAACTAAAACTTGTTCACAAAAGAAAAGTTTTGCCCTGCCATCCACATGTTGGCGCCGTCAAAAGCCAGCCCTTCACCTTGAATGTTTCGTACGCCTGCCACTGAGCCGTCTCTGGCTCGCAAGACGTAGAGGTAGTTGTCCCCCGATACCCACATGTAAGTGCCATCGAAAGCGACGCCATAACCGCTATTGGGAACCGGGTAGGTGCCAACTACCGAACCATCGCTGGCGCGCAGTTCGGTAACCGTGCCGTCGCCGCGATTAGCGACCCACATATTGGTGCCGTCAAACGCAATGCCGAGGGCGCCATGACCCGTCGCAAAAGTACCCAAGAGCTTACCATCGCTGGCGCGCAGCTTCGTAACTGTACCGTCGCCATTGTTCGTAATCCACACATTGGTGCCATCAAAGGCTGAACCGATGGCACCCGCTCCCGCTGGAAACGTGCCAATGTCCTTGCCGTCGCTTGCACGTAGCTTGACTACGCTGCTTCCTGGGCCGTTGGGAAGCCAAATATTCGCGCCGTCGAAGGTCATCCAGCCAGCGGCCTGTCCAACAGGGTACGTCGCTAACAGCTTTCCATCGCTCGCGCGTAATTTTGCTACACTCGTCCCGGATGAACTTCCATCGCTGACCCAAATGTTGGCGCCGTCAAACGTCACCCCGTAAGGCGAACCTAGCGTCGTCTTAAACGTTCCCAAATTCGCACCGTCGCTGGCGCGAATTTTGGAGACCGTTCCATCGCCGAAATTTGCGCTCCAGATGTTCTCTCCATCGAAGCAGAGTCCGTAGGGCTGGCTGCCCACTTTGAACTCAGTAGCCGAATTCCCCAGGTACCAGTGGAGCAATGCAATCTTGTTCGGGTTAAGACGAGTTCCCTCATCTTTGATCGGCGCGAAAGTGTCCGTGGATGCGTTTTGTTGGGCAGCGACAATTCCGCTCAGGCATCCGGCAACCAAGCATATAAAGATCAATCGGGACTTCATATCAACCAACTCCTGTGGGGAAAGCGGATGGGCTCGGGGGACGGAGCGAGAGCATCCACGCTAGATTCGCCTACCGTCAGCCAAATTATGCCCTAAGCGAACGCCTGTCAATGGAAACTTTCGGTCTTGTAGGGCCGGACGAGGCGTCCGCCCCTACGTGTTTCTGGAGAAGCATCCGCAGTTGCGCCCCCCCCTTACCGACCGCTCGTTCAGTTGCTCCCCTTGTGAAGAATCCCCAGAAAGAGGGACAATAGTAAGTTGCCTAGAAGCAGGCGCCTTCTTTGATTAGACCCATGCCGACTCAAGCCATGCCAGCGCCGCTTCGTGAGCAATCCTGGTCCGGATGAAGTTTGTGCTGCATTGCGGCGGGCCGGAATGAAATTCATATTTAGACAAGCCTTCATATAGCGGAGAAATCATGTCCAGTTTAACGATTGAGGTTGAACGCGCGAGCAGCGAGCCGAAGAACCGCAAGCTTACCGCCTGGGTGGAAGAAATCGCACGCATGTGCAAGCCGGACCAGGTGCACTGGTGTGATGGCTCGACCGCTGAGTACTCGATGCTGATCCACAGGATGGTGCTCACGGGTACGGCGATCCCGCTGGCGGAAGAAAAGCGCCCCAATTGCGTGCTGGTGCGATCCAGCCCTGGAGACGTGGCGAGAGTCGAAGACCGGACATTTATCTGCGCGCGGACGAAGGACGAGGCGGGGCCGACGAATAACTGGGAAGATCCGGCCAAGATGAAAGAGATGCTGAAGGGGCTATACAACGGCTGCATGCTGGGCCGGACAATGTATGTGATCCCTTACAGCATGGGGCCGATTGGCTCGCCTATCGCGAAGATTGGCGTGGAAATTACCGATTCTCCTTATGTAGTGGTCTCGATGCACATCATGGCGCGGGTGGGAACGCGGGTGCTGGAAGCGCTGGGAGAAAACGGCGAGTTTGTACGCGGCCTTCATTCGGTGGGCATGCCGATGGGGCCGGACGACCGCGACATTCCGTGGCCGTGCAACATGGAACACAAATACATTTGTCACTTCCCGGAGACGCGGGAAATTTGGTCTTACGGTTCGGGTTATGGTGGCAACGCATTGCTGGGAAAGAAGTGCCATGCGCTGCGCATTGCATCGGTGCAGGCGCGGGATGAAGGCTGGATGGCGGAGCACATGCTCATCCTGAAGATGACGAGCCCCGCTGGCCGGGTGAAGTACATTACCGGCGCGTTCCCTTCGGCGTGCGGTAAGACGAACCTTTCCATGCTGATTCCGACGATTCCGGGATGGAAGGTCGAAACCATCGGCGATGACATCGCGTGGATGAAGTTTGGGACTGATGGACGGCTTTATGCCATTAATCCCGAGCATGGATTTTTTGGGGTGGCGCCGGGAACGAGCCGCAAGACGAACCGCAACGCGATGCTGACTGCAACGCAGAATGCGATTTTTACGAATTGCGCCATCACACCAGACCGCGACGTCTGGTGGGAGGGTATGACGGAAGAAAAGCCGGCGGAACTGGTGGATTGGTTGCGGCGTCCGTGGACGCCGGGGTCGAACCGGAAAGCAGCCCATCCGAATGCGCGGTTTACAGTTCCCGCGAGCCAGTGCCCTTCGATTGCGCCGGAGTGGGAAGATCCACAGGGCGTGCCGATTGACGCGATTTTGTTTGGCGGACGGCGCGGGGGCGTGGTTCCGCTGGTCACTGAGTCTTTCAACTGGCAGCACGGAACATTTTTAGCGGCGACAACCAGCAGCGAAACTACGGCGGCGGCGACGGGTAAAGTGGGCCAGTTGCGGCGCGATCCAATGGCGATGCTGCCTTTCTGCGGCTATAACATGGGCGACTATTTCGGGCACTGGTTAAAGATTGGAGAGCGGAGCGGCGCAGTCCTGCCCAAGATTTTTTATGTGAATTGGTTCCGGCAGGATGATCGCGGCAAGTATTTGTGGCCGGGATACGGCGAAAACAGCCGTGTGCTGAAGTGGGTTTTCGAGCGCTGCGATGAAGCGGCAGGAGCCGTGGATACTCCGATTGGTCGATTGCCGGGGCCACGCGACCTGGACATGGAAGGCCTCGATGTTCCGGTGGCGAACCTGCAAAAGTTGTTGAGTGTGGACATGTCGGGATGGCAGGCGGAAGTTCCGCTCATCCGGCAGCACTTTGAAAAATTCGGCAGCCGCCTTCCCCAAGGCCTGCGGGATGAAATCGAAGGCCTGGAAAAGCGGCTGCAAACGGCAAAAAGCTAAGCGCGTACGCTCAAGCTTTTTTGATCATTCTTGTTATGGCGACGAGGATGACTGCGCCGACGATGCCAACGATGACGTCGGCAATGATGCCGCCGCTGGTGGCGAAGCCCAGCAAGCCCAGGATCCAGCTTCCTACAAAGCCGCCGAGGATACCGAGGATGATGTCCACAATCATCCCGTAGCCTCCGCCTTTCATGATTTGACCGGCTGCCCAGCCTGAAATCAGTCCAACCACGATTGCATAAATCATATTTCCTCCGCGCGGCGTAAATTTCTTTACCGGGTTTGCCGCAGGCGCGAAGAGTATGCCTTTGAAATAGGGAATGTCAAGCCGGAAAGCGAAGGGGGCCGGGATGAGCGCGGAAGATGAGCGTTCTTGGTTTCTATGGAGTATTTATAGGGAAGTGGGCCAAACGCACGATTGTTGTGTCGCAAATGCGCGACACTTCGCGCGGCCCACCCGGGTCCTTCGACTCGCGCAAAAACGGCGCTCGCTCAGGATGACAATTAATTATTTTTTCGCGGCGGCGGAAAAAGGAAGGTTGATTTCCATGCCTTCGGCGGCGGCCCGCACTTTGGGGTAGTGATTGCGTGCTTCTTTGACGACGCTGTCTATACATGCGTCAGTGTGTTCGGGATCATGATGAAAGAGAATCAATTCTTTCGCACCACTCTCCATGACAACGTTCACGGCTTCCCGCCAATGACTGTGGCCCCAGCCGCGTCGGCGGGCTGCGTACTCTTCCGGAAGGTATTGCGCGTCGTAAATTAGAATGTCCGCACCTTCGGCGAGCTTGCGCACGCTTTTGTCGAAAGCTGCGTCGCCAGGCTCGTTATCGGTGGCGTAGACTACGACGCCTTCTTTGGTTTCGATGCGGAATCCCATACATCCTTGGGGATGATTTAGCCATGCCGTCTTGATAGTGATGTCGTCCAGCTTCAGCTTGCCTTCTTCAATGTTGTAAAAGTCATATTGCGACTTCATTTCCGTCATGGCGACGGGAAAATACGGTGTCGCCATCTGCTCTTCGAGCACGCTTTTCAAGCTGCGCGTGCGGCTGGAGCAGTGAAAAATAAACTTATTCTCTGGCTTGTCGTAAAGCGGCCCGAAAAAGGGAAGGCCCTGAATGTGGTCCCAATGGAAGTGTGAGACGAAGACATGCGCGCGGACTGGACGTGGGCCGAACTCGTGGCGCAGGCCCATCCCGAGCGAGCGGAAACCGGTACCACAATCGAAGACGTAGATCTCGTCGCCAAGACGCACTTCGACGCAGGAGGTATTGCCGCCGTAACGCATGTTTTCCGCATGAGGAGTCGGGGTTGAACCGCGCACTCCCCAGAACTTAACCCGCATAGGCCCCCATTTGAGCGAATGCCGAACACATTCATCTTCCGATGGTAGGCCAATTCCGTCAATTCTTTAGGAGGTTACCGCGGTGGGGGGCACGGATTGCTGGTTACTGTCGCCCCTATAATGAAAAGCGTGCTACTCCCTGACTTCAAAGAGTTTTACCGGCTGGCGCGGCAACACACCATGGTTCCGGTGGTGAAATCGGTAACCGCCGATTTGCTGACGCCGGTTTCGGCGTTTCTGGCGATTGCAGAAAAAGAGCGCGAGGCGTTCCTGCTGGAATCGGTGGAGCGCGGCGAACAGATTGGGCGCTACACATTTCTGGGAGTGCGGCCTTACATGAAGATGGAGGCCGTGGACGGGCGAATTTTGATTACGCGCGGCAAACGGCAAGAAGAGCGGCAAGGGCGCGCAGTGGAGGTCTTGAAGGAATTATTGCAAGCGCACCGTCCTGCGACAATTCAGGGATTGCCGCCGTTTACGGCTGGCGCAGTCGGTTATTTTGCCTACGACAGCGTGCGGCAATTGGAAAACATCGGTGAGCATGCGAAAGACGATTTGAATCTTCCCGATTGCACCTTGATGTTTTTTGATCGGCTGCTGGCATTTGATCATCTGCGGCATGAAATTCAAATCATCGCGATGGCCGATGTTTCCCAGGAAAGTCCACGCGCGGCATATGCGCGAGCGCTCAAAGATATTGCAGCCCTCGAGAAGAAGCTTTCGGTACGGCTTCGCGGGTCCCGCGCTTCAACCGCACCCAAGGCCAAACTTAAAATCCATACAGGAACCAGCAAACAACGGTTCATTGAATCGGTCGAACAAGCACGCGAATACATTGCCGCTGGAGATATTTTTCAGGTAGTGCTTTCGCAGCGGTTGGATTTTGTTCCCGAAGTTCCGCCGTTTGATATCTACCGAGCACTGCGGACGGTGAATCCGTCGCCTTATATGTATTTTCTGCGCATGGGCGACACGCACGTGTTGGGATCATCGCCGGAGATGCTGGTACGGGTAACAGGGCAAAAGCTCGATTACCGGCCGATTGCGGGGACGCATCCTCGCGGAAAAGATGAAGCTGAAGATAAGCGCCTCGCGGATGAGATGCTGCACGACGAGAAAGAACGCGCCGAACACGTGATGCTGGTGGATTTGGGCCGAAATGATCTTGGGCGGGTGAGTGAATACGGGTCGGTGAAGGTGCGCGACTTGATGTATGTCGAGCGCTATTCGCACGTCATGCATATTGTTTCGGCGCTGGAAGGAAAGTTGCGTGAAGGCTTCAGCGCTCTGGATGCCTTTGCGGCGTGCTTCCCTGCCGGAACTTTGAGCGGCGCGCCGAAAGTACGGGCGATGCAGATTATCGAAGAGCTGGAGCCGACACGACGCGGCGTTTATGGCGGGTCGGTGCTCTATGCCGACTTCGCGGGAAACCTGGATTCCTGCATTGCGATTCGGACCATGCTGATGCAAGGTAAAAAAGCATATCTGCAAGCAGGCGCGGGCATCGTGGCCGATTCGAACCCCGAGAGTGAATATCTCGAGTGCATGAACAAGGCGAAGGCGGTACTGCGAGCAGTGGAGAAGGCGAGAGGGTAGGCGTTCTGGAGAACAGACGAACCCATGGTAGTGCCAAAAGCAGCGCGAATCTGGGGCACCAAGCCAAGAGGATTAGAGCTTGGGCTAAATATTAAGCTGAACCGCACGCCCGGTGCTAAGCTAGCTGTCGTTTAGAATCCGTTTCCCGATGGAACATATTCTTCAGTGGATTCCCGCCGAAGCCGTCAAAATCCTGCTGGTATTGTTTCTCTCTTTCCTCGTCGGACTGGAGCGCGAAGAGCGCACCAAGCCAGGCGAGAATTATTCTTTCGGGGGTGTCCGGACATACCCCCTGATTGGCCTGATTGGCTACTCGATGGCTTTGCTAGCGCATGGCGAAGTGCTGCCCATCGCTGTCGGATTCGCAGTGGTGGGTGCGTTCCTCTGGCTTTCATACCAACATAAACTTTCTGTTTCCGGCATGGCGGGAGCGACCACGGAAGCCTCGGCGCTGCTGACCTTTCTGGTCGGCGGCTTGGTTTACGCGGGCGATTTTTGGATTGCGACGACCATCACCGTGGCCAGCATGTTTCTGCTGGAGTTGAAAGTCAGACTCGAAGGCTTGAGTAAGAAAATTCCGGCAGAGGAAATTCTGACCTTCACGAAATTTCTGTTGTTGACGGCGGTCATTTTGCCCGTGTTGCCAAACCAGGCGTTTGGGCCGTTCCAGATTAATCCCTTCAAAATCTGGCTGGTGGTGGTCGCGGTGAGCGCGATCTCCTATGGAAGCTACGTCCTGCTGACGGTGAGGGACGCGAGCCTATTGCTCTCGGGCCTGCTGGGAGGACTCTATTCTTCGACCATTACTACGGTGGCACTGGCGAAAATGTCGAAGGAAGAGAATCGCGATCACATGTTCACGGGCGCGATTGTGCTGGCCTCGGGCGTAATGTACCTGCGGATTCTGCTGCTGGTAGCGATTTTTAACCGGCAGCTTGCGGCGGCGCTGGTCGCGCCATTTCTGGCGTTGTCAGCGCTGGCGTTAATCGCTGGATGGCTGTGGTCGCGACGTTCGGATGAGACCAGCGCATCGAGCTTCGACTTGCGGCCGAAGAATCCTCTGGAGCTGGGGTCGGCGTTATTGTTTGCCGGACTATTTCTGGGCATTTCGGTGATTACGCGGCTGGCGGCGGAGCATATGGGAAGTGGCGGAGTACTCGGATTGGCCAGCATTATGGGCGTGAGCGATGTGGATCCATTTATTTTGGGGATGACGCAAACCACGGGACCGCATATTTCGTTGACGACCGCAGCGGCGGCGATTGTGATCGCCGTGACCAGCAACAACATTATCAAAGGAATTTATGCCTACATCTTCGGGAGCCACAAAACCGGGCGCATGGCACTGGGACTATTAGTTGCGCTGGCGATTATTGGGTTATCACCGTTGCTGTGGCTGTATCGGGTAGGGTGAAGGGCACCAGCATGCCGAGGCAAGGTACGATATATGGTGGTATAATGGTGGTATAATGATAGTATGAAAGAGAAGACATCTATCACACTGTCGCGGGATGTCTTAACCCATATTGATAAGCTGGCTGGAACCAAGGCTTCCCGCTCCGCATTCATTGAGGCTGTGCTGCGCGATTATCTAAAGAAACGCGCCCGGGCGGCCATTGAAGCTCGCGATCTGGCGCTGATCAATGCGAATGCAGACAAGTTGAATGCGGATGCGGAAGATGTCCTCGAGTATCAGCACTTGGATTGGTCGGATGGTGTGGTTGAATCGGAATGAGGGGATTTCGCAGAACGCGGAGGTTCATTGAGACGCGGGGAACTTTATCGTGTCTACAAACCGTCGGGCGATGCCAAGTTGTATCGAACCTTCGTCGTGGTGAGCCGGCAGACGCTGGTCGAGTCGAGGTTCTCGACCGTAATTTGCGCTCCGGTGCTTAGCGAGGCGGAAGGACTATCCACGCAAGTCCCGATCGGCCCTGAAGAAGGTTTAAAACATGCAAGCTGGGTCATCTGTGACAATCTTGCCAGTCTTCGCAAGAGCGCTCTTACCCAATATATTGGCTCTCTCTCGCACGAAAAGCTGTCTGCGATGAACAACGCTTTGAAGATTGCGCTCGGCCTGGATTGACAGCCTTAGTTCGAGGGTTTCATCCAGTTCTCGATTAATTTCTTTCCTGCTTCGGTGAGCACGCTTTCGGGATGGAATTGCACGCCTTCGATGGGAAGACGCCTATGGCGGAGTCCCATGATGGTGCGGCTGCTGTCTTTCTCGGTGGTCCAGGCGCTAACTTTTAAATCTTTAGGCAGGCTTGATTCTTCGACGATGAGGGAGTGGTAGCGGGTCGCAGTCATGGGTATGGGAAGTCCCTGAAAGACGCCGTTGTTGTCATGCAGAATGGCGCTGGTTTTGCCGTGCATGAGATGGGGGGCGCGGATGACTTTGCCGCCGAAAGCTTCTCCGATGGCCTGATGGCCGAGGCAAACGCCGAGCACAGGAACTTTGCCGGCAAAATGGCGGATTAGTTCTATGCTGATGCCGGCTTCGGCTGGTGTACAAGGGCCGGGGGAAATGAGAATCCGCTTGGGATGGAGCTTGGCAACGTCTTCGACGGTGACCTGATCGTTTCGACGAACGACAATCTCTTGACCCAACTCCCCGAGGTATTGCACCAGATTGTAGGTGAAAGAGTCGTAGTTATCGAGGACGAAGACCATGCGTTCATTATCCCATTTTGCCGATTGTTTCCCTGATACGCTTAAGCGCGTCAATTTTCAGCAATTCTTGCGGCACGGCTGAAGCAGTGCCCTGCCCTAAGAAGTGCCTGACATTGGCCCTTGGCGACCTTGACAGCGGCGACGTAAACCGCCATGCTAGAGTGCTTTACGGAGGTTGCATGGCGGACGAGCACGATACCGAGCAGGACAACGAAGAAAAGCGCAGTACACGGCGTTTTCCTTTGCGGCTACCGCTTTCAGTAAACGCCGAAAATGCCGCTGCCGGAAGCGCTGAAACCCGTGATGTAAGCGCGCGGGGTGTGTGTTTCTTCGTGGATTCGGCCATCGCCACCGGCTCGGGCATTGATTTCACGCTGACCCTGCCACCGGAGATTACGCTGACCGAGAGCATTCGGGTGCGCTGCCGCGGCAAAGTGGTACGGGTGCAGGACGAGGCTCCGAAGGGAAAAGTCGCCGTGGCCGCAGTCATTGAAGAGTACGAATTCCTCCCGTAAGCCCAGCGGAAAGACGTTGAATCTCCTACCGCATCGTTGGTTGTTCTCCCCGTTAAGCGCAGTCCTGTTTGCCGGCACCTTGCACGCGCAAGTGCGATTGCAATCGGTGCAGGTGGCTCCCGGGAATGGTGGGCCGCAAGTGGAAATCAGCACCAGCGCGCCGGTGGTTCCTGCGATTCAGCAATTGAATAATCCTCCACGACTAGTAATTGACCTGCCCAATACGCGAGTACAGGGAAAGCCGCAACGCATTGTGGTCAACCGCGGAGCCATTCAGTCAATTCGTGTGGATGAACTTCAAGATTCGCCGCCGATCGCGCGCGTGGTCGTGGATATGGCGTCGTTTGTTCCGTATTCCTCCCAAGCAGATGGGAAGCGGCTGGTGGTGAATTTTGGCATCGTCGCGGCAACGAATTCCACGGATGGTAAAGCAGCCAGCGCGAACGCCGCTCAAGCTCCATCGCAACCAATGACTTTTTCCGGCAGCCCAGTCGCGGCGGGTTCATCGGTGACAGCGGGTTCGGACACAGCCATCCTGCACTTGGCGCACGGCGGCGAAGTGAGAGTTTGTCCGGGAACAACGGTTTCGGTCACTCCGTCCCTGAACGGCCGCGACACGATGTTGGGTATGAATACCGGTGTGCTGGAAGCGCACTATGCTTTGCAGTCTTCTTCCGACTCAGTGCTCACGCCAGATTTTAGGATTCTGCTTTCGGGGCCGGGGCAGTTTGATATTGCCATCGGGGTGGATGCACATGGCAATACCTGCGTTCGAGCATTGCCGGGAAACGCAGCTTCGGTCATCGTTTCAGAATTGATGGGCGACCAGACTTATCAGGTGAAATCATCTGAGCAGGTCTTATTTCACGCTGGACATATCAACAACGTGGATAACAAAGTTCCGACGACTTGCGGGTGTCCCTTGCCGGTTGCCCCTGTCGCTATCACCCAACCAGAGAGCAAGCCTCTGCCGCCTTCAAAGCCTGATGATGTTCACGTCACTGTGGACGCGCCGTTTGTGTTTAGTGCGAGCCGAGCAGCGCCCACTCCCGAGGTGACCGCCCAGGGGCCAACAATTCTGGAAACGGAGAGCTTGCCGGTCCAGAGTGTGCGCTCCCACGCGTCTTTGTCTTTGTCTTTGCCGGATGAAGTCATACCGCCCGCGCCGGTTGCGACAAAACCCGCAGTCGAGGCTCCTGCCGCCACGGGATTCTTCGGTAAGATCAAGAAGTTCTTCGGTTCAATTTTCCGCTAAGCCGCAACTCGCCAAGGGCCAGAACTTAAAGGACTCGAGCTCCTCCCCTTTTGGGGCTCATCGAGACTGGAAGTCTCGTCTTTGCCCCATTTCCCAAATCCCTGCGTCTCCGCTAAACTTATGTATTGCCCTGCTTTAGCCGGGTCCAAATTGGCGGACTTTGTGGCCTGCCCGCTTCCGCCGCAGCAATCATTCGTTTTTAAAGGAGATTTACCAGAGCATGTCTATCCCCGCCACCCAGCTACGTCCCGGGATGATCATCAAGCACAACAACGATCTGCATTCCGTGTTCAGCGTGGAACATCGCACGCCCGGCAACCTGCGCGCCTTTATTCAGGCCAAATTGCGCAATCTGCGCACCGGCGCCATGTTCGAGCACCGCTTCCGTTCCCCCGACCCCATCGAAAAAGTCATGGTGGATGAGGTCAACATGGAATTCCTCTACAGCGATGGCGACGACTATTACTTCATGAATACCGAGAACTACGAGCAGACGCACCTCACGCGCGATACGCTCGGCGATTCGGTGGACTACCTCACGTCCAATTTGCAAATTAAAGTGGAGTTTTTTGATGGCAAAGCTGTAGGAATCGAGTTGCCGCAGACTGTGATTCTGACGATCGTTGAGACTGAACCTGGGATCAAGAGCGCGACGGCTTCCAGCGTTACCAAGCCCGCGAAGACAGAGACCGGCCTCGTCGTTCAGGTTCCACCGTTCATCAACGAAGGCGAGAAAATCAAAGTTGATACCGCTGAAGGCGTATATCTTTCACGCGCGTAGCTGAAACCGTATGGGCAACGAATCCTCCGAAAAGCTGGCCCGCCGTTATCTGGTGCGCGGGCGTGTACAAGGCGTGGGGTTTCGATGGTACGTCGAGCGCGAAGCGTACACGCTGGGAATTGCCGGGTGGGTACGGAACAATCCTGATTCCAGTGTGGAAGTGCTGGCCATCGGCACAACGACGCAACTGAATGCATTACAGTCGAAGCTTCGGCAAGGCCCTCGTGCCGCCCGCGTAGATAACGTCGAAGAATTCGAAGCCCAGCCTGTCACGGGACTTAACAAATTTCGCATTGAAGGAGCGTGGTAAATGGCAATAACAGTCGCACAGCAGAACTCAAAATGCGAGCCTCTGAAGAAGCTGATCCGTGAAGTCCCCGATTTCCCCAAGCCGGGGATTCTGTTTTATGACATCACCACGCTACTCAAAGACAAGACCGGATTGGCGACGCTGATTGATGCATTCGCTGAATACTACATTGATAAGAAGATCGATCTCGTGCTGGGGATGGAAGCGCGCGGGTTTATTTTTGCACCGGCGCTTGCTTATCGTTTGAATGCCGGGTTCGTTCCAGTGCGCAAACCGGGCAAGCTGCCTGCGGCGACAGAGAAGCTGAAATACGATCTCGAATACGGCAGCAACACCCTGGAGATCCACAAAGACGCCATCCAAAAAGGCCAGCGCGTGATTATTCTCGATGATTTGCTCGCCACCGGCGGTACCGCTGACGCGACCGCAAAATTGGCAACTACCTTAGGAGCAGATATCGCCGGCTTCGGCTTTGTGGTGGAGTTGGATTTCCTGAATGGACGGGACAAACTCAAGCAATACGATGTGCTGTCTCTGTTGCACTACGACAAGTAACGGCTAGCGCAGAAAGTGCGTGACCGTGAACGTGACCACGGCCCAGAAGCCCGCGCTAACCCCGAGCAGCGCTACCACGCCAAAAATTAAACTTCGGTTGGGAGTCTTGGTGGGAGGGTTGGGCTCAGCAGGATCGAGTTCTTCGAGCTGCGCCTCTGACAACTTCGCGACGATCAATCGCTGAGTCAAATGGTTTACCCCTGAAAGTTATAACCCGACGGACAATGCAGTGTTGCGCATTTTTCCCGAAAACGCCAATAAATTCCCTTAATGGGAATCGTCAGGCTACACATAGCTCTGAGTCATGGTCGAAGGCATTTAGTTCAACCAACGATGCAGCATATGGGCGAATACCACCCAACAAAGCGCGCTCAACAATAACATAGCGCCGACGCCGAGGACAAAGTACCAGTTCGGCGGCTTGGCAATTGGGCGCTTCAAGCCCAAATCAGCCCATGAAATCAACCTGCTAGAAGGAAGCGGCAACTCGCCGTGTCGCGCCGCGGTAGAAAAATGCGACTGCTTGGGGGAGGCGATATTCATACGGTTCCACAATCTCCGCGCAAAAGTTGTTCGGCTGGGACCGTCTATACCTACTGCATAAGATGCGCCAAAATACCCCGTATGTCTATTAATTTTTTAGGTGATTTGTCAGATTCGAGACTGACCACTCCAAACGAACTAAGCGGTCAAGGCTAAACATCTGCAACCAGAAGTTTGGCTCCTGCGGGTAGGTAGCTTTTGCGTTGAAACCAATCCTGCATGGCGTCGCGTAAGCGGTCAAGCGGCACCTGGGCACCAATCTCCATTACGCCATCGGCAACTGGAAGCGTGTCATCGAAAACCGTGGCGTTGGTGAAATTGCGCATGGAGAAGCTGTCGAGCCATTTGAGAGGACATGGCAGGCGCTGGGCATCACTCTCATATTCCACACGGATTTTGCGGGCAAACATAAGAAGGTGTGTCGTGACAACAGGATAAATCAGTTGTTTGCGGCAAGACTACTTGCGGCCGGGATGAAATTCGCCGCGGCTGGAAAACATGGCATAAGGCCATTCGTCCTTCTTCGCGGGTCCTTTGCTGGAAGTTCCACAGGAATCTACAGCATTGGCCGTAGGCAGCGTTTCCGAAGCAACACTCCAATCGTCAGGCGCAGGATGGATGCCCCAAACATTGCCAACTTCTTCTTGATTAAGTGCCAAGCCGATGAGCCATGAGCTCCTCATGGAAACACAACTCGCAACGTGGGCATGAATCGACTTTCCGCAGGGCAGGCCGTCGAGTTGAACTTCCAAGCCGACGTCCAGGGGACGTGACATCTGAACGCCACAACCCTGGGGATTCACAATCACCGTCTGGCATAATTCGGAAAAATTCATCGCCGGATTGGTGCTGGTTAATAGAAATGGAACTTGCGCGCGCACGCGTGTGCCACGCCTCTCCGTTTCATAAACTTTTGGGTTATCGGCCACAGGCTACGTGGATTTTAAGGGCAGACTCGGTTGTCGCTATAGCTTGGCGAACTGTAAATCACACCAAAGTAATCAATCTGATCGCTGCGAGGCTCAAGTTGCAAGCCGCTATGATGGGATTCATGCCGGAACTTGCTTTCAGCCCGGAATTTCGGTTTTTGCTGCGTTGCTGCTCCGTTTCAGACGCTTCGCGTCAACCATTGACCGCACAAGAGCTGGAACATCTCGATTGGGCCAGCGTTTCCGAGCTGGCTGAAAAGCATGGAGTAATTCCACACGTTTTTACAGTAGTTTCAAGCGTTCCTAACTTCACGCCGCCCGACATGCTTTCGTCTGCATTTTCGGCCAATACCAAACGATCGCTCTGGTTTGCGGCAGAGCTGTTGAGGGTAAGCAGAAGTCTTTCCAATCGAGGGATTGAAACGCTGGCTTATAAGGGCCCGGCGCTGGCGCAACTCCTCTACGGAGATGTAAGCACGCGGCAATATAACGATCTCGATTTTTTAATTCGCACGGAAGATGTTACCGCCGCAAAAACGACATTGCTGGATTTTGGATATCACACACGAGAGGAGCTGACTCCCCGCCAGGAACGCGAGTACCTGAAATCTGGCTATGAATACGCTTTTGATCACCCCCAGGGCAGAAATTTGCTCGAGTTGCACTGGCAGGTGCAGTCGCGTTTTTATGCCATGGATTTCTGTATCGAAGATTTTTTCCGTCGCGCGATTTCGATCCAGATTTCAAGTCAGACCGTACGAACTCTCTGTCTGGAAGACTCGCTGCTCGTATTATGTGCACACGCAGCCAAGCATTTGTGGATGCGGCTTTCTTTGCTTTGCGACATTGCGCGATTGTCGCGCTCCCCAGCTTTGAACTGGCAAGATGTACAAAAAGAATCGGTCCGCCTTGGATTGCAGCGAATTGTAGCCGTGTCATTTCTTCTAGCAAACAAGCTCATTGATTGCCCGATTCCGGAGTGGATAACGAATGACGACGCAACAAATGCTACCGTCCAAGAAATCATTCGTATTCTCGTGAGTGATGACGAATATGACGTTGAATCCGCAGGATACTTCCGGCTGATGCTGCGCCTCAGAGAGCGTTATCGAGACCGCGCGAGTTTGCTATGGCGGTTAACGACCACGCCCAGCATGGGTGAATGGAAGGCCGTCAATTTACCGGACACTCTCTTTCCACTTTACCGGGTAATACGCGTCGGCCGGTTGGCCCAAAGATTTGCGCTACATCGGCGTTGAAACTATTTCACTGGTGGCGCGGTGAGGTATTTTTCCAGCGGAATCTCAAAGTACATAAGTTCGTTGCCTTTAGCATCGTTGATTCCCGCAACATAAAACGTTGCCCCGGCCAGAGGTGTGGAGATTCCTGATACATCAAAGAACATGAAGCCTGCCTGCGTCGTGTGCGGCTCAACGGCTTTCGCGGCAAACTGCGCACGGTCAATTTCATCGCGCGTTTGCTGGCTGATACCGCCCTTCACTTTCTTGGGCCAGGGTAGCGGATTGGGGCTTGGCGTGGAAGAAGGACGAGACAAGCGCCGATACATATCTTCCTCTGTGGCACGCGGAATTTTTGTGCGGTCCACGGTGATGAATTCGGCGTGCATATTTCCGAGCGCAATCGGTTGATCTCCGTCGTTGCGGATAATGACAAAGATCGGTAGCAACCCTTCTTCGTTGTAGTGAGCGGTGAAAATGACTGCTTTATCGGCCATGTCGTAAGGGTCAAGCGCAACTGTGACGGATTCATTCGTGTGCTCATCACGCGCTGGGTAAGACTTCACCGATTGCACAGACGGCATGACAAACTGCTTCGCCGCGAATGATACGCACGCGATGCACAGGCCAAAGAACACCAGCAGGGTTCTGAAACGCAGAAGATTACGATGACTTGGCATGGGTGATTAGTAGCTGATTGATTATAAGATGCGGCTTTTGCCTGGAAATGTGCCTTGCCGCATAGCTCCGGTTAGAATGTGACATTCCTCCATGTATCTGCTCTATAGCGCGTTGCTGGCAGCGGGCCTGCTCATCAGTCTTCCTTACTGGCTTTTCGAAATGCTGCGGCATGGGAAGTATCGTACTGGTTTGAGCGAACGGCTCGGCCGGGTTCCGCAGCGAATACTAACCGATCCTGGGCAGAAAACGATTTGGATCCATGCTGTTTCCGTCGGTGAAGTGCTGGCTATCTGCAATCTAGTAAAAGACTTGAAGCAAAGCCTGCCGCGCCGAATTGTTGTTTCCACCACCACCGATACAGGCCAAGCTTTAGCCCGCAAGCGCTTCGGCCAGGAAAATGTCTTTTATTTTCCTCTCGACTTCGGATTCTCCGTTCGGCCTTACCTGCAACAACTGCGCCCCGAGCTGATCGTGATTGCAGAAACGGAATTCTGGCCGAATTTCCTGCGTCTCGCGCAATCAAGTGGCGCGAAGGTCGCCGTCGTCAATGCCCGCATTTCTGACCGTTCCTTGCCCGGTTACCGGCGCTGGCGCGGACGCTTGTCCAAGGTGCTCAAGAATGTGGACCTGTTTTTGGCGCAGACTCCGACCGACGCACGGAGGTTGGCGGAAATCGGGGCTTCGGCAGAGCGAATTAAAATCAGTGGCAATCTGAAATATGACATGGAAGCGCCCGCAACAATTCCACTTGTCAGCCAATTGCGGGATGTCTTAGGCAAGGCGCAGGCTGCACCAATTATTGTTTGCGGCAGCACCGTAGAAGGCGAAGAAGGCCTGCTGTTGCGCGCTTTCGAA